>TARA_B110000116_G_scaffold270673_1_pt1 | contig 11241 bp, 10 predicted proteins | sample TARA_B110000116 | Tara Oceans TARA_B110000116 (sample SAMEA4397355) | marine metagenome | biome: Polar Biome; feature: [ZZZ] marine water layer (ENVO:01000295); material: water (ENVO:00002006), including particulate matter (ENVO:01000060) such as... | depth 199 m
TTAGAAAATAATTCTTGATTAATAAAGGAATATAATATGAAACGCCTAAAAATTATCTTTTTAGTGTTTGGTCTTTGTGGATTAGCCACGACCCAATCCTTTGAAGAACTTTCACCAAAAGTTCAGGAATTCGTAAGTGTATCTGATAATGAATTTATTATCCAAAATGTTCGTCTTATAGATGGGACAGGTTCGTTAACAAAAGAAAGAACATCGGTGGTTGTCAAAAACGGTCGAATTGTATCGGTTGGAAGCGACGACAGCCAATCCATATCTAAGGTAATTGATGGTAGAGGATATACACTGATTCCAGGTTTAGTAATGTTGCATGAACATATGTTCTATCCATCAGGACAGCGACGGTACAATACAAATCAAGTCTCATTTCCACCGTTATATCTAGCAGGCGGAGCAACGACAATTCGTACAGGGGGTAGTGTCGATACTTATACTGACCTTGCGATTAGCAGAGAAATAAGTGCCGGAAATATCCCCGGTCCAGATATGGACGTTACAGCGCCATATCTTGAGGGACCGGGCGCATTTATATATGCCATGCCAATAATATCAACTCCTAGAGAAGCACGAAATCACGTAAAATTCTGGGCTGATTTGGGCGCAACCTCTTTTAAAGCTTATAATTTGATTGATCGTAGATCGCTGAAAGCGGCCATAAAAGCGGCGCATCAACGTGGACTTAAGGTTACCGGTCATTTATGTTCAATCACGTACCGCGAAGCGGCTGATATGGGAATTGATAATATAGAACATGGTTTCTTTGCTTCAACGGATTGGGTAAAAGATAAAAAACAAGATGAATGTCCTAGAGGTGAAGATACAAGAATTCTTGATATTGATTTAAATAGTAGTGAGTTTACTGATCTAGTTAGTCATCTTATATCGCAAGATGTAGCGATCACATCAACGCTAGCGGTTTTGGAAAGATGGGCGCCTGGCCGTAAGCCACCACCAAAAGGTGCGCACGAGTCAATACTTCCGCAGCTCCGTGATCAATACATAAAAAACTTGAAACGGCGAGTCGAAGTAGGAGGTGAGAAGGCAGTGAAATTATTCAATCGTTACATGGCAATGGAAAAAGCTTTCCATGACGCTGGCGGTTTACTAGTTGTTGGAACTGACCCAACCGGTGCCGGTGATGTTGTACCTGGATATGCAAATCAACGCACCCTTCAACTTCTGCTTGAAATGGGTTTAAGCATTGAAGATGCAGTGAAAGTATCCACCTACAATGGTGCTAAATATCTTGAAAGAGACACCGAGATTGGTACAATTGAAATAGGGAAACGAGCGGATATGGTTTTGATCAAAGGTAATCCATCCATGGACCCAGAAGCATTTCGCCAAATGACTATCATCTTTAAAAATGGTGTTGGCTATGATTCTTCAAAATTATTTGAATCGGTTAAAGGATGGGTTGGTGTTCGATGAAAAATCTGTAGATCAAACACTAACGAACGGGGTACCGTGCTATGTATAAGACCGACACCAGTTCTAACATAATTATTAAAGAGTTCATTATGAAAAAAATCACTATTCTCCTTTTATTAATTGTAAATATTTCATTGTTGGGTTATCCGAATCAAACAACATATGATATCGTTTTATTAGATGGAATCATAGTCGATGGTACGGGAAAACCCGCCAAGGAAGGCGCCCTTGGTATCCTTGATGGAAAAATGTATTTACTTCCGGCGAATACATCGGCCGAATCTGATCGCATAATTAATGTTAGTGGTTTAGTTATTGCCCCTGGTTTTGTTGATGTACACAATCATACAGATCGTTCGTTAATAAATCCCAATAGTAATTTGAATGAAGGTTTTATTCGCCAGGGCGTAACAACAATTGTTGGAGGACCTGATGGTTATCTAAGCCCAGTTGGGATACAGAAATTGAAAGATTCTTTGGCTGAACATGGAGCTGGGACAAATGTTGCATGTTATATCGGCCACAATTCAATTCGTAGTGAAGTGATGAAAAATGATTTTAAACGGGATGCTACAGAAAACGAATTAAACCAGATGCGAACTATGGTTAAAAAGGGCATGGAAATGGGTGCTGTTGGTCTCTCTACTGGATTAATGTATACGCCAGGTTCCTATGGTAATAAAGAGGAGGTAATTGCTTTAGCCAAAGAAGTTGAACCTTATGGTGGCATTTATGATTCTCATGTACGAAACCCGGCCCATGATTTGATAGCATCAGATAGAGAAGTTATTGAAATAGCCACATCTGCAAATATTGGTGGAAAGATTGGACATCTAAAAGCTGTAGGTCTCCAAAATATAGGAAAGATTCGCGCAGTGATTGGATTGGTAGACTCAGCAAGAGCTGCAGGACATAATATTGTTTCTGATCAATACCCTTATGATGGTGCTGCGACTACTATATTAGCTAGAATATTTATTATTCCTAAAGAAATAATCCAATCTGAGACTCTCAACATTGAAGATAAAGTTGAAAATCAATTTGTAATTATTTTAAAAAATTTGTTAAAAGATCAAGTCATCAGGGAGAAGATAAAAACAGTAAGTGAAAATGGAGAAAATGGCGGTTTTGCGTGGCTAAAGGCAACAGGTTACACAAGTATGCGTATTACACATAGTCAAGATTTTCCGGAATTAGTAGGTGTATATCTATCCCAATTGGCAGAAGAAATGAATAAAGAACCTTTTGACGCAATAAGTGAATTGCTAATTAAAGCAAATAATCCAGTATACATTACACTAGGGGCAATTAAAGAACAGGATGTTCAAGATTTAATGGTGCAGTCATGGAATATGATTGCCAGTGATGGAGCCTATGCATTACCAGGTAATCAGGGTGGTCACCCACGGTCTACTGGAACTTTTCCAAGAGTGTTGGGACATTATGTTCGGGAGCTTCAAATCTTAAGTTTGGAAGAGGCTATCCGAAAAATGACTTCCATGCCAGCTAAATTTATCGGACTCAACACACGTGGACAAATTGCAGATGGATTTCCGGCAGATATTGTAGTATTTGATCCTGCTACCATTATTGATAAATCGACATTTGTACAGCCCAATCTTTTTTCTATAGGAGTTATTCATGTTATTGTTAATGGAGAATTGGTTTTGTTTGAAAAGAAAATAACTGGTAAGAAACCTGGGAAATTTCTAAAAAAAGAATCCTTTGAATCTTATAAGTATGGTGAGTAATCATTCAAATATTAATAGGAATAATTATTGTATTTACGCATTTGGAACACAATCACAATATTATGTTTTTCAACTGAACTTTTTAACTTGGAATCGGAACCGACGGGTGGATAGTCGGGATGAAAGAATGAAACGCATCTGGCTCAAATAGCCTCCTCACGGGGGTTTTTTTGTTTATACCAAGGACAGACTCATACCTTTTTACATATCGGCTTTTAAAATTTCTGTGTAATTTCCTGTATGAAACGCCTCTGGCTCAAATGAAGGAGAAGAAAATGATATTGTTTATTTCATTATTAATATGTTCAAATTTTTTGTTAGCTGGAGGAATAAAAAACCATCAGCAAGTTAAAGAAGCTACAGCTCTATTTGAAATCTGGTTAGAGGCTCAGCGTGATTATCATCAATTACCAGGATTGACAATGGCGGTTGTACACGATCAGGAAAAAATTTGGAGTGGAGGATATGGTTATGCAAACCCATATAAGCAAATATCCTCATCGAGTACTACGATACACAGTATTTGTTCTATTTCAAAATTATTTACAGGGATTGCGGTGATGCAACTTCGAGATCAAGAGAAACTTCATTTAGATGACCCGCTTTCCAAGCATTTACCTTGGTTTAATATCAAAAATACATATCCGGAATGGGGCATGGCCACGATCAGAAACATCCTCACTCATTCATCTGGTTTACCAAGGGAATCGGATTATCCTTATTGGACAGGCCCAGATTTTCCTTTTCCATCTTCTGAAAAAATTGTAAAAAAACTAAGTAACCAAGAAACATTATACCCTGCAGATAAATATTTTCAGTATTCCAACCTTGGCTTATCTTTAGCAGGTGAGGTCGTAGCTGCTGTTTCTGGTATTCCATTTAATGATTTTATACAAGATAATATACTTCAGCCACTTGTAATGACAGATACCCGCCCAGTAATGCCAAAATCTCTATATGGTGATCAGCTGGCCATAGGTCATGAAGCACTTAATCGAACTGGTGAACGTCCAGCGGTTGCTTTGTTCAATGCAGAAGGCATTGGGCCAGCAGCAGGTTTCAGTTCTACGGCTTCAGATTTAGCCAAATTTGCATCATGGCAGTTTCGAGTACTAGATGGAAAGGATGAAGTTCTAAAACCTAATACATTACGGGAAATGCACCGAGTACATTTCCTAGATGAGGATTGGTCCCCTGCGTGGGGCTTAGGGTTTTCTATATGGAAATCTGATGAGAAAAAATTTATTGGACATGGTGGCAGCTGTCCAGGCTATCGTTCACAGCTATTATTGCAAACGGACCGAAAAATTGCAACGATTTTTATGACCAATGCTTCTGGCGTAAATGCTCGTATGTATGCTCAAAAAGCTTATGAAATGTTTGAATCAGCTATAGCCAGTGCTGTGGCCAAGAAAAAACCTAAACTTCTTAAAAATCGCTTTAAAAAATATTTGGGCCATTACAGTGATGCTCCTTGGGGTGGGGAATCGGTTATCGTATCATGGGAAGGTGAACTAGCTATATTAAACCTGCCCACTGAATCACCGCTTGATGTGACGAAACTACATTATGTTTCAGGAAATAGGTTCAAGCGAGTACGCAACAGCGAGGATCCTAAACATTTACAAATTTTAGGAGAAGAAATTGAATTTGAAGTGGATAGATCGGGCAATGTAATTGCTGTTTGGCAACACAGCAATTATTCAAAAAAAATAAAATAGTTTTTCTCATGTACGTGGTGAAAAAGAAGCTGTTCGTAAAATATTTGAAAACCTCGTAAAGTATTTGAAAACAAAGGATGTTCTATAACACAATAAAACACATTTGGTTAATATTAACCCTATTATTTTTATTATCTTGTGCAGAATACAACAGTGTTACTACGAGAAGTGTTACAAGAGAGCAAATAATAAAGCAAAATATTAAAATAGTATCCGACCCTAAATTAGTCGAGGATTTGATTTATATAGATGAATATATGACTTCAGTCCGTTATATAAATGATTATAAAGAAATCCAAAATTTAGTTCAAAAAAATTTAGTTAGACATGGTTGGTCAAATGTTACAGTATATGTGGAAGTAGTAGAACCTGGATTTCGAGACATTGACATGAGACGAGGGTTACAGATTGATCGGGCAAAAACAATAAGAGTTTCCATATATAAATAATTAAACTGGCTCAAATAAAGGAGAGATAATGAAAAAAATAGTCATACGAATTAATTTATTATTGGAAAAAGGAGGTTAAATGGATCGCCGCCATTTTGTTAAAACATCAATATTGGGTGCATTAGCAAACCCAATTCATGCAATAAGTAAAACTAATTCAATTCAAAGAAAGAATCGAAAAAAGGTATCAGGTATGCGTGTGGTGACCCAAGAAGAAACAGTCACGCATAAAGTAATCTGAGTTTAAATTAAAATAGTTTAAAATGTCTCACTTTATTTATAATGGAAAGTCTATTGAATTTAAAAAAGGAGATAGTGTACTTATTGCTCTTCAGCGGAATGGTATCCATCCCAATGGCGGGGGATGCATTTGTCTTTCTGGAGATTGTCCACACTGTATTGCTACGGTAGATGGTATACCCTATGTTCGTACCTGTCAAATTACTGCCCGTAAAGGGATAGTTATTAATAGTCATCCCACCGATCAACCACCACCAGTACCAAATGATGAAAATCAATATAAAAATATTTTTGCACGAAATATCCACTGTGATACTGTTGTTATTGGAGCCGGAAAAACAGGGAAGTCCGTTGCGCAAAAACTAGAAAAAAAAGGGCAAGAAGTTATAATGCTGGAAGCAACTGAAGGGAAAGAAGTCGTAGGTATTTATCCCGGGCCTCTCGTTGTTGTAAGGACATCTAAGGGCATGCTACATGTCCATCCAAGTGATGAAATAATTGTTGCTACTGGTGCTGCTGAATTACATCCTGTTGTACCAGGAAATGACTTAAAGGGAATTGTAACATCTAGAGCTGCGACTCAATTAAATGAAGCTGGTGTTGATCTTGGCCGTGTAATTTCAGTTGGTGCGCCTCCTAAGGGAATTCTTTCAAAAGAGTTAGAAGGTGAACTAATTGAAATTGAAGGAAAAGATAAAGTTGAAGCAATTATTGCCATTGATTCAAATGGAGAAAAAAAACGATTTGAATGTGATACAGTTAGTATAGGAATTGGATTATATCCTCGCGATGTTTTGGCTCGAATGGGGAATGATTTGCCAGTACGGATTGTAGGAGATGCAGGTATAAAACCAGATATACCACCTTGTCCAAAATCTGGAATTGTATGTCATTGTGCAAATGTAACTGTTAAGGATATGGATTCCGTTCGGAATCTTGGATTTGAAGAATTAGAATTACTTAAACGTGGAACACTGGCCGGGACTGGTACTTGTCAAGGCAGTATTTGTCTACCTTATATCCGTAGCTTTTTAGCCGATAAAGGAAAAAAACTGCAGGCACCTTTCACAGCACGCCCAGTTACTAGGCAGCCAAGTGTAGGGGAAATGGCCGCGGGATCATATTACTGGTCAACACCGCGTACAGCATTGGACGGGGTGCACCGCCAATTGGGTGCACAGATGGAACGTTTAGGAGGTTGGTGGCGTCCTTGGAATTATGGAGATACGATAGAAGAATATAGAGCGGTAAGGGAAACAGTTTCACTTTGCGATGTAAGCACACTAGGTAAAATGCTGATTTCTGGACCAGATGCCCTAAAACTTTTGGAGCATTTGTATCCCACTAAGGTTTCCACGATCAAAATAGGACGTTCACGCTATGCCTTATTGCTGGATGAGCGTGGTTATGTATTAGATGATGGAATGATTTGTCGAGATGGAGAAAGTCGCTTTACTTTATCTTTCACAAGTGGTGGTGCTACTTTTTCAGAATTATGGGTTAGAGATTGGGCCGAATCCATGAATTTAGATGTTCGCATCCTAAATCAAACTATGTCTCTAGGGGCAATTAATGTTACCGGGCCACTATCAATGGAATTGCTTAATCGGGCAGGCCTCCATAATCCTCCTAAGTTTTTACACCATACTAATGCGGTTGTAGCAGATATAGAATGCCGGGTTTATCGATTAAGTTTTACCGGAGAAAAATCATTTGAGTTGCACCATTCAGCTGCGGATTCAGTTGAATTATGGAATCGTCTTTTTGAGTATGGAAAAGATCTGGGAATTAAACCGCACGGACTTGAAGCACTCATGATTTTGCGTCTTGAAAAGGGTCACATAGTTGTGGGTCAAGATACAGATTTTGATTCCACTCCTCGACGCATTAATCACGAGTGGGCAGTTAAACTGGATAAAGCTGACTTTATAGGGAAACAGGCGGTTTTACGTACCAATAAAGTAAAAATTAATCGCCAGCTTGTTGGCTTTGAAATGGATGGGCCTGCACCTAATGAAGGTACAGTGATCTGGGATGGAAATAATTATGCAGGATACGTTACCTCTAGTGGTTTCTCGCTTCATTTAAATAAATCGGTTATGTTGGGATGGCTCAATCTAATTAATGGGGAACTACCAAGTAAATTAACTATTGATGGTCGTCCTGCTAATCGCGTAAAAACTCCATTTTATGATCCGGAGGGAACTCGTGCCAGATTTTAAACGAATTTCAGCAACGCGGGTTGTGGCAACCCCTAAGGCTATCGAATCAGCGGACTGGCAAAAGAATGAAATAGTATTGCCCTTGGCTAAAGATGAAGTCTTAGTATTAGGAAAAGTAGATCTTAATGATATTAATGATCCACATGCATTGGTTGTACCTGATAGTGAATTTGTAGGTACCTGGGTTGCAAGTAACGAAGCTATGAAATTATTGGAACGGACCTGTTCTTGGAAATTACCAATTAATAGACCAGCCTTTGCACAAGGTGCTATTGCCGAGATACCTGTAAAATTATGGTTCGAAAAAGATCGTGTGCTTATTTTAACTCCAGGGCCATATGCTATTGATCTCGAGGAGCGCTTGTCATGAATGAAAATATTGAAAGAACAATTCAATTTAAATGGCATGATCCTAAACCAAGTTATGATGTTATTATAATTGGTGGCGGTGGTCACGGGCTTGCGACCGCATATTATCTTGCCACAAGACATGGAATTACAAATGTAGCTGTACTTGAAAAAAAATATATTGGTTCAGGAAATTCTGGCCGAAATACAACTATTATACGTGCCAACTATGGGATTCCAGAAGCCGTACGATTTTATCAGCGTAGTGTTGAATTATATGCTGGTCTGGAAAATGAGACAAATCGGAGCATAACACATAAGCAAAAAGGGTTACTTTGGATTGCCCATAGTGAAGCAGGTATAAGGGCAGAAAGAGCTCGTGCTGATGTTAATACGGCTTTTGGCGCTGAGACTGTATTTGTGAAACCAGATGAGATAAAAAAAATATGTCCACAACTCGATATTTCTGGAGATGGTGTGTGGCCAATCAGGGGAGCTTCTTATCATCCGGCAGGTTCATCGGCGCGACATGATAAAGTAGTCTGGACTTACGCTGAAGGAGCAATAATGCGGGGAGTTCATATTCATCAAAATACAACAGTGAATGGTCTAACAATAGAAGGGGATCGTATAGTAGGAGTTGAAACAAATCAAGGAAAAATCGCAACAGGTTGTGTTGTTTCTGCTGTTGGTGGGCATGTAACTACACTTGCAGCTATGGCAAAATTACGATTACCTATTCGAACACACCCCTTACAAGCATTCGTAACCAATTGCTATGAGCAAAAATTAGGTCCTATTGTAGCCTCTACCGATTTACTTACCTATGTTTCACAAACAGCAAAGGGCGAAATTTTAATGGGCGCTGAGATTGACCGACAACCAAGCTATTCATACAAATCTGGGCATCGTTTTATTCAGTCAACTTCCCGTCGTGCCATGGCTTTACTTCCATTTATTCGTGATTTGAGAATTATGCGCCAGTGGACAGGCGTATGTGATATGAGTCCTGATTATTCACCCATTATGGGCAAAACTGGCATTGAAGGATTTTATATCACCACAGGTTGGGGTACATGGGGATTTAAGGCCATTCCAGTAGGAGGCGAACAAATGGCAGAACTGATTGCCACAGAAAAAACACCAGAATTGATTGCCCCATTTTCACTTAATCGTTTTGCCAAAGACCGTACTATGGCGGATCGTGGTTCCGCAGGTACCCATTGAAAAATAATAATAAATTATGAGTATTCAAATCACCTGCCCAAACTGTGGAAAGAGATCCCTTGAGGAATTTATCTATGGAGAAGTTTTAAATGTACCCGATTCTATCACTGATATTGATGAGAGAGATCTTGATCGAGCTTTTATGCATGATAACCATGAAGGTCCGGTGAAAGAACAATGGTTTCATTCTCATGGATGTCGCCGATGGATAAAATTGCACCGAGATACGAGAAATGATCATATTCTATGAATAAAGAAAGAAGGTTATTATTAAAATGAAGAATCAATGGTCAAACCGATTATCCTTTATAATTACTACAGCTGCATTTTCTATAGGTTTAGGTAATATATGGCGGTTTCCATATATAGTGGGTGAAGGTGGAGGAGGAGCATTTTTATTGGTATACTTAATTTTACTTTTTATAGTGGGTCTTCCAATGATGATCATCGAGATCGGATTGGGGCGAATGTCTTCTTCCACAACACTAGTCGGTTTTGGTAAAATAAGTAAACAACCGATTTGGAATGGATTAGGCTGGTTAGGAGTTCTCACTGCTCAAATTATTATGTGTTATTATGTTATGATTTTGGCATGGGTTGCTGTTTATTTTATTGATAATCTAACGGGTAATATTTCAGGGCTAGGGACTGAAGACTTAGAGAATCATTTTATATTAATTGCAGCCAATTCTAAAAAATTAGTTATTTTTATTTTTGGTATAATGACAATTGCATTTTTAATTATAAGGCAGGGTTTACAATCAGGCCTTGAACGGTATTCTAAATACATGATATTTACTTTTATTTTGTTATTACTCGGCCTTGCGATTTGGGCTTCAACACTTCAAGGAGCAGGATTAGGGTATAAATGGTATTTAATGCCTGATTTTTCAAAGATTAACCTAGAAGTAATATTAAGTGCTCTCGGTCAATTATTTTTTTCTATTGGCGTTGGTATGGCCATAGCATTTACTTTTGGAAGTTATACTAATAATAGGGAGAACCTAATCACTAGCACTGGTTGGATCGTGTTTATGGATACCTTTATTGCAGTTCTCGCAGGACTATTAATTTTTCCTGCGATATTCAGTTTTGGTTTATCTCCTGAATCTGGTCCTAATTTGATTTTTATCACTATGACCTCTATCTTTAGTCGCTTGTACTATGGTGAATTTCTGGGTGTGATGTTCTTTTTACTTCTATTTTTAGCTGGATTTACGTCCCTTCTATCTAATCTGCAGGTTTTGGCAAATAGTTTTCAGGATAAGTATAAATTATCTTTTTTTAATGCATTATTTTTTGTTTCGGCCTTTATCGCATTTGGCTCAATTCCGGTTGTATACTCTTTTTCTGATTCTCCACTTTTACTTTTTGGAATGACTATTTTTGATTTATTAGATTTTGTTACCAATAAAATTATGTTACCACTCAGTGGTCTATTAATTGCAATATTTGGGGCTTATGTTATTGGGTTTAAAAAATTAAAAGCGCATTTAGAATTAGGTGCTGAGAATATAAATATTGGCAATTACTGGAAATATATTATTCAATGGGTTATTCCAATTTCCATATTAATTATTTTTATTAATGGAATAAATTAAATACAAAACAAAGGTGATTAAATTTGGAAGTGAATCCATTTTTTGGTTTAGCAAGATTTAATAATGAACTTAAAAAGAAAACCCAGTTCAATTCTTTATTACCAGGAAGTAGTTGATATATCATAAATACATACTCATCTTTTTTCTTACTTTTTTATTCAGTTGTACCAAAACTGATTAAAGGAGTAGCCCATGCGGTTCATAATATCTTCAATTGCAATGTTGACAATTTC
>TARA_B110000116_G_scaffold74149_1_pt1 | contig 11241 bp, 7 predicted proteins | sample TARA_B110000116 | Tara Oceans TARA_B110000116 (sample SAMEA4397355) | marine metagenome | biome: Polar Biome; feature: [ZZZ] marine water layer (ENVO:01000295); material: water (ENVO:00002006), including particulate matter (ENVO:01000060) such as... | depth 199 m
CCCCGTCCAACCGTACTTCAGTGGTAATCCCCCCAGTCGACCCCGTCTTACTTCCGGGACTCAACAGGTCACTACTCGATGCGGAAATTCCCTGGAAATATGAATTATCAGATCAGCTTGGAGAATCTCAGCTTACTGGATGGGAACGGGGACCAGATATGTCAGGAGTCAGTGTAAAGAAACACTACCAACTCACACCCACTGCTTCAGGAGACAACGGAACGGTCTTGATTCGACTGACCTCAGGAGAGCCTTGGCTGGTTAAGGGGATCGGCACACAGGGCCCTTATCTACTCCTTGCATCTGATTTAAATCAAGAATCTACCAACCTTCCCGTTACAGCCACACTTATCCCTTTCCTTGATTGGATACTGTCAGGACGGGTTACTAGCATTGCTATTGATGAAAACCACACTACAGGAGATCCTCTTATTGTGGCATCAAATATCGTTTCAATAAGAGATCCCTTAGGCGCCACAACTGAAGTTCAGGGAACACAGCTGTTTAACTCTACTGAAATTCCAGGAATTTACCAATTAACAGCGAGTGATTCGACCATAACGTGGGTAGCTTTCAATGTGCCTACTCAAGAATCACTACTGGAACCCATAAGCCTACAGGCACTCACAAATGTGTTGCCTAGCTCTTCAGTTCTAGTCGATGAGACCAGTGAATGGAGGAATTCCGTTTTCGTTTATAGGAAAGGTGTTGAAATATGGAAATGGTTGGTACTTGCATCTCTTATGATCCTTATTGCTGAAACTCTTTTGGCGGCATCGGGATTAAGACAAGATCAGAATCCTTCTGGTCTAAGTCCTAAAGCAGAAAATCCCTGAAGATGTATCGAGGCACTAACCTCATCCTAGATGCTCTCCCAACTTGTGAAGAGTTCAATAAGTTCTGCTCCCAATTTCCGACCGAAACCAAACAAGCCACTGTGAACCATATGCAGGGTTCATTCGCCACAAGTTTTGGCATCGCTCTTAACAAACGCTTGTCTAATCAAGTGCTTGCATTTGTAGTCTCCTCACCTTCAAGAGCGCTGGAGATAGAAACTGACCTAGAGACTCTGGTGGGCAGAGAGTCATTCGTTACGTACCCTCAAAGAGAACAATTACCCCAAGTAGGCCGAGACCCTGATCACCAAATTACCGGACTGCAAATAGAATGTCTTGAAACCATCCTGACTGGTAAAACACGGCTACTTGTAACTACTATCCGAGCATTGCAAGAACGTACCTTAATTCCAGATTCACTAGGCGAACTCCGAGTCACTTTAAGAGTTGGATCCGAATTCGGTTTTTCTAAACTGGTCCAGTGCCTTGAGGATCGTGGTTTCAGAAAATCTTCTCTAGTAGAAGAAATCGGACAGTACTCAGTCCGTGGTGGGGTCATCGACGTGTTCTCATTCGGAACTCGAGAACCATTCAGGGTTGAATTCGACTACAATAGAATCTCGTCAATCCGCTTTTTTAACTTACTTAGCCAACGCTCCGATAATGTAATCACTCAGGTACACCTGCTCCCCGTGGATTTCCAGAGAGACCCTAACAAAGATTCCTTCCTACACCGCTCACTCATCGAACTTCTCCCTGGAGACACTGTTCTGATGAATTTCGTCCAAACTTCTTGGGGAACAGCCTTCCAGGATTCATGGGAAACCATTTCAACGATGAACGAGCGCTTATCCAACGAGAACATCGACAGCTACTCTACCGAGCAGCTAATACTCCAACCAAAAATGGCCGAAGATAAGATAACGGTGTTCCCAAGAATTGATGTGAGCTCAAAAGGTAACAATTCCCCAGGATTAGTGAGTGACAAACCACCAGAAATCAACAGGGACATAAATCGTCTGCTGTCCTTTTTAAAGACAGTCAACAAGTCTCAACAGAAATGTGTCATATGCTGTGACAACACGAATCAATTACAACGCTTAGAGGAAGTTTTGAGTGGCCGACAAAAAATTCCTAAAGGAACTCAACTTATGGTTGGATCTCTTACAGGAGGCTTCTCACTGCAAGATGCAAACCCACCTTTGCACGTTCTGACTCACAGAGAAATTTTCAATAGACCAAAAAATCTATCAAAGACAAGACGTTTTCGGGGATCAGCCCCATTAGAGAGTCTCTCACAATTGAAACCAGGAGATTACGTAGTCCATAGAGACCACGGAGTTGGAATTTTCAGAAAACTGAACCAAGTCCAAATTAACGAACAAACCATAGAATCTGTTGCTATTGAGTATGACGATGAAGAAATACTCCAAGTGCCAATCCATCGCTTGGATCGTATTGAAAAATGGGGCTCTGGATTGGAAGGTGACAAGCCGCCAAATCTTCATCGAATTGGGGGAAAGCGATGGAGCAATCTAAAAAAAAGAACCACTGACCATATTGAAAAAATTACTGTCGACCTTCTCCGAATATATGCTGAAAGAAAAAATATAAAAGGACATGCGTTCTCTCCAGATTCACTTTGGCAGAAGGAGATGGAATCCTCATTTTTACATGAAGACACGGTGGACCAACGACTCGTAACCGAAGAAGTAAAACGTGATATGGAGTCATCAATCCCCATGGACCGACTTATTTGTGCAGATGTCGGCTTCGGAAAAACCGAAGTGGCGATACGGGCAGCATTTAAAGCAGTTCAAGACGGAAAACAGGTAGCCGTGCTAGTGCCAACAACCATACTAGCTGAACAACACTATGAGACTTTTGCAGGAAGACTAGCCACTTATCCTGTTACCATCGGCTTGATGAGTAGATTTACCAGCCACAAAGATCAAAAAGAAATCCTAGGAGGATTAGTCACTTCCAAAATCGATCTGGTAATAGGAACACACCGCCTGTTATCGAAAGATGTATCTATACCAAATATTGGCCTCCTCATAATCGACGAAGAACAAAGATTCGGAGTACGACATAAGGAACGACTCAAAGAATTAAAAACTTCCGTAGACGTTCTCACTCTCACGGCTACACCCATACCCAGAACGATGCAATTGTCTCTGAGCGGAATTCGCAACCTATCTTTAATACAAACACCCCCTCAAAATCGTATGCCCATTCTCACCTATACACTGCCCTGGTCGGACTCTACCATCGCAGAAGCACTCCAACGAGAACTCGACAGAGGAGGTCAGGCTTTTTTCCTCCACAATTTAGTTTCGGACATAAATGAAACCGCACACAAAGTTCAACAACTAGTTCCAAACGCTAAGATTGTGGTCGCCCACGGACAAATGAGTGCGAAGGATTTAAACAGAGTCATGCACAATTTTATGAATATGGAAAGTGACATTCTCGTTTGTTCATCAATAATCGAGAATGGACTGGACGTACCCAACGCTAATACCGTTGTAATTGATGGTGCAGACAGATTCGGACTGTCTCAACTCCATCAAATACGAGGACGTGTGGGGCGTTCTCACAGGAGAGCATACTGTTACCTGATCACTCCTCCGAAAATGAAAGGGGATACAAGACAGAGGCTAAAAACATTGACAGAATATACAGAGCTAGGAAGCGGATTCGCTGTAGCCCTCCGAGACCTCAAGCTAAGAGGTGCAGGCAACTTACTGGGAGGAGACCAATCTGGATTTGCACACGCCGTAGGAATCTCAACTTACGTGAAACTGGTCGAAGAAACAGTGGCACGCATGAAAGCTTCAAGTGCTCGCAAAAGTTATCCGCCCACAGATATTTCGACTTCCCAGGGTGCCTACCTTCCAGATCAATACATCTCAGACAACAATCAGAAACTGCAACTTTATAGCCGAATAGCTAAGCTAGGAAGAGTTGAAGAAGTCGGCCTGTTACAGGAAGAAATCCTTGATCGCTTCGGAAAACTTCCCGAACAGGTGCAAAATTTAATGGCAATAACACAACTGCGAATAATGGGACAAAAATTGGGCATCGAAACCTTACTCTTCCAAGATGGAAAAGTACGACTAAATTTCAATCTCGAGGCATTTCCAAAATTGTCCCTTTTAGAGGAAATATTTTCTGAGAGTGAAATTAATGTTGAGATAAGGAGGCTCGCACCACTCTCAATAGTGCTTCGCCCAAGGAAACAGAGTAATTTACTTGATGAAGTAGTTAGATCTATTGAAAACTTATTGGCGACAATAGAAAAAATGGCACACTGATATAACATTGAACTTTCCAACATCAATTGAATAAGGCATTAAAGTGCATGATAAAACCGTAATTAAATTTGGTAAGATCTTTCAAGTCGTAAGCATTGGTTTGATCTCTTTGCTTGGATGTTCTGACAGCAACGATAGTATTCTAGCCAATGCTGCAGGACATCAGTTATCCACAGATCAGGTAGTGGAGGTTTTAGCGAGGCAAAACAATCTAACGAGCCAGCCAGGAATCATAGAGGCCCTAGCTGACTACTGGGTAGACTACACTCTGATAGGGGAGCTATCTCTGCAAGACTCCCTGCTTACAAATATCGATTTGGGCTTAATATTAAAGCAAGAATTAGAGGAAGAATTGATAAATCAGTATTTGGAATTAGCCATAGAATTCGACACAACATTCTCTGAAGAACAGCTTATTGAAGCATGGGATGAGGCTCCACCAGCGGATTCAATACGAGCAGCTCACATCTTGTTGGAGCTTCCAGGCGATGCTACCAACACCCAAGCAGACAGTTTGATAGAGTTAGCGTCAAATCTTAAGACACGTCTTGAGTCAGGAGAATCTTTCGGTAACATGGCAGAACAGTACAGTGACGATCTTGGTAACGCTTCTAGCGGAGGAGACTTGGGGTTTTTCCTTCCAGGTATGCTAATGCCTGAACTAGAAGAAATCGCCTACCAGCTACAAGTGGGCCAGGTAAGTGAGCCTTTCTTCTCAACGTCAGGGGTCCACCTCTTAAGGGTTACCGACCGAAGGTCCATGAATTTTCAGTCATCGGAGATAGAGTTTCGACAGATGATGATAGAGAGAACCATCAACGAAGCCTACTCGCAGTTTTTAAATGACTTAATTCAAACTAAGGACATTGAGATTTCGCTTGAGTCAGTATCGATTCTCAGAGAATTGGCAAGAAATACCGATACCAACCTAAATGATGCCGCTTTGAATCGTTCCTTGGTGGACTACTCAGACGGATCTTTTACAGTACAGGAAGGTTTAGATTTCCTTCGAACCCTGGGACCAGATCTACTCGAACAAATAGCCGCAGTCCCAGAAGAGACACTGGATCAATTGCTAATGGACCTGGCACAATCCAGGATTCTCGTTGACCTGGCTAAAACTGAAGAAATCCAACTCACTGAGAATTACCTAGCACATCGAGATTCATTGTTTGTGAATTTCCTTGATATGTTGAAGGGAGAAACAGATGCCATCGGACTCAGGATGATTACCCCAACAACTGATGAGACCTCCTACGAGGCTTTAGATAGAGTAGTCTTACAACTTCTCCGCGAGTTACTCGCTGGAAGGAATCCGCCTTCTTTTAGCCAAATAACTGTCGGTGCCAGACAACAAATGGCCTGGTCAATCAATGACCGAGCTGTACAGGCAACCTTGGAGAGACTAGATGAACTGCAAGGTTTCTCGAACGATCCATTCCTCGACAGTAGCGAAGAATCTATCTCTAATCCGGCAGAAGAGAACCTTACTGATTCTACTGGTGTAAACTAATGAACCAGACAGTTTATTTTTATATGTTAACCGAAAAAACGGGCTGGTCTTACTCATGAATCCTCTCAAGCAATTGCAAAACTGCCACAATTTTCCCCATCCATCTCCGATTACAGTATGTCTCTGGCTTTTCACCATACTGGCTTTGGTCCAACCCATAAGTGGCCAAACTAATACCCAGGGTGACAACGTAGTTGAAAGAGTAGTCGCCCTAGTCGGTGATTCAGTGATCTTGATGACCGAACTTGATGAATATTTAATGACTCTAGAGGCAGGAGGTTGGGCTCGGCCTGATGACCCTGAAGAGCTATTAACAGTGAAAACTCAAGTCCTGGACCAACTGGTTAATCAACAATTAATTCTATTGGAAGCCATCAAAGATACTCTCCTGACTGTTAGCGATGATGAGCTTGAAGAAAGAGTTCAGCAAGAGATGGATGGACAAGTCAGGCAGTTTGGAACAACTAAGGGATTCCAAGATGCACTGACGGAACAGAACATGACGGTCAACCAGTTCCGCGAGCAGCGGAAGAACATGATCAGACGTGATCTGCTGCAGGAACGATACTTCGCCAAAACTGGAAATGCAGGTGACGATGTTATCATTACTGAGGAAGACGCAAGATCATTCTTCGAAGAAAACCAGGCACAACTTCCGCAACTTCCAGCCACCATCCTTTTTGAAAACTTCATTTTGTCACCAGAAGCCAACAGTACTTCCAAAGCTGAAGCCCTTGCCGAAGCAGAAAGACTCCTACAACTGGCCATGAACGGAGAACAAACTTTTGCCGAGTTGGCAACCCGATTCTCTGACGGACCATCAGCACAAAATGGTGGAGAATTGGGCTGGATTAGACATGATGGAAGCATGGTTCCCGAATTTGAAGAAGAAGCTTTCAAGCTTTCTCCAGGTCGTATAAGCTCACCAATTGAAACTGAATTTGGTTATCACCTTATTCTATTAGAACGTATCCGAGGAGGCGAAAGACGTGTACGTCATCTCCTGGTTGAACCAGAAATAGTTGAAGTGGATATAGAAGCAAATGAGCTACGATCTCTTTCATTTGCAGAACAACTGACCGCAGGAGAAAGCTCAAGTGGAAATCTTCGAGTGGATCCAGACACACTGGATCTCGCACTTGGTCAAATCGCGGAAATATCTCCAGAGTACGCAGCGGGAATGATAAGCGCTAAATCTGGTGATGTAGTGGGTCCCATTCAGCTTACGGGGCCCAGGATGGAAAATAGCTGGGGAGTAGCAAGAATCATCGAAATGAAGAAAGGCGGAATCACGGAATTTGAAGACGTCAGAGAGATGATCGAAGGTCGATTACGCCAAATAAGGAGTTCCGAAGACCTTATAGAAGACCTGCGAACTCGTACTTTTGTTGACATCAGACTTGTTCCGAAGGAAACTCCTTGAGACAAAAATATAGTCCCAATAAACTCGCCATTACTATGGGTGACCCAAGGGGAGTTGGCCCTGAGATAATAGGGCAAATCGCACCCGTATTGTTGACCCAATATCCTGATATAGATTTTATTTGTTTAGGCCCGCAAGGTTTCGATCCAGGAATCGGTGAGTTTGTCTCTGTGGGTGTTTTTGAAGGAACCGAAGCGTCCGCAGGTGCTACTTCTGCTTTGAGCATTGAAAAAGCTTCTGCTCTGGCCCTCGAGGGTACTGTAGGTGGTATAGTCACAGGTCCTATACATAAGCCAGCATTACAAGCAGCTGGATGGAAGGACCTGGATCATACAAGCATGCTGGCCAGGATCACAGGTAGCCCAGATGTAGGCATGTTGATGAACGCTGAAGATTCTTTGTCTGGCCATCCCTTGAGGGTGCTTTTAGCTACCACTCATATACCCTTTCGAAGTATTGCCAGTAAACTCCATACACATTTACTGGTATCACAGGCAAAGCTACTACATCAGGGGCTTTCCACATTCTGGAATATGGAAAGCCCTAAAATTGCTCTCTGCGGACTGAATCCACACGCTTCAGATTCTGGACTTTTCGGTGACGAGGAGCAGACCATTTTCCGACCTGCTATACACGAACTCTCCGACATGGGATTAAACATATCGGGGCCACTCCCTGCAGACACAGTGTTCATAAGGGCGCTCAAGGGGGATTTCGATGCCGTCATAGCTCCTTATCACGATGTCGGCATGGCTGCATTCAAAACAGCCACCTTTGGAAAAGGAGTCAATGTCACACTCGGACTGCCTTTCATTAGAACATCACCAGACCATGGAACTGCTTTTGACATAGTAGGCACAGGAGAAGTAAACACCTCCTCCATGCTTGAGGCTATCCAACTGGCAGTAAGAATGTCTAAAAACGTTTTTGACACTGCATCTCACCAGGCATAACTTGGGCACTAGGGAAGTGGTAATTGGGGAGGAGAGAAACGGGAATCACTTACAACCCCGATCACTACTTTGATCAAATTTACCTCTGTCACCAAAAGATATTCAGAACCCGAACCTGCCTTAAAGGACGTGTCCTTTCACCTTAAGGAAGGGCAATTTTCGTTGATGACAGGGCACTCCGGATCTGGTAAATCCACTGTTCTAAAATTAGCACATATGGTCGACCATCCAACTTTAGGAGATGTTTACGTCAACGGCTTTTCCTCGAAGAGAACGGCCCGGAGAGATATTTGGAAACTACGACGCCAAGTTGGCTTTATCTTCCAAGATTTCCGATTATTGCCCAACCGAACTGTCTTGGAAAATGTTGCGTTTGTCCTCGACGTCATCAATACTCCCCGTAAAGAGATAAGCAGTCGAGCTAAGGCACTATTGACACAGGTCGGAATCGAAACAAAAAGCAACCGAATGATCGAAGACCTTTCTGGTGGAGAGCAGCAGCAAGTGGCCATAGGAAGAGCTCTGGCAAGCAATCCAGTACTTCTTCTGGCAGACGAACCCACAGGAAACCTAGACTCCGATTCTACAAAAAAGATCATGGATCTTTTTTGGTCGATCAATCGCAGTGGAACCACCATCTTAATGGCAACTCACGATGAAAATGTCGTCCGAGATTATCCCAAAGCTAGGCTTCTAGAGTTAAATCGCGGAGAGTTAATAAAAGACTCTGAACATAAGGTAGGCTATTAAAGTGCGTCCTCTCTTCAGAGAGACTCTGGCTTCCGTAAAACGTTCGCCCCTGCTAACTGGGCTATCCATCTCAATGATATCTTTGGCTCTTTATATCTTAGGTTTATTTGTTCTAGCTGTTCATAACTTCTATTTGGCATTGGACGAAATGGAAGAAAGGATACAGGTGGTTGCTTACATCCAAGATACTGCAACTCCCGAACACATCCTGGATTTACGAAGAATATTGACTTCAATTCCCGAGGTGAAAGGAGTCGAATTCGTGACCAAAGCCGAAGCTCTCCAGAGAGCCAACAGAGAGTTGCCCGAATTCAGAGATATTTTCTCGAACCTTGAGAATAATCCCCTCCCTGCCTCTCTCGAGATCCAACTTGCTCCAGATAGTCGCACTCCTGAAGGGACCTTAAACGTTGTTGGAACAATCTCCTCCCACCCTATAGTCGAAGGAGTAGAATACGGTCAAGAATGGGTCGACACATTCTTCGCACTTAGCCGAATCGCTGGAGCCGCTTCACTACTCTTTGGAGCCGCCTTTGCTGTCGCCGCTTCACTTATCATAGGCACTACCATGAAAATAGCTGTCTTGGCTCGAAAACAAGAAATCGAAATTATGCAACTCGTAGGCGCAAGAGATCGATCTATACTCTTTCCCTTTTTAGCGGAAGGTGCTTTCACTGGAATGTCCGGCGGCATCTTAGGCACAGTCCTAACTTATGTGACGGTAAAATTAATGTCACAATATGTCTTCACAGTGAACTGGATTCCTAATTCATGGGTGCTGATCGGGATTGCAGCAACCATAACCCTAGGAGTCATTACTAGTGGATTTTCTGTTCGAAGACAACTCAAGGAAATTTCTCCTTGATTCGCGGTCTGTCCAAGAAACTCTCGGTTCTTTTAACTTGTTCATTAATCCTGAATGTACCAGGAGAGGGACAAGAACTGACTTTAGCAAAAGAACTGGAACAGAGCCAAAGCAGGCTTAACTCAGTGCGTGAACACCGTCTACAACTCCAACAGCAGTTGCAAACACTGGATGAGGAAATCCATGGTGTGTCAGCAAGACTTGTTAACATAGAACAGCAAATAAGCATCTCTCGATCTGTTCTAGACGAGATGCGTTTCCAAACAAGAACTCTAGGCAATCAAATTGCTGGCGCTCAGAGAGAGCTCTTTCAAACGAAGGATGAAAAATCACTGCGTTCGGCGGTCTTAAATCGTCGATTAAGAGATATTTACAAGAGAGGTCCACTCCACACTCTCAGAGTGATGCTTAGTTCTGAATCTTTTTCAGAGCTTCTCACTACATATAGATACTTGTACCTAGCTTCTTATCGGGATCGATCTCTCCTTCAGGAGGTAAAGACTTTGGAGGAAAAGATCCTTGACCAAACCAAAGAAATTCAAAAGGAACTTTCCCAGTTAAGTTCACTCCAATATTCTGGGCTAGAAGAGGTAATAACTTTAAGAAACATCGAAAATATATACCAAGAAACTCTACTAGATTTTACCAAAGAAAAAGATTCTACCAGCGGCCAAATAGAGAAATTGACTAATGATGAAAGTAGAATTAGTGACCTAATCAAAAGTCTAGAATCTCGCAGAGCAGAGCTTGCTCGTAGAGCAATGAGCAATTCCGAAGAAGAACCCTTTGATCCTGGCAATATTGCACCGATGAACTGGCCCGTAAAAGGCCCGCTTATTTATAATTTCGGAATGGAGACCAGGCCAGACGGTAATACATTCAGATGGGACGGCATAGGTATTCAAGCAGAAATTGGAACCCCTGTCTATGCAGTAAGAGCTGGAACAGTCGTTCTGGCTGGACCTTTCGAAGGCTATGGACCCACAGTTGTTTTGAGCCATGGTGCAGGTTTCTATACACTCTATTTATATCTGGAGGACATAGAAGTGACAGAAGGGCGTAATATCTTGGAAGGAGAAATCTTGGGATCAGTGGGAGGTATGGGGACCCCCGAAGGTCCCCATATTGAATTCCAAATTCGTATTCCAATAGAGGAAGGTAGGCCTGAGGCACAAGATCCCCTTAGGTGGCTAATTCCTTCATGAAATCAACCACCATGCACCCATTTATCGGACACGACAAGCTGCAGACCTCTTTGGGAAGAGCCTGCCATCTAGGGAACCTTCCAACGGGCGTACTTCTACATGGTCCCCCAGGAGTTGGCAAACAGCATCTAGCACTTTGGATAGCACAAGTTTTGTTGTGCTCGCATAAAACTCCTACTGGACCTTGTATGGTATGCAAATCCTGCTGTCTATCTCTTAAAGTGGAGCATCCCGACCTTCATTGGTTTTTTCCAGTTTCCCGGCCTAAGAACACCGGACCCAACCATCTGAGTACAGCTCTGGAAACTGCTCGACAGGATTCTCTAATCAGTAAACGAGAAGATTTCCTCCGTCCAACATCTGCACATACAGAACTTCA
>TARA_B110000116_G_scaffold151395_1_pt1 | contig 11239 bp, 6 predicted proteins | sample TARA_B110000116 | Tara Oceans TARA_B110000116 (sample SAMEA4397355) | marine metagenome | biome: Polar Biome; feature: [ZZZ] marine water layer (ENVO:01000295); material: water (ENVO:00002006), including particulate matter (ENVO:01000060) such as... | depth 199 m
CAAATTTCACATGCTCCTTTGGGGCTATTGAAGCTAAAATTTCTAGGCTCAATTTCATCAATGCTAATATTGCAATCAGCGCAAGAAAAATTTTCTGAGAATTTTAATTCTTTATTTTTTTCTATATTTATAATTGTTAACCCATTAGATAATTTTAATGATGTTTCGATTGAATTTGTTAATCTGTCAATATCAATTTTTTTACTCATAACTAGCCTGTCTACAACAACTTCGATAGAATGCCATTTGTTTTTATCTAAATTTATTTCGTCAGATAATTCTTTTATTTCATTATCAATTCTTGCTCTTACAAAGCCGGATCTTTTTGTCATCTTTAATGTTTCTTTGTGTTCTCCTTTTTTATGCCTTACAATTGGAGATAGAATCATAAACTTTGTGCCGTCAGAAATTGAAAGTACTGAGTCAACTATTTGTTGAATTGATTGTTTACTTACTTTTTTCCCACAATTAATACAATGAGGAGTTCCGATCCTTGCATATAAAATTCTAAGATAATCATATATTTCCGTTGTGGTTCCTACTGTAGATCTAGGGTTTTTAGAAATACCTTTTTGATCAATAGATATTGCTGGTGATAGTCCCTCTATATAGTCAACATTTGGTTTTTCTAAATTACCTAAAAATTGTCTTGCATAAGCTGAAAGAGATTCTACATATCTCCTTCTTCCTTCTGCGTATATTGTGTCGAATGCCAATGAACTTTTGCCAGATCCCGACAACCCAGTTATAACCACAAGCTTTTCTCTAGGAATATTGATATCAATATTTTTAAGATTATGTTCTTTCGCTCCACGAATTATTATATTTTTTGATTCCAATTTATTATGAAAATATTCTAATATTTCGATTTTATCAAAAAATTTGTAATAAATAATATAAAGATTGCATTTTTTATAAGTTATATTTTGGAAATAAGATCACAATTGATATAATATCTTTTTATAATTTAAAGAAGATTTGTAAGTAATTTTTTATTTGAAATATGGAGAGATGGCCGAGTGGTTTAAGGCGCTGGTCTTGAAAACCAGTATAATTTTACGATTATCGTGGGTTCGAATCCCACTCTCTCCGAATTATTAAGGATTAAATTTGAAAATACACGAATATCAATCAAAAGAATTACTAAAATCATTCGGCATCCCAACACCTAAAAGTATAGTTACTGAGAATAAAATATCATTGCTGAATGCTTTCAAAGAATTTGGAAGTAGGGCAGTGTTAAAAGTCCAGGTACATGCGGGAAGTAGAGGAAAATCTGGTGGAGTGAAACTTTTAGAAAACTCAAATGATGTGAACGATTTTGCTGACAAATTTTTCGGAAAATATTTTAAAACAATACAAACTGGCGATGATTCAGTTTTGGTTAATAAAATCCTTGTTGAGGAAGTGAGTAATATACTGTCTGAGATGTATTTGGCATTATTAGTTGATGGCAGCAATCAATCAATCAATATTATTGTAAGCCCAGAAGGTGGAACTGATATTGAAGAAGTTGCATCTAAAAATCCTGAAAAAATTTTAAATATCTCTGTCAACACAATTTTAGGACCAACTGACTTTCAAATCAGAGAGATACTAAATTTTTTATCTTTAGATATTAAATCCTTTGCAAAACTAAAAACAATTATTCAAGGATTATATAAATTATATTTAGAAAAAGATTGTTCGTTAATTGAAATAAATCCTTTGATTATAAGCGATAACCATGAACTTATTGCATTAGATGCGAAAATTTCTTTTGATGAAGATGCTTTGTATAGAAATCAAGATATTACTGAACTGAGAGATATTGATCAAGAAAACGAAGTAGAGATCCAAACTGCTGAATTAGGTATAAAATATGTTCAATTAAAAGGTACTGTTGGATGTATAGTAAATGGTGCTGGATTGGCTATGGCTACAATGGATGTTATTCAATCATCAGGATTGAAGCCTGCAAATTTTTTAGATATCGGAGGTGGAGCAGATGAAGAAAAAATATCAAAAGCTATGTCAGCAGTACTTTCAGATGTTAATGTAAAAATTGTGTTGGTAAATTTATTTGGAGGTATTTTAAGGTGTGATGTTGCAGCAAGGGGCTTTATTATGGCTTTAAATAACTATCAATCAACTGCTCCTAAATTAATTATTAGGATGCAGGGGACGAATAGTGAAGAAGGTAAAGATATATTAAATTCTACCGATTACAATATTTCTTTCGCAGAAAATTTAGATCAAATCTCTAAAATATTAATGGATAAGGAGTAAAGATATTGTCTCTTAGAATAGATGAAAACACAAAAGTTATTGTACAAGGAATCACAGGTAAAGAAGGTGGATTTCATGCTTTACGATGTATTGAATATGGAACTAATATTGTTGCTGGGGTAACACCAGGTAAGGGAGGGCACTTATTTAATGATTCTATTAAAGTATATGACACTATGAAATCTGCAAAACTGGAAACTGATGCTAACACTTCACTGATTTTTGTTCCTGCTCCCTTTGCCCCAGATGCTATTTTAGAATCCATATATTCTGGGATTAAAACAGTAATATGTATTACCGAAGGAATTCCTGTGAATGAAATGATTAAAATATATAAGATAGCTAATGATAATAATGTAACTTTGATTGGGCCAAATTGTCCTGGATTAATTAATCCTTCAGCAAATTGTAAAATTGGGATAATGCCAGGAGATATTTTTACACCAGGAAGAATAGGTGTTGTTTCTCGAAGTGGAACATTAACTTATGAAGCAGTAGATCAATTGACGAAAAATGGTATTGGACAATCATTATGTGTAGGAATAGGAGGAGATCCAATAGTAGGTACTACATTTATTGATGTCTTAGACTATTTTATTAATGATACAGAAACTGACGGAATTGTATTTATTGGAGAAATAGGTGGAACAAAAGAACAAGAAGCAGCCGAATATTTAAAATCGGTCAATAATTCAAAACCGATTGCGGCTCTTATTGTTGGAGCAAGTGCTCCAGAAGGAAAACGTATGGGGCATGCTGGAGCTGTTATTAGCGGAGATTCAGGAAAAGCAGAATCAAAAATGAATGCTTTAAGAGATGCTGGTTGCGAGATTATTGTTCATCCAGGGAAAATTGCTGATACTTTAAAAAAAATAATTTAAGTATGGGGAAGGAGAGACTCGAACTCTCACGTTCTATGAACACTTGATCCTAAGTCAAGCGCGTCTACCAATTCCGCCACTTCCCCAAGTTTAATTTTTACTTTCAATTATATTGATTTTCTGATTAGATTTAATATTTTTAATTGTCTGCGTGGTTCCACTAGGCCATATTACAGTAATTTTATCAATTATTTCAATATTTCCCAAACCATATTCAAGGTTTATTGAATTCATGGACAAATAACTTGACCCTGCTCTAACTTCTTGCATCTGAATTATTTTTTTATTTTCGGAATTTGTTATTTCTACATATACTCTTGCTCCAATCCCATCTGCATTAGTCCCCGTCCCGTCTATTCCTTTACGGCCCTTTAGGTTTATATCTATCCAATTATTACTTCCTCCTCCATTAATCCAAACAAAAAATGGGCCAGGAGCCTCATCTAATGTCCCAGACCATACAGGTCCACTACTGTTCGTTCCTATGAGATCGACATATCCATCTCCGTTTAAATCTCCATGTGCTAACCCTTTTCCATTTTCATGATATTTTGTATGTATTTTGTATTTCAAATTATATTTTTCGTCTGGGTAGGTATTTTTTGGTATATTAGAAAAATACTTTTCATAATTTACACCTACAATATCTAAGAGTTGTGTTCTAACAGTTACATCTTCAAATTCTAAATTTGGCAATCCCATTAACATTCTTCCTGCTGACGGATATATATTTCCTCCGGGTCCTTCACCTCTTCCTACTTCTGATCCTAGCCAATATATGTCTTTTATTGTGTCATTATTAAAGTCGAATGCAGTTACTCCGTAACCAAAGTCATACGCCCCAATACCTTTTGGGATAAGAGAATCATTTTTAATGTTATCAATAATAGTTGCTTCGGCTGGAAGAAAAGGAGACGTTTTTATATTTATTTTTTCTGAATATTCTGAAAATGATCCAGGAATTTCATTTTGAATCAGTAAAGAATGTAAACATGTTCCAATATTATGTAATTCATGATATTTGCAATCTCCGCCAGGTTTTGGGCTAGGACTATTGATTCCTTCTCTTATCATTCTTGAATGGGGGCCAGCATTAGTTATGAATATGTCTTGTAATAGGTCATTATTAAAATCAGAAACTGTAAACCCCATCCAATTACCAATAACATTTAAGCCTAGTTCTTTAGATATATGCTTAAATGTTATATTACTTTCAGTAGAATCATTTCTATAAATATGTAATTGATCACCATCACTAGCAACCCATAAATCTTGATCACCATCATCGTCATGGTCAAAAAATATTGCCGCGTGTGATGGCCCAGTGGGGTCTCCTACGATATTTGAATTTTTATCTTTGACTTCAGGGTTGTATCCCATAAATTCTTGGCCAGATGTTTTGTCTTTAAAATAAATACCTTTTGATTCAGGATTTAACATAATCACTTCTGGGCCTTGTACATTTGCGGTATTACTAATTTCATCAAATGTAAGGTTCCCATTGTTTTTATAAAGTAAATTATAGTGCCCAGGATGAGAAGGCCAAAACAAGCTAGACATAAAAAAATCTTCGTCAATTAAATTTGTAACATAAAAATCTAAATAGCCATCATTGTTGATATCAGAACATATAATACTACTAGCAGACCTGCGATTTGTATTTGAATTAAAAGCGGTATTAGTTATATCTTTGAATTTTCCGTTTTTTAAATTTAAATACAATTTGTCTTCTGTCCCTTTATATTTCTGATTGTTTTCATAAGATCTGTAATCTAATCCATCGCCATTAAAACCTTTACCTCCTACGTATAAATCTTGGAACCCATCATTGTTAATATCACATGCAACAGCTCCACTTGAATTCAGATTTTTATCGTCTAATCCAGCTTGTTCAGAAAAATCACTAAAAGTGCCATCTCCATTATTTTTATATAATAAATTTGAATATTCATATCCGTTGGTTATAAAAAAGTCCATATCATTATCTCTGTCATAATCGAAAATCACGACTCCCGGCCTGTAATTCCACACTTCTGTAGCTCCATCAAATTTTTCGTAGGTTAATTTTGTGAACGGATTTATTTGATTGTCATTAGATAAATAGAAATTTTCCTTTATTATTAACTTTTCATTTATTTGTGTTTGATTTTTATTATGAACAAAATTTTGATCTTCCAGATTTTTTATAATAGGTTTATTGTTTGTGAGTTTTAACCCAAGTTCTAAATTGTTATTTCCAGATAAAAACAAAGATATCAATCCGGTCAGAATCCCAAGAACCCAAATTAGGATAGCATAATATACTACAGATCTTTTAGGTAATACTTTACCTAATCCCCAAAATGTAATCGGACCTCCTGACGCAGCTGTAAAAAGGAGGGTTGAGGCAGGAGCTATTCCCATTCCCATTAATAGAAGAGTTACAACTAAGGGTATTTCAAACAATAAAGGCACGTTGATGAGTACTCCAATAGTACTAGCAATTATTATACCTTTAAGATTATTGCCTAAAAAATTATTTATCGTATCTGCAGATAAAAATTGTATTACTAATCCAGCGCCAAACCCTGCGATGATCATAATTGGCCCAAGCTTAATAATATTAGCTAATGTGATTTTATAAAAATCAATTAAAGCTTCTTTAATTGATTTTTGAAACGAATCTTTATCTTCAATATTTATATTGGGCAGAGTACTGATTTTTTCGTTTTTCTGTTTTAACCCATATGTTAGTCTTGAAATTATTGGGCCAAATAAAAAAACACTAATTGCCCCTGCAATTATTCTGTTAAGTCCTAAATCTGGATTGAAAATAGTGAAAATCATTATTATAGATAAGAAATTCAAAGTTGAAGATCCTTGAGTTAAAGCTATAACTGATTCGAGAGAAGAACCCTTGTTTTTAAGTGAATTGACAACAGGAACTATACATGCAGAACATAAATTTAGAGCTGGAGCAAGTATATATCCTCTCAATACACCTTTTATTCCAGGTGGAAAAATGTTTGTATTGTTTTTTTTGGGGAAAATAAATGATTCTACAATTCCTGCGATAGCAAAAGCAAAAATCATTCCTAAAAATACCAATTCCATATATTCAAACGAAAAAGTTAGCCACCTTGAAAGCAGAGTAGCTTCCGGATCTCCTCCGATACAAAAACCTTGGAAACATTCTCCTTTTCTTGAAGCTGATGCAAAAAGCTCTTCTTTTATGGTTCCAAGTTTTTGGAATCTGTTTAAATAAAAAAATAAAGGCGTGGAAAGTAAAATTAATATTATGCCAATTAATCTTTTTTTGTGTATATTGTTATTTATATTTATAAGTTTCATATGATTAATAGGCAATACAAATATTATGTTCTGTACTCACTAATAACTATTATAGTTTTAGCTACTATTTATTTAGGTTTAAACTACTTTAACATTTCTAATAATAATTTTGTTTTAGATAACATAAATTCATATTGTTTGAATTTAAAAAATAGTTCGAATAAATATGTAGGTATTAAGCAGAGTGAAATTTGGGAAGCAAAATTAAAAAATGCAGATGATTTTTTTAATTCTTGGTTTTCGAAAATTGGACTAGCTAATTCTGAGCTTAAGTTAGGAAATTTTCAAAATTCTGTGAAAATTATTGAGGGTGTTTTGGAGAAAGATGATTTTAGTAATCTGGATACTACTTCTAAGATTGTTACACTCCAAACAGCTGCGTTAATTTATATTAAAACTGCAGAATATGAAAATTGTGTAATTCCTGGCGGATCTATCATATGCCAACTACCTGCAGAGAATGAGTATAAGCATAAACAGGTTAAATATACTAAAAAAGCACTATATATTCTAAACAAACTGATTTTACTTGATCCAGGAAATATAAAAGCTAGATGGTTGTTAAATACGGTACATATGTCATTAGGAACTTATCCCCATGGAGTTGATGAAAATTTATTGATAGATATTCCAGGGAATAATTTCAATGAACAAAATTTGAAATTTCAAGATATATCTATTGAATCGGGTATTTACAATGTTGATTTGGCAGGAGGTGTGATTTTTGATGATTTGAATAGAGACGGGTATCCTGATATTGTTACTAGTTCATGGAATCCTTGTTCAAGTATGAAATTTTACCTTAATAATGGGAAAGATGGTTTTGAAGATTTGTCTGACGCTTCAGGCCTTTCTCGACAATTAGGTGGTTTAAACATCGTAAGTACTGATTTTAACAATGATGGTTTTATAGATATTTATATTATGAGAGGCGGATGGTTGTCAAAAGAAGGCGAAATGATTAATAGTTTGTTGAAAAATAATGGCGATTTAACTTTTAGCGATGTGACTGAAAAAGTTGGCCTTGATAAATATTCATATCCGTCTCAATCTTCTGCGTGGGGTGATTTTGATAATGATGGCGATATTGATTTTTACAGTTGCAATGAATCAGAAATTGATGAAAATTCGAATACTCAATATCCAAGCCAGCTTTTCAGAAATGTTGACGGAAAATTTATAGATGTATCAAAATTTATGTTTCCTAAAAATGAAAGATATTGCAAATCTGTTGATTGGGGAGATTATGATAACGATGGTGATCTAGATTTATTTGTTTCAAATTATTCAGAGGCAAACAGATTATATGAAAATTTAGGCAATAATCAATTCATTGATATTGCGCCTGAACTTAATATTACCAATCCTTTATTTAGCTTTACGTCTTGGTTTTGGGATTATGATAATGATGGGGATTTAGATATATTTTCATCTGGATATGAATACGGGATAGATAAATCTATCCATAGCTATTTAGGGAATATTGATGCTAATTATTCTTTGAAAGTATATAAAAACAAAGGTAATGGAACGTTTATAGAAAGTTCGGAAGTTTTGGATTTAAATAAAGTTCATTCAGTAATGGGAGCAAATTACGGTGATTTAAATAATGATGGATATAAAGATATATATCTAGGGACAGGATACCCTTATATTGATTCCATTATCCCTAATACATTTTATTTGAATGACAAAGGCGAAAAATTTGTAGATAAAACTCATTTATACGGCTTAGGGCATTTACAAAAAGGACATGGGATAGCTTTCGCTGATTTTGATTTGGATGGAGATTTGGATATTTTCCAACAAATGGGAGGTTTTTATTTGTCAGATGGGTTTACTAATTTATTATACGAAAACCTTGGTAATCAAAATAATTGGATAGGTATTTATTTGGTAGGGAAATCAAATGAAATCTCAGTAGGGACTAAGATTAATATTATATGCAATAATGATTTGATTTATAATTCTATTGTAGATAATGGCGCAAGTTTTGGATCATCTTCATTTATTAGAACTATAGGAATTGATGATTGTGATAATATAAAAAAAATAGAAATTAATTGGTTTAATAATCCTGTAATTCAAGAAATAAGTAATGTAAAAATCAATCAATATATTTTGATTGAGGAATTAAATAAAGATTATAAAAAAATCAACTTCAAAATAGGTAGCATAATTGAATAATCAATCTATATATACAATGTTACAAAATGAGTCTTGGACTCCAACTCCATTGTTAAAAGCAAATGTTTTAAGTAAATTGTTAAATTCGGAAATTTGGTTGAAAAGAGAAGATTGTACTCCAGTGAAATCTTTCAAAATAAGAGGTGCTTTAAGTGTATTGTCAGATGTTATTGATAGTAATCAATCTGTAGAAAAAATTGTAGCAGCATCAGCAGGGAATTACGGATTGGCTATTGCTGAAGCTTGTAAAAGAAATAATATCCCTTGTGTGATATATGTTCCTGAAAATGCAAATGAATCAAAAGTAAAGAATATTGAATTGAGTGGATCTGAAGTGGTGAAAATAGGCAGGGATTTTGACGATTCTAAAACATACGCGGCAAAATATGCCGAAGATTCCGGATACCTTTTTTTGGAAGATGGAGAATTGCCGGGCATGCATATTGGGGCTGAAACTATTGGTCATGAATTGTTAGACGAAAATTTTGATTATGTATTTGTCCCTATTGGAAATGGATCTTTGATATCTGGCATTGGGAAGGCATTAAAAAAATATAGCTCGAACACTAAAATTGTAGGATTGATTCCTTCAGAGTCACTTTCTATGTATTTAGCATTAAAAGGTCAAGATCATAAAAATCAAACCGCAGATACAATCGCAGATGGATTAGGTGTAAGAATTCCTGTAATGCAATCAGTGGAACGAGTAAAAGAAGTTGTTGATGATATTTTACTTGTTGAAGAAACATTGCTTTTAAAAGCAATGAAATCTTTCATAGATATGGAAAATTTATTAGTTGAACCTTCTTCTGCAATTACCTTAGCAGGACTTGTTCAATACAGAGATAATTACCCTCTAAATAAAAAAATCTGCTTCATTATTACAGGAGGATTAGTAGATCCTTCAATGATGAATTCAATTATAAATAGCGACAATATCATATGAATCAATCTTGGATACTTAATAAAAGGCCCTCAGGATATCCTCGAAAATCTGATTTTAAATTAATCAGTTCTGACGTACCAAAATTACAAGAAGGAGAAGTTCTTGTTGAGTCACATTATCTTTCTTTAGATCCTTACATGAGAGGAAGAATGAATGATACTAAATCATACGCTCCATCATTAAAATTAGGGGATATTATGACTGGAGAAGTTGTTGGGAAAGTTATTGCAACTAAAAGCAGACGTATCAATGAAGGAGATTTTGTTACTGCGCATATTGGATGGCAAAGATACGGAAAAATAGACGCTTCAAGTGTGAGGAAAATAGATCCATCACTAGGCCCGATTTCAACATCTTTAGGTGTTTTAGGAATGCCTGGGTTAACTGCTTATTTTGGTTTTTTGGATGTATGTTCTCCTATGCCAGGAGATACTGTTGTAGTGTCTGCTGCATCTGGTGCAGTAGGAGGTATAGTTGGTCAAATAGCAAAAATAATGGGTTGCAAAGTTATTGGGATAGCCGGATCAGATCAAAAAACTAGTTATTGTGTTTCCGAATTAAACTTTGATCATGTTATAAATTATAAAACTGAAAATGTGTTAAATAAAATCAATGAATACGCTCCAGGAGGAGTTGATGTTTATTTTGATAATGTTGGTGGAGATATTTCAGATAGTGTAATGTCTCATTTATCAGTAGGCGCTAGAATAGCAATATGCGGGCAAATATCTTTGTATAATTTGGAAGAACCTGCGATGGGTGCAAGAATAGGGAGTACTTTACTGATTAACCAGGCCGTAATGAGAGGATTTTTAGTGTTTCAATTTAAATCGAGATACCAAGAAGGATTAGACAAATTATCCGAGTGGGTATTAGAGGGAAAAATAAAATATAAAGAAGACATAGTTAAAGGAATAGATAAAGTCCCTGATACATTTATAGGAATGATGCAGGGTAAAAATTTTGGCAAATTATTGGTAACTTTTATTTAAGCAAATCCTCCGGGACAATAATCAAATTCAATGCCTGCTTTGTCAGCAATTAACTTTCTGATAATTCCAGCATTTTTTCTTCCCCAACCTTTGTTCATTGCTTCAATCATGTTTTGTTCTGCAATATTTGCCATATCCATTGGCACGTTGTTTTCTCTGCCCATTTCACAAGCTAATTTTATATCCTTTGCTCCCAGTTCTAGGAAAAACGAATATTCATCTGCAGCAAAATCATTTTGAGTAGCATTAATCCAATTTTCTAGAGGGGGATTTTTTCCGGAAGCACATTTGGATATAGCATTTAATAAAGGTTTTAGCTCCATTCCAGCTTTAATTCCTGATGCTAAAACTTCTGAAGTTATATTCATTAGCATAGCACTAAATAAATTATGAGATAATTTGCATATAGTCCCACTTCCAACAGGGCCGCAGTATATTACTTTATCTCCTATAGCATCAAAAGCAGAGGAGAATTTTTCATATATACTTTTTTCGCCTCCCACCATTACGCATAAATCTCTAGACATTGCTCCCGTTACTCCTCCACTTACAGGACAGTCCATAAATGTTATCCCTTTTTTTTCAAACTCTTTGCTTAAATGTTTTATCATCGAAAGAGAATTGGTAGAAGAATC
>TARA_B110000116_G_scaffold54769_1_pt1 | contig 11195 bp, 8 predicted proteins | sample TARA_B110000116 | Tara Oceans TARA_B110000116 (sample SAMEA4397355) | marine metagenome | biome: Polar Biome; feature: [ZZZ] marine water layer (ENVO:01000295); material: water (ENVO:00002006), including particulate matter (ENVO:01000060) such as... | depth 199 m
TCAGGTGTTCCAGCCATTGGTGCTCCAGATTGCATTGATACAGTTGCCAAGTAATGTCCATATATTGCGGGCGCACCTTTACGAATCACCTGAGTATAGGCAAGCGCTGAGAGTGCTTCAGCATTAACTTGAGCTACTGTTGGAGCAACACTTGCAGGTGTATTGGCTCCACCAAGAACAAATGGGGAGCATAAAACAGGCTGATTGTGTGCTGAAAATACTCTTAGTGCTGAGAGCATAGTTTGATCCCAAACGAGTGGTGAATTTCCATTTATATTTCCTGTAACTACTGGATTTGAGTCTATGTATTTTTCTCCAAAAAGAATCTTGCACATTTCGATAACATCTTCAGCATTTTTTCCACTACTTGTCATGCCCATAAAAGTTTTATCAGAGTGTTTCATTGATGAATAGGTAATACGAAGGTGTCTGTGTGATATGGCATGATCCATGGGCTCAACAATATGATGAGCACTTGAGTGAATTGCTGGAAGCATATGAGAAAGCTTATGAAAATTAGCAAGATCATCCAGTGTTGGCATGCGTCTTTTATTTTCTAGATCGGTAAGAAAGGGCGCACCAGTCATTGGAACAAAAATGGAGTTGTTGCCCCCTATTTCAAGAGATTTTTTTGAATCGCGAGCATTCATTGTAATACTTTCAGGAATTGTCGCAATCAGTTCGCGTATTAGACCTCTATCAAAGCGAACACGCTCACCATCTACATCTGCTCCAGCTTCTTTCCAATGCTCTAGAGCAATAGGATCATGAAATTCAACTCCAACATCCTCAAGAATTGACAAGGAAGCATCATCCATCTTTTCTATTTGCTCTTCACTCATTGGTTCAGTTAGAGGTAGGTTTCGCTTCAATGTTGGAAGCATATTAATTTTGACTTTTAATCTATCTGATCTTCTAGCATCCCTACCAAGGCGTTCAGTATTGTGTGCCATAAAATTAATCCTTACTACTTCTCTAATATAACTATTCTATGACAGTTACTCGATAAGGTCAACTTAAATAATGAGCAGCTAAAACCTTGATAAATAGCTATTAAAGAGTAAAATTAATATTTTTAATAAATTGTTATTAATACATGTCAAACCAATCAAATAATTTTATAGCTGGTGACTGGGTGCAGGGTACTAGTTCGATAGCCAACATTAATCCTTCGGATACTAATGATATTATCGGACAGTTTGCGCAAGCAGGTAATGCACATTTGGATGATGCACTAAATGCTGCTCAAATAGCTCAAAAAGAGTGGGCAACTACAGGCTTAGAACAGCGTCAAGCAGTATTGATGAAGATTGGTGAGGAGATGATGTCTCGCAGCTCTGAGCTAGGCGAATTATTATCTCGAGAGGAGGGAAAACCACTTGCAGAAGGTAAAGGAGAGGTTTATCGAGCTGGACAGTTTTTCACGTATTTTGCTGCAGAAGTCTTGCGTCAAACCGGTGATACTGCTGATTCAGTGAGGCCAGGAATCGAGATTGATATTCGAAGAGAGCCGATGGGAACTGTTGCAATTATTTCACCCTGGAATTTTCCTACAGCTACAGCAAGTTGGAAAATTGCCCCAGCATTAGCTTTTGGAAATGCTGTAATTTGGAAGCCTGCAAACTTGACACCTGCAAGTGCAGTTGCTTTGACTGAAATAATTTCAAGACAGGACATACCTAAGGGTCTATTTAATCTAGTAATGGGATCTGGTCCCTCTATTGGCCAAACTTTAGCTGAAAGTCCTAAGGTTCATGCAATAAGTTTTACAGGCTCCTATAATGTGGGCCTCCAGATTGCTAATGCAGCAGCAAAAAATTTGACTAAGTTTCAATTAGAGTTAGGCTCAAAAAATCCATTAGTTGTTATGGATGATGCTGATATTGAGGTGGCAGTTAGTGTTGCCTCTGCTGGAGCATTTGGAAGTACTGGGCAAAAATGCACAGCTTCTTCTAGACTTGTTGTCCACGAGGCAATTCATGATGAGTTTGTGGCGCGCATGCATCAATCCACTTCAGCTCTTAAAGTTGGTCATGCTCTTGAGGAAGGAACTCAAATAGGACCAGCAGTGAGTCAGCAGCAGTTAGACTCAAATCTAAATTATATGAGTTTGGCAAAAGAAGAAGGATGCGAGATCGTTTGTGGTGGACAACAGCTGGAACTTGAAAAGCCTGGATTTTACATGCAGCCCTCCTTATTAATTGGTGGCAATAACGCTATGCGTGTAAACCGCGAAGAGTTATTTGCACCTATGGCTTGCGTTATCAAAGTTGCAGATTATGATGAGGCACTATCTGTTGCTAATGACACGGACTTTGGCCTGGTTTCAGGAATTGTAACAAAGTCTTTATCAAGAGCTAATCACTTTAGAAGAAATGCTGAAAGTGGATGTGTTATGGTTAATCTCCCAACTGCAGGGACTGACTATCATGTTCCATTTGGTGGTAGAAAAAATTCAAGTTTTGGTCCTAGAGAGCAAGGCTCATATGCTAAAGAGCTTTATACTCAAGTTAAAACTTCTTATATTTCTGGCGGTAATCCTTAATGGCGCATCAATCTCTTTTTATTGACGCTCTTCAATACAATAATTGGAGTGAGGAGGTTTTTAAGCAAATTCAGGAAGGTGGTCTGAGTGCAATTCATGTCACCATTTGCTACCATGAAGATTTTCAGGAAATGGTTCAGAATGTAATCGATTGGAATCGGTATTTTGAAAATTATTCAAATATGATTTTTCATGGAAGAACAGCAAGTGATGTTGAAAAAGCTCAAAAAGAGGGTCGAACTGCAATATTTTTTGGTTTTCAAAATTGCTCTCCTATTGAGGATAATATTGGACTAGTAGAAATATGTCATCAGCTAGGTGTCAGGTTTATGCAATTAACTTATAACAATCAGAGCTTGTTAGGAACTGGATGTTATGAAGATAATGATCCTGGCATCACACGAATGGGTAAGCAGGTTATCAAAGAGATGAATAGAGTTGGACTGGTTGTTGATATGAGTCATTCAGCTGAGAAATCCACACTTGAAGCTATTGAACTTTCTGAAAGACCTATTGCTATTACTCATGCAAATCCAACTTTTTGGCATCCTGCATTAAGAAATAAATCTAATAAGGTTCTTGAGGCTTTGGGAGAAAGTGGCAGTATGCTTGGCTTCTCAGTTTATGCTCACCACCTTAAAGATGGTACTAACTGTTCACTAGAAAGTTTCTGCAATATGGTTGCCGAAACTGCTGAAATTATGGGTGTTACAAATATTGGCATAGGTACTGATTTATGCCAGAATCAGCCTGATAGTATTGTTGAATGGATGAGAAATGGAACTTGGACAAATGAGCGAGATTATGGAGAGGGATCTGCTAGTTTTGCAGGTTTTCCTGACCAGCCTGAATGGTTCCGTGATAACCGCGATTTTATTAATATTGCTAATGGTCTAGTGAGTGTTGGTTTTAATAATAGTGATGTAGATCTAATAATGGGTAAGAACTGGCTAAACTTTTTTGAGGCATCATTTAAACCTTTATAATAATAATTATGACTACAGAAACTTTAACTATTGATAATGAATCTGATTTTATGAGATCACCTGAAAAGGTCATGCGTCTCGATAGAATGGGTTCTTCATTCCCTACTCGCCTAAGTTTCATGCGAACTCTGATTAGGCGTATGGCTCGGGAAAATTGGAAGTTTGAAAGAACCCGTCGTGAAGTTGATAAAGATGGTTATGGCTTAAGTATTTATGCAGTTACTACACCTCATAGGACATATTCATTAGTAGGGTTTACTCAAAAAATACCTGATGAAATGAGAACGGATCGAGTTATTGCAGAAGTTTGGGATGCAACCTTCAATCTCTTTGATGGCGTGCCAACACAAGATGATATTGATTATTTAGCAAACAACACTCCTAAACAGGAGGGGGGTCGGTATAGACCAAGTGAGCTTGCTTTGGCAAGAGCAAATAAAAGTTTAAGAGTTTTTAAAAATGCAGTTGATTCATTATCAAAAGGTCAGCAACCTGATTTTGATTTATTAAAATCTGTTGGTTATTTGATGAGAACTTCTGCAGTTTATGGAAGTGGTAAATTTGGCTGCGCTGATAGAGCAAAAATTGCTGATCGAGAAGAGTGCAAAGCTCCATTTCAAATGGAGTTATTAACTGTTTACTTAATTCGCTGGTTTACAATTGACTCAGTTGAAGAGCTTGCAAAGGAAAGGGGTGGTAAAAAAGCAGTTAAACTTAATAAAACTTCAAGGCAATTTATTGGTGTGGGAAATGCTACGGGACTTGGAATGGCCCCATTTTTACTTAAACACCCAGCATTAATTCATAACTGGGTTGTTGCTAAAGAGACTGCATTAGCTAGGGTAAGGTCAATTGAAACACCTCTTGAGGGGACTCTTGAAGCTTTCCATAAATCCCTACTTCAAGTTAGTCAACATATCGATGAGTGGAATGTTGATGATGCTCTTCAGTCTGATAGAATTTTATGCCTAACTGACGAAATACAAGCTCTAAGAATTTGGTGTGAGGATGAGTTAAATATATCCAGACCATACCCTTGGAATGGAATTTATCATTTTGTAGAGGATAATTTCTCATTAGAGTGTCAAGAGATGATAGTTTCCTTAATAATTGAGCCTCATGGTTTGTTAGTGGACGATCTTGCTGAGACAATGTCAACTAACATGATTCCAAAATTTGACGCAGATATGTCATTAGCCCAGTTAAAAGAGGTTGTTGAAGATTCATACCAATGGGCTACTAATATTGATTTTTCTTTGAAAGAATCACAACATCATTTTTGGTATTATTCAGAGGATAAATTGGAGCCTAGATTTGGCTCTAAAGGTGTTGATGATGGTGTTGAGCAAGAGATGCCATTAGCTATTGGTAGAGATGTGAGCGAACTTAACAACTTACTATCAGTCACATCTAATGATATTTCAATCAGTGAATTTGTAATGATGTACCCAGAATTTAGACATATTATTCGAAGAATTCAGAACACTTTTTTAAGACCTTATTCTGAAGTTCAAGATAACTTACTGAGTGAATCTATGCGACCAATAGATCTTTTGCGTTTTAAATTAGCATTTTTTGGTGCCTCAAAGTTTGATCCAAAGTCTGACTTATGGACCAGGGTTTCAATGTATCAAGGCGCCCCAATGCCTGATCAGTTGTCACAGCCAAACTATGACTCTTGGTCTTTTCCAATTGCGGAAAGACCAAATCATATTCTTAAATAACTTTTAAATGTCAAAAAGTTATTTAAAGATTTCATTAAATGAGATTCTTTTTTATTTCACGAGAGCAGCATCTGGGGTAGATGTGCCGATTGGTTTGTCTGAAGACTTTGCTAGAAGTAATATCTGGATTTCAGAAAATGGTTTTGATCCTTCTTTAGTAAGTCTTCAAGCGCTTGATAATCTTGATTCTAAAACAAGCAGTCTGTCAATTAAGTTTGAAAAAGCAAATGAAGATCCACATTTATTTTGTCCTGAGAATAAATTATTATCAGCCCTTAAGGCTTCTGTAAGTTGTGTTGATTGGTTTGAAGTTAAAGGCTCCTCTAGTCAACTAAAAATTAGTAATGTTGACTCTCCATTTCTCGTCATATCAGCTTTAGGAGCAAATAAACTTATAGGCCTAAAAGTATTATGGATTGATCAAGACAAGAATAATTATCAAGTTAACTTTATCGATAGTGAAGAATGGGAAATTGTAAGTTCGTCAACAAATCCAATAGAGTTAAGTTCTAATGCTGATATATTTATTTCACCTATAGAGTCAGATCATATAATTCATAAAGATAATTCAATTAAAAAATTTAATATAACTGAAAACAAATTAGAAATACTTAATAATGGTGTTGAGGTCAAAGAGAATTGGCAAGAAATTTATGATTATTTTTCACGCTGTCTCGTTAAGTCAAGCGCTGAGTCAAGAGCTTCAGGCGCAGGTGCAGGATTAGTTGACTCGGACTAGATTAGCACTCAATAAAGCTAACAGCTAAACCACCTAAAGATGTCTCTTTATATTTATTTGACATATCTAGGCCTGTCTTTCGCATTGCTTCGATGCACTGGTCAAGCGAAATTAAGTGTTCACCACTCTCCCTAAGAGATAGTGAGCTAGCAGTATATGCTTTAACAGCACCAAAGCCATTTCTTTCAATGCATGGGACTTGGACAAGCCCTTTTACTGGATCACAAGTCATTCCTATGTGATGTTCTAAAGCCATTTCTGCAGCATTTTCGATTTGAGCAGAAGAACCACCTCTTGAGGCACATAGTCCAGCAGCAGCCATAGAAGATGCTGAGCCAACTTCCCCTTGACAGCCAACTTCTGCACCTGATATTGAGCTATTATGCTTAATCAGTCCACCAATTGCAGAGGCTGATAAAAGGAATTGACGAATTTGTTCGGGAGTTGCTGATTTATGTTTATAGTAATAATATAAGGTAGCTGGAACCACTCCTGCTGCACCATTAGTAGGGGCTGTTACAACCATATGCCCTGCTGCATTCTCTTCGTTAACTGCCATTGCATAGGCACAAAGCCAATCACTAGTATTTGCATTTTCTAAATCATTTTGTAAACTTTGATGTAACCTCATTGCCCGCCTCTTTGTATTTAATCCACCTGGAAGAATGCCTTCTGTTGAAAGACCATGTTCAACACAACTTTTCATTGCATCCCATATCTCATCAAGTTTCTTATTAAGAATTTCTTCAGGCATATTTTCTAGTTCATTTGCAAGCTTCATCTCCCAGATTTTTTTGTTACTTTTTTTAGACATTTCTAGCATTTGATCTGAGTTGTCAAAAGGATAGGGATATGCCGAACTTGGTTCTGATGCTATCGGAGCTTCAATATTTTCTATTTCATTAAGAGTTGATATAAATCCTCCACCTATTGAGAAATAGGTATGGGAAATAAGTATCTTATCTGATTTATCCAGAAGGTCAAAAACTAAGCCATTAGGATTTTGTTTCAATGAGTTTCTGGTATCAAAAATAATATCGTCTTCAGAAAAAAATGCTGCTTTTTGGCCCTCATTAATATCAAGACTTTTTGAGTTCCAAGTGTAATCAATAACTTCATCCATATTTTCTTTAATTATGGTGTGTGGAAGGTATCCATGAAGACCAAGTGTTACAGCCCTATCAGTTGCATGACCTACTCCTGTATATGCTAAAGAGTCTTTTAAGGTGCACCTAATATGATATTTATCAATCTTAGTGTTTGTTTCTACAAAGAACCTAACATGCTTCATAAATTCATTAGCTGCGATCATAGGTCCCATCGTATGTGAGCTTGATGGTCCAACACCAACTTTAAAGAGGTCTAATACACTGATAAACATAAGAAAGCAAAACGGCTAAAAGAATATATTCTACATTATTGATTGATTTGACGCTATTAATAAATTTCATCGAATAATGAATTGTTTTACATCTATTCAAATATATAATTAATTATTTACAGTCATATTTTATTTAGGAGATTTGAATGAATGCTTTGTTTGCATCAGATAACGTTACTAGCGCATGTCCTGAGGTTATGGATGCTTTAATTGCAGCAAATTCTGGCATTGCAGAATCCTATGGAGATGATGAATGGTCTAAAGCTTTAAAAACTAAATTATCTGAAGTTTTTGAAACTGAAGTTGAGGTTTTTCTCGCAGTTTCTGGAACTGCCTCTAACGCATTAGCGCTCTCAGCATTAGCGCCAGTTTTTGGTAAAATTTATTGCCACGAATTGTCACATATTAATACTGATGAGTGTGGAGCTCCTGAGCTTTTTACAGGTGGAGCAAAGCTAATTCCTATGCAAAGTAGTGATGGAAGAATTAAGCCTAAAGATCTTTCAGAAATGATAAGAGGATCAGGGAATGTTCATGTTACTCAGCCTTCAGTAGTTAGTGTTACTATGTCATGTGAAACTGGAACAGTGTATCAATTAGATGAGATAAAAGCTATTTCTAAAATAGCACAGGAACATAAAATGAGCGTGCATATGGATGGAGCCCGGTTTGCAAATGCTCTTGTTTCTCTTAATGTCAGTCCAGCAGAAATGACTTGGAAATCTGGTGTTGATGTTCTAACATTAGGTGGCACAAAAAATGGTTGTCTTGCAGCTGAAGCAATTGTATTTTTTAAACCAGAAATGGTTGGTAATTTTCCGTATTTGCACAAAAGATCTGGCCAACTTCTTTCAAAAATGCGCTTTGTTTCTTCTCAGCTAAAAGCCTATTTGACAGATGATTTATGGATTAGAAATGCACGTCATGCAAACTTAATGGCAAAAAAACTGAGTGAGGGTTTGAACGCTTTTTCTAGTATTGAGCTAGCTTATCCAACTCAGTCTAATGAGGTTTTTATCCATCTTCCACGAGAGCTTATAGATTATTTAAATAATGCTGGCTATAATATAAATGAAGAAGAGCTCGATGGAAAAGCTGTTAGATTTGTAACTGCTTGGAACACTGAGTTGAAAGATGTTGATCAATTACTGGATGTTATAAAAGAGCATTCAAAATAAATTTATTAGACAGGAGTAATTAACATGGAAAATCTTGACTTTTATAAGTCCATTGCAAGCACCATAAAATATCCATCACAGGCCTATATTAATGGCAAATATCAAGATGCAATTTCAGGAAATGTGTTTGAAAATATTAATCCTGCAACAGCTGAAGTTTTGGGTACTGTTTCTCATTGTGACCATCTTGATGTTGATATTGCTGTTAAAGCAGCTCGTAAATCCTTCGATAATGGGGAATGGTCAAGGTGTGCACCAGAAAAACGAAAAGAAGTCTTAATGAAACTTGCAGATCTTATCCGTCAAAATGCTGATGAGCTGGCTGTTATAGAAAGTTTGGATAGTGGGAAAACTATTACGGATTGTTTAGATGAAATTGGTGGAGAGGTGCCTGATTTTTTCCAGTGGTATGGTGAACTTATTGATAAGACTTTTGGTAAAGTTGTTCCAACTGGTGAAGATGCTGCAGCTTTTATTGTTAAAGAGCCTGTAGGTGTTGTTGGTTTGGTTGTTCCATGGAATTTCCCACTACTTATGGCAGCATGGAAGATGGCTCCCGCATTAGCCGCAGGGTGTTCAGTTATTGTTAAACCAGCTGAGCAAACACCATTGACAGCAATTCGTCTTGCTCAGTTGGCTGAGGATGCTGGAGTTCCACCAGGGGTAATTAATATTTTGCCAGGGTTTGGTGAAACTGCTGGAGAAGCATTAGGGCGACATTCAGATGTTGATGTTATGTCTTTTACTGGCTCTACAGAAGTTGGCGGATATTTCCTAAAATATTCTAGTGAAAGTAACTTGAAAACAGTTGGGTTAGAGATGGGTGGTAAGAGTCCATTTATAATTCTTGATGATGCAGAAATAACTGACGATTTAATAGAAAATGCAGTCTCTTCTGCATTTTGGAATGGTGGTCAAAATTGCTCTGCAAACATGCGACAAATAGTTGATAAACGCTTAAAAGATGATTATCTTCATCGCATTATTAAACTTACTGAATCATATAAGGTTGGAGAACCACTTGATCCAAATACTGATTTAGGATCGATGATTACACAAGAGCATCAACAACGTGTTTTAAGTTATATTGCTAAGGGCTGCGATGAGGGCGCAAACCTGATAGCAGGAAAAAATGGTGCAATGGATCGAGAGGGTTATTTTATCCAGCCTACAATTTTTGATAATGTTGATCCCCAATCAACTATTGCCAAAGAGGAAATATTTGGCCCTGTTTTGGGAGTTGTTACCGTTGATGGAATGGATGAGGCTCTTCGAATTGCACGTGATACAGAATATGGTTTACATGCAACTGTTTTTACCAAAGACATTAGCAGAGCATTTCATATGGCTCGGCACTTGCCTGTTGGTACAGTTGGTATTAATGGTTTTACAGAGGGAGATATTAAAACACCTTTTGGTGGATTTAAAAAATCGGGATCTTTGGCACGTGATAATGGTACTGAAGCTATGGATCAATATCTGCAAACTAAAACAATTTGGTTTAATCTTTAGAAGGCCTTTTAGGTCTTTCAAAGTTAATTACAACCTAAATAAAGGTTAAATTATGTCAATAATATTAGCATCCACTGATTTTTGGGAGGACATGGATGTATGGTCAAATAGTCTTCGAATGGCAATGCCTGAGATGGATATAAATGTTTATCCTGATGAAGGTGACATTAATAAAGTTGAATATGCTGTAGTTTGGAAGCATCCAAAAGGAATACTAAAAAAATATCCAAACTTAAAAGCAATTCTATCCTTAGGTGCTGGAGTTGATCATATTATTAGTGATCCTGACCTCCCTAAAGGGTTGCCGATAATTCGTTTAGTTGATAAAAAATTAACTCATGAAATGTGTCTTCATGCATTACACTGGGTTTTGCATTTTCATAGTGATCAATATTTATATAGAATCCAACAGTTTAACCATGAGTGGAATCAGAAAAGTTCTATCCAGAGTGAAGATCGAACAATTGGTATTATGGGGCTCGGGAATATTGGAAAAAGTATTGGTGACTTGTTAGTTAATTTAGATTTTAAAGTTATTGGTTGGGGCGCTAGAAAAAAAGAGGCTCTTGGATTAATAGATTATTCATTTGGTAAAGACAAACTTTCTAGTTTTCTTAGTAGAGCAGATATTCTAATTAATGTTCTTCCAAAAACTCAGAATACTGCTAATCTCCTTTCAAAAAAAGAGCTTGAATGTTTACCCAAAGGTTCTTTTATTATTAATATTGGTAGAGGTGGAATTATTGATGAATCAGATTTATTAATACTATTAGATAATAACCATATTGCGGCAGCTGCTTTAGATGTCTTTACAGAGGAGCCTTTGCCAGAAAATAATTCACTTTGGAGCCATCCTTCAGTATATATTACACCCCATATAGCAGGGCAAAGTAATCCTAAATCTGCTGCAAAAACTATTGCTGAAAATATACATAATATTCAAAAGGGAAAATTACCATATCCTATATATAGCAATGAAAACGGATATTAATTAGGTCAACTTTCTAGAAAGTAATCACGAGTTAAATTGTAGATCAATAAACGTTAAAAGTAATATTTAATTAATAAATATTATTTATATGATTTCAAACCTAATTGAATTCAACTAAAGAAACTATTCTTATATAATA
>TARA_B110000116_G_scaffold136848_1_pt1 | contig 11184 bp, 6 predicted proteins | sample TARA_B110000116 | Tara Oceans TARA_B110000116 (sample SAMEA4397355) | marine metagenome | biome: Polar Biome; feature: [ZZZ] marine water layer (ENVO:01000295); material: water (ENVO:00002006), including particulate matter (ENVO:01000060) such as... | depth 199 m
CTTACCTATTTCGACAAAACATCTGGAGACGTTCATTCTCTAAGCGCCGCAGGTGCCGCTCCTAAAGCTTTGGTGGCGAGTGAACGGGAAGCAGAAGAGCTCAACAAAGGGATCTATGCTGGTGTGGTTCCTGGTTTGTTGGGGGGTTGGATATCAATGCTTAAAGAGTACGGTACCATGAGCTTATCCGAGGTATTAATTCCGGCTGTGGAATACGCAGAAAATGGTCATCCAATAGAAGCCTCAGTAGTCCAAGCTATAACATCTCAACAGGATTTGTTCAGGAGCTATCCTTCCAGCGCTCAAATATTTCTACCAGGAAATGAAATACCTGAGGTTGGAGAGATTTTCAGGATGCCAGAGTTAGCATCCACATTTCGAAAATTGATGGAAGCAGAAAAAACGGCATTCAGTGGGGGCAAGAGTCGTGCTGAGGCACTAGATGCCGCTTTCGATCGATTTTATAGGGGTGATATTGCAGATGAATTCACTCGATTTTATGAGGAAGAGGGAGGATTATTTACTAAGGAAGATTTTGAGCAGTTTGCTCCCATATGGGGCAGTCCTCTTCATGTGAAATACAGAGGGTATGACATTTATTCCTCTCCTCCGACATCCCGGGGCGGAATGGAAGTATTGATGCAGATGAAACTCATCGAAAGGTTTGATATAAAAGCACTTGGAGCTGGGAGTTCTCTTCTCACTCATCTAATGATCGAAGCAATTCAAGTGGCCAAATCTGACATTTACCAGTACGTTGCCGACCCCAAACACTTCTCTGTTCCGATCGAGGGCATGCTGGATGAAAACTACCTTTCTCTTCGGAGTGATCTGATTTCGGAAGCTAGGAGCATGACGTATCCGATGGCAGGCAAGCCTGATGGTCATGATGAAGCTCCCAATGAATTTTGGAATGCAGGGAGAAACTTGCAAATGGGTTCAGATAGGGAGGTCAGTCATCCAGGGAGTACTACCAGTTTTTCTATCATGGACAAAGAGGGTAATATTGTAGCATGTACACCGACGCATGGTGGTTCTTTTGGGACAGGAGTTGTGGTTGGAAATACTGGTATCACTTTTAACAATGGAACACGCATAGGTTCTACTTCCCCTTACGCTGGACATGTTAATTATGCCAGAGGAGGACAGGTTCCTATTCTAAATAATTCACCAGTTGTTGTACTTAAGGATGGTGAATTCGTCCTGGCTCTAGGAACTCCAGGTGGCGAAACGATCGGGCAAACACAATTTCAGGTATTAGTTAACGTTCTCGATCTAGGAATGCCTGTGCAAGAGGCTATAGAGGCTCCACGCTTTAGTCTATTCGCGGCACCCAATTTTTATAGAGCTGGTTCTGAAATCACTGTGAGAATTGAAGACAGAATTTCAGTAGAGCATTTACAGGGTTTACAGGACTTGGGGCATAATGTTGAATTGGCTCCATCATACTCATTGGGAAGTATTCAAGCGATTTTGAAGAATACCAATTTGGGAACATTTATGGCTGGAGCGGATCCTCGTCGCGCCGCATATGCAGTAGGATGGTGAAGAATTCGGTTTATTGAGTAGTCTGTTCCAATGAGTTGTTAGAAAATGAAAAGTGGGAGATGGCCTTAGAAAAAGGTCATCTCCCACTTTTACATAGGGAAATCATTCATATACTCCCCAGTTTTTAACCATTATCAGCTCTTTTCTAATACGGGAAAGATGAGCTGTTTGGTTCCCCAGGATTCTCTACTGGAGGAGAGTAGGGCTCAGGATCAGGCTCTTCCATGGTTTCAAGCGAAGAATCTTCGACTGAGTCACTATCAGAGAAATGAGTATAGGTCTTCGCCGCCACGAACCAACTCGCGAGTAGTACACCAGCACTCATAACAGCTGGCACAACTCCTCTTTCTCCGTTAATCACATAGTAAACATCAACTATCATGATTTGAGAGAGAGCTATGACCATAGCTGTTTTCATCACGTCGCCTACCATGCCGATGGCATAGTCGAAGAAAAGGACAAAAACTAACGACCCGAGAAGCGACGTTAGCTCTGGACTAAAGGGTGCACTGCTAGCATAGTCCGGACCCATTTGAGGCGCAAAGAGAAACCGTACTCCTGAGTAGGTGACCACAAAGACGGCAACGGTAGTGAAAAGGATTGGCTTTATACGATCGACCATGATTTAAACTCCTTGAAAAAGGACATAAAAACCTACGAAAGCCAGCTGAAATGTTAAGACAGCCATAAAAATCTAGGGATTACTAATTCCTGTCGCAAATGTGAAGGACTGTGGTCAGACATCCTAGATACCACAGTGTCCAGTCTATGTGTCTAGGAATAGAAGGAACTTGTCTGGTGTCATGAGTTATTTTTTGACAAATTATAAGCACTGCAAGATTTGATCGATTATTGCTTTATTGGGCATGAAAATTGCAACACATTTGATCGAGTGTTGGGCGTTTTGGTTGCCTGGAAAAAGACGAAATCGTTGTGATTGAAAAAAATAGATATGTGAAACCAATCAAATTTGTGGCGTTGGTGTTTCTCTCCACGCTTGCTGCCTCCGATATAGTAGTTGCTCAGACGGGGCACTTGATGGGACGCGTTAGAGACGAACAGGGCGCTACATTGGATGGGGCTTTAGCTCGCGTTGTCAATGCTAATACGGATGTAATTGTTGCGTTAACAACTACCGACGACCTCGGGTTTTTTGAGTTAGAAGATTTGCCTGGAGGTCTCATCCGACTGGAAGTGCAGAGGTTGGGTTTTATGGCTTATATCCAGGAATTCCAGTTGGGCGATACGGAAACTCGGATCATAGATATTGAGCTCCAAATCCAAGCTTTGGAGATAGAGGGCCTTACTGTAGAAGGAACTCGTGAGCCAGCTGAGATCGCATTCGAAGAAGAAGCTGGTTTGACCGTTAGAGCTATCGAAGCAGCAGACATCAAGACTATTCCTGGATTTATTGAACCAGATCCAATTCGTGTTGCGGAAGTTCTTCCAGGAGTAGTAAGCACATCAGACTTTTCGGCATCATTTAATGTTCGCGGGGGATCGGCTGATCAGAATTTGATTCTTTTAGATGGGATCCCAATTTTTAATCCAGCCCACCTAGGAGGGCTAGTTTCCGTTTTTAACTCTGATATGGTTCGGAGAGCTGAACTTAGTGCGGGGGGGTTTCCAGCAGAGTATGGCGGGAGGGTTTCTTCTGTGCTTAGCATAGAAAGTGACCCAGGAAACGGTCAACTGGAGGCACAGGGAGCTGTTTCTTTGCTGATGTCCAGGGGTGCATTAGGAGGAAGTTTACCTAAAAAGGTCAAGAATATACTAGGTCTCAGGGATGCTCGCTGGAGAGTTTCAGGAAGACGATCCTATTTTGATCTTCTTACAGACAAAATCCCGTACAGACTGGAAGATGGCCAGTTCGTTTTTGAAGGCTGGACAGAAGGAGGCGATAGACTCACCATCACCGGATATAAAGGTGCGGACGTTTTAGGGATAGATTATACCGATTCTTTTCCTTTGAGTTTAGACTGGGACTTTGGAAATGCACTTATAGGAAGCAGTTGGACTCATCCAACTTCGGGTGGTGGATCCGTTGATGTAAAATTGGGTTATTCAAAATTCTCTACCGATCTCAAATTTCCTGATTTTGGAGATGTAGAGTTTAGTTCAAAGATTTCTCAAACCACCATGGGTTTGGATTGGGAAAGTCGCCCGAAACGCGGAGTCACCGCCAAGATCGGTGTTGAGGGTCGTTTAATGGATTACCAGAATTCAATCAGAGGTGGAGGAACACAATTCTGGAAAGTAGGGGGCCCGGGCACTGGTACCTCAAGCTATGCTCAGCTTCAATGGCGACCTTCAAATTCCTGGGTGATTGAGCCAGGGATTAGGTTTGATACTTGGCTCAGGAAAGACGCTCAGAGAATGGATGAGATTTCCCCCAGGTTATCCTTTAAGAGGTTTTTGGTTGGACGAAGACTAGCCTTTAAGGCGTCAATGGGACGATATACACAATTTGTACATTCGGTTAGAGATGAAGATTTGCCGCTTGGAATTGATATATGGGTTTTGAGCGGCCCGGATGTACCACGAGTTCTATCAGACCAGGGCCAACTTGGATTGGAATGGAGAGTAGGCAATAGCTGGCTTTTTTCTCTAGAAGGATATTTGCGAGAGTTTGATGATGTTATTACGGAGAATTTTGGAGAGAACCCTAATGATCCAGCGGATGATTTCCTTAGGGGTCGAGGGCGGTCCTATGGAGTAGATTTGTTCGCTCAACGTTTTAGGGGAAACACTACAGGGTGGATTACAGTGGGCTGGTTGAAGGCATTACGAACTTTCCCTGACTACAGATCTGTTGGGTTCGCGGATGAAATTGAATTTCCTCCAATCTTCGACAGGAGAATAGATGTTGATGTGGTCTTAAATCATGATTTTTGGGATTCTGCGCAAGTAGGTTTGCGATGGAACTTCGGGACTGGCCTGCCTTTTACAGAAGCAGTAGGAGTGTTCTCTTCCTTCAGCCATCGTGTTTCAGATGGAAAGCTAAGTCCTGATGATCGTGGCAATACCGTTTTTCTCGGTCCCAAGAATGGGGAACGATATCCTGTTCGCCATCGCTTGGACCTTAGTATAAGAAAAGAGTTCAAAAATATTTTTGGTGCGGGACTCATAACACCTTATATAAACGTCCTCAACGTATATGATCGGAGGAATGTTCTCTTTTACTTCTATACATATGAGGATAGCACATCAGTAGATACCACCAAATGGACTCGCAGGGGATTTTCAATGTTTCCTATTTTACCGACTTTCGGTTTTGAGATGAGGTTTAGATGAGGTATTTAACGAGGTGGTTCATCCTGGGAATATTCTCTTTGACAGGATGTGAAATGGACAGTGTATCTCTGGTGTCACCAGAGAGTCTCCTTATAGCGGAAGTTTATATTGCAAAAGATGGCTCTAACCCCCTAGAGGCGACTGCATACCTCCATCGTGTTTTAGGAAGCAAGGACTATGGACCCGTTTTGGGTGCAGATATAACTCTGACATCGGGAGATCGGAGTGTGCCTTTGGTTGAAGATTCTGCTGGCACTTCAACATGTATTCCAGAATGGGTCCAGAGAGAAACATCAGCCATAAGTGGCTCCTTGGGCACTTGTTATCGTTTGGGGGAATTGCTGTCTGTTCAACCAGGACAGGCTATTCAGGTGAGCATCAAAGACGGTGGTGTCGGTGAGCTTTTTGGGCAGACCACATTGCCTGGTGACTTTGTCATGAAGACTCCTCGAAATAGTCAGAAGTTCTGTCGTTTACAGAGAGATCAGATATTAGAATTGAGCTGGAGTGAGAGTCAAGACGCCTGGGCTTATATTGTTGAAGCTAATATTTGGGATTTAGATGGAGTGTTTAATTATTTGCCAGAAGAAGATCTTCCTCCTCAGCCACTTCATCTCCTCGGTCTTGCAATTTCTTCAGATGATACCAAGATGCGTTTCCCCGCCGAAGTAGGCTTATTTGATCGGTATGGCTTACATAGAGACGTATTTCTCCAGCTACAGGAGGGTCTTCCAGAGAGTACTACCGCAGATATAAGCGTGGCGGCAGTGGACAGGAATTTCGTCAATTGGGCAAGGGCTGGTAAATTTCATCCATCTGGACAGATTAGAACTCCCAGCCTGCAAGGAAAATCAGGAACAGGGGTCGTTGGCTCTTACGTTAGAAAAAACTTCAAGGTACTCGCTGATTCGACTTTGCAGGGGTTGGTCAGTAGTTGCAGTACCTAGTCAAGTGATCAAGGGAATCTATCTTGTTTAGTAGCTGAGACATCGAGCATCCTCACCTTTGACCCAAGCTGCTAGCATTTTCCATTCGGGATCTTCCTTCGAAAACCACCGACGCCCACCACTGTGGTAATTATCTCCGCCATCTTCAGGTGCCAATGGGTGAGTCAAGAAACGGCTTCTGAGGGGATATCCTGGTTCTACGTACCGCTTGAGGATCTCAAAATTTTCCCGAGATTCTTCAAAATTCCAGTAGGATCGATCTTCTGGAATGTCTTGTGCGAATCCGCGAGGGCCTGAGCCATGGCAGTTGGTGCATTCCATACGACCTTCACGCTTATTTAGAAAAATTTGCTGGACGCAAGTTTGGAAGAAATTGAAGTCTAGCGGAGAAGGTGTTGTTTCTAATTCAGTAAGGTCTGTCGGTGCATCACTGTTACCTATCCAGTCTGCTATTATCTGCCATTCTGGGTTGTTTTGATCTTGCCAAAACTTACCGCCCACGTGGAAGGCTGTTCCTCCAGCTGTCACAACTAACGGTTTTCGGAGGAGTCTGCTTCTTTCGGGTTGTCCTGGCACTACTAACTTAGATACGACTTCAAAGTTTTTTTTAGATTGGTTTTCTGACCAGTAAACCTGACCACTTTCCGTTTCTTGAAGTGGTTGGAGCCTGAGCGGTGTTCCACTGTTTATGTGGCAAGAAGCACAAGGGGAAATACTCGGCCCGTGGCCGCCACGTGGTTGTATAAATATAGGTTCTACCGTTTTGCGAAAAGCTTCAAAACTCAGTGAACGTTGGGCTGATAAGCTATGTGGCAAAAAAAGGAGTAGTATGAAAACCAATATGTTTTTTTTCTCAGAGTGGTTCATGGAAAGACCACCGTGTGATTACGTTTCGGGACTTGGCCTACTGGGATTGTTGCGATTTTAACCATGTTTTCAGTATCGATTACCGAGACATCATTAGAGCCAGCATTTGCGGCGTATAAGTATTTTCCATCGGGTGTCATTGTAAGCCAGTCAGGCACTCGGCCCACTCGGACCCCCCCAAGGAATGTTAGATCAGGAAGAGACCAAGCGTAGACGTAACCATTGGGCTTGCTGGTCGACCACAATTGGGATCCATTGGGTGAAACTGCTAACCCATGGCCCGGTGAACCCTGTAAAGCATCGTTGTCTGTTTGGGAGATGGGCAACTCAGGCATCCAAAGTTTTTCGGTGACGGATTTTTGCTCGAAATCAACTACATAAACTCCGTGGAAATTTGAAATTTGAACAAAGATTCTTTTAGTCGAGTTATCAGGGTTAGCTTCAAATGCCATTGGCCTAACACCACCATCAAAGTGCATGGACCATAGGGGTTCGTCAGTTTCGGTATCTATGATGGTGAGTGTCTCTGCTCCGATCATGCCAGCGGCTATGTGACGGCCATCTGGGGTTATAAAAACGTTATGGACTCCCCCTAACATGTGGATGGTCTTGATCACCTCGTTTTCAGTTAGATCGATCACGTCAACACCAGGCTTGAGATCGTCTCTGATCGCTACATACACTTTTTGACCATCTGGAGTAATAGCTATGTTGTTAGGACGTCCACTCAAAGGGATTTGCCTGACTACTCTAAGAGTCTGGCTAGAGACTATATCCAAGGTATGTTCAACTTCGTTACTGAAGTAAAAACGACTAGCATCGGGATGGGACGTGACTCCATGGGCTATGGGTATTCCCAATATTACGTCCACAACCTCGTTAGTTATCGGATCGATGATGTGGACGTTATCGCCAGCAGCGTTAGTCTGGATGATTCTGACAGTCTGTTTCTGGGCCTCTGCATATCCAACGAAAAACATCAGTAACGAGAGTGCTTTCAAGCAGATTTGAGATAATTTTGTCATAGGATGCCTCCTTAAGTTACTACGCTTGTTAATTTATATTGTGACTCAGGTCTCACCGTAGCAAGTTCAGATGGTTCTTCGTTGAAACAATCAGTTAGTATCAATATTTGATGGTATATAGAAGTTGGGTTTTTCTATTGGGCTCAAGCCAGCATCTCTCAGCGCCTGATTCAGTTCGATAAATTCATCTTCCATGATTTCCGCGAGCAGCGTGATCTGTACTTCCAATTCAGCAGACAATTCGTCGAAGACTTTAAGAAAGCTTTTTGGGGGCAGGCCATCTCCTCGCTCCAAGTGTGATCGCAAGCCCGTGAGTCGGTCATTAAGTTTTATAGGAAAAGCAATTTTGTCTTTAGGACTTTGATTCAGCACTTGGTATAGTTGTCCTTCTACTTGACTGATTTTTTCGGCAAAAATACTGCCCATCGCATTTAGAGATCGGTTTTTAGAATCAGACAATCTATCTGCTATTTGAGACTTGAGATCTCGGATGCTAATCACGTGTTGGTTGGCTGAACTTTCGTGATCTCGGATGTTTAGGGCGAGGTTGTGTTGTAATAAAAGGTCGGCTTCGGATATGTTCGTCAGGCGAGGGTCTTTTTGGACCTGAAAGAGTTGTGTCAGTTGTTGATCGCCGATCGTTAAACGAGCCTGGAATGTTCCAGGTGGTGCCCATGGTCCAACAGCGGGATTTCCACCCTCTAAAACGATCCCAGGAAATGTAATAGCACCAGTATATCTCAGATCCCATTCTTCACGATAGAACCCAGGGGTGTAGTTATCTTTTTTTACTAAGGTTCTCACATGTCGACCTTCCGAATCTAGAATCTCCAAATTTACCTGTGTGTTTTCGCTCTCAAGTTGATAGTCTATTATAGCGGGCACCGTTCTTCTGATTGCATCTGCAGGTTTGAAGAGGTGGTTTCGGGAAGATTCAAGAGATGGATTGATTTGGCGCAAAGTTTCAATGTCATCAAGGATCCAGAAAGATCTTCCATGAGTAGAGATTACCAGATCTCTTTCCTCTACAATCAGGCCCGTAACAGGAACTGTCGGTAGATTCAGGGAAAGAGAGTGCCAGATGCCTCCTTGATCGAATGAGATATAGACTCCGGTTTCAGTACCTGAATAGAGTATGTTTGGGTTTTTAGGGTCTTGCCTGATCACTCTTGTGAAGTCATCGGTACCGATACCATTGACTATAAAATCCCAGGTTGCCCCGTAGTCGGATGTTTTCCACAAGTAAGGTGATCGGTCATCCATTTCATATCGGATTCCTGAGAGGTAAGCAGAGCCCGGCGTGTGTCTGGATGTTTCGATCGAGGTAATACGTGTATCTGGAGGTAAATTGGCTGGTGTCACATTGGTCCAACTCTTTCCTCCATCTAGTGTCACCTGCACCAAGCCATCGTCCGAACCAGTCCAAATAACTCCACTATCGAAGTGCGAGGTTTCAACACTATAAATGGTGCCATAGATTTCCGGACCATCCTGATCCTTTACTATAGGCCCACCAGAATCTTCGAGGGTTTCAGGGTCAGCTCTTGTGAGATCTGGACTGATTTTGTTCCAAGTCTCGCCTTCGTCATCACTTTTCCACAGATACTGGGATCCTACATATAAAATTTCGGAGTTTGTATTAGAGATGGTTATTGGATAGGTCCAGTTCCACCTTTCTCGCATAGCTGCTGCTGGTTCTCCCATTACAATTCTTGGGTAGGGTTGTACGTCGAATGAAAGGCCAGTTTTGCGATTGTATTTTGTCAGAGTATTAGTTGCACCTGCGAAAAAGATATCTGGATTTGCTGGGTGTGGCGCTACGTATCCGCTTTCACCCCCTCCCACTGCGTACATCCAATCTTCACTTTGGCCTCTAGGATTTCTCAAGTGGGTACCATCTGATGCAACGCATACCGTTGTATTATCCTGCTGTGCACCACAAGCGTGATATGGAAAGTCTGCGGTGGTAGCGAGACGATATATTTGAGCTGTAGGGTACCTCATATGTGTCCAAGTTTCGCCACCGTTTACAGTAATGACTCCTCCTCCATCATTACCATTGATCATTCGCGATGGATTGTTCGGATCTATCCACAGGTCATGGTGATCACTATGTGTGCCTGGAATGGGCGTAAAATTCTTTCCAGAATCGGTAGATTTAAGTAGTTCGAAATTTAAGACGTATATCGTATTTACATCTATTGGATCAGCTTCGATTCTCTGAAAATAAAAAGCTCTCTGCCATAGGTCTCTGTGGTCATTAATTAGATTCCAGCTAGAGCCACCATCGTCAGACATGTAGAGTCCACCTCGGTTCGCTTCTACGTTCGCCCAAATCCGTTGTGAGTCAGCACCAGAAACAGTGACAGTTATTTTTCCAAGTGGTCCTCTCGGAAATCCAGGGTTTTCGGTGAGATTTTTCCAAGTGGTTCCACCGTCTGTGGATTTGAAAATTTCTGATCCTTCTCCTCCACTCCATAACTTCCATGGCCTCCGGTATACTTGCCAAAAAGTTGCATAGAGTGTGTCAGGATCTTTAGGGTCCATTGCTAAATCAATTGCACCCGAATCTTCCCCTCGATAAAGTATTTTATCCCAGGTTTTCCCGCCGTTTGTAGTTCGGAAAATTCCTCTGTCGGCATTGCTTGCAAACGGGGATCCTAGTGCTGCTACGTATAGGTGTTCTGGATCTGACGGATGTACTCGTATTCTGCTTATTGTTTTGGTTTCTTTTAACCCTATATGTGACCATGTGTCTCCAGCATCACTGGATCTATAGATCCCATCTCCTTGCAGAACATTTGCTCTGAGTTGTGCTTCACCCATGCCGATATAGACTATCTCAGGATTAGAATTAGAGACGGTGACAGCTCCGATGGAAGAACTTCCAAGGTAACCGTCAGTGACAGGATTCCATGAAGAACCCCCATCTTCTGTCTTCCAGAGCCCGCCTCCTGTTGCTCCAAAATAGTATTCATTTAAGCGATTTTTGTGCCCAGATACTGCGATAGATCGTCCACCCCTATTGGGTCCGATAGATCGCCACTCAAGAGGAGGAAGGAAGTCATCCGGTGGATTATCGAAAGCGGAAATAAGAGGAGTAACAAGAAAAAGAATAAAACTGACTTTAAGAATTCTTTGCACCATTTCCATGACGTTGTCCTTACAGGTTTAAATCGATCACCCACTCCCATATTTCCTCAAAATGCTGGCCTGATTGAGTGCATTGGGCTTTTTCTCATGAAGCATAATGTTCTGATGATTACACAAATGACAAGTCGTTGGAATTATGTGATAAAGAAGTAGCATTGCAAAAAACTGGCGATGTTCACTTTTGTTTCGCATTCTTCAAATATCATCGAACATATTTTTAGTCATCTATATGGAGGTTTTTCTATGGACCTTGGAACTTCTAGCCGAAGAAGATTTCTAGGTTATTTCTCGGGGATCGGATTAAGTTCTTCGCTCTTACCTGGAGTGCTTTGGTCTAAGATGCTAGATGC
>TARA_B110000116_G_scaffold33041_2_pt1 | contig 11156 bp, 11 predicted proteins | sample TARA_B110000116 | Tara Oceans TARA_B110000116 (sample SAMEA4397355) | marine metagenome | biome: Polar Biome; feature: [ZZZ] marine water layer (ENVO:01000295); material: water (ENVO:00002006), including particulate matter (ENVO:01000060) such as... | depth 199 m
TGCAGCGGCTAGGCAACGTTCAAGATATACAGCGTAGATTCATCGAATTCCAAAAGTATCTCTATTCCAAATCTGCTTAAAAATGCTTATAAGAAAAATGAGATACGAGATGCATTGGTTCAGCAACGAATACTTACTTCAATGTACGAAATTGGAAAAGTATCAGTTTTGTTCTAACGCTTTTGATTTATCAATCTTAATATCTGGCTTGGCCAAGGTTTATATTTAACAGTCACTTCTTATGAACAAATGTATTCTCGATCCGCTAAGGCTGTAATAAGCATAGTGGCGCACAATGCCTTATTGTTGCGGTGCAAGATGGAATGGTACTTTACAGCCAGACTTACATGGCAAAGATAAAAATGGAAAATAAAATCAAAACAGTATTGGGAAAACCTAATGTTAGAGTTTTAGATTTTGAATAAATTAGTATTAAGGAAATTAAAGATATGAGTAAGTATGAAATTGGTAAATCAATTGAAGATGTAAAAGCAGAATCTGGTAACATTCAGATTCATAAAATGTCTTCAAATGAAAACCCTTTTGGCCCGTCTCCAAAAGCAATTGAGGCAATAAAGTCTACTTTTGATGAGTTGAATTATTACCCTCCTCGTGATGACTCTAAAACAACACAAGTATTAGCAGAGCATTTTGGCCGTGGTCTAACTGCTTCAAATTTCACGACAGGTAACGGTGCGGTTGATTTAATTAACTTATTAGAAAAAGCTATGTTTAAAGACGGCGAAAGCAATAGCATTGTAATTTGCCCTCCTTGTTTTGGTTCATATGCGGCGACAGCAAAATTGAATGGAGCCAACATTGTTGAGCACTCGCTTGATAGCGACACATTTGATATTGATAGTGCAGGTATTGCAAATTCAATTTTAGAAGATACCCGTCTAGTTTATGTTTGTAATCCCAATAATCCAACAGGTAGCTATTTTAACCAAGCAGCATTAATGCAAATTCTTGATGGCATTCCTGAAAATGTCATGCTTGTTTATGATGAAGTTTATTATCATTTCGCAACAGAATTTGAAATGCCTGATGCGATTCAGTGTGTATTAGATAAGCGCAATATCGTTATTTTACATAGCTTTTCAAAATCATATGGCTTGGCGGGTATGAGGATGGGCTATGCAATTGCGAGCACAGAAATCATCGAGCAACTACGTAAACGCAAGCTTACTTTTCAAAATGACAGGATTAGCATGGCAGCTATGCAAGCAGGGTTGGCCGATAAAGACTTTTTAGAGAAAGTCATCAACAATAATACCGAGCAGCGCGCTTGGTTACGCGAGCAAATGACGATTTTAGGCATTAAATTTTGGCCAAGTCAGTCAAACTTTATCTGTTTTCAAGCACCAAATGGCAAACCAGCTAGTGATATCGTTTCTCGTTTACTCCCTTATGGTGTGATGGTTCGGGCAGCATTTTATTTGCCCAATCACGTGCGGGTAAGTGTCGGACAGCCTGAGTCAAATCAACAATTTATAAAAGCAATGTCAGAAATTATCAAAACATTAAATGAGGAAGAAAAATAATGGAAGAAATAACAGGCGGTGAGGCAGCAGTAATGAGCTTACACGCGCACAATGTAAAAACATTATTTTGTATTCCAGGAGTGCAAAACGATTGGTTTTTTAATGCACTTTATGATTTAGGTGAAGGTATTAGAGTCGTTCATACGCGTCATGAGCAAGGTGCTGCATATATGGCCCTAGGTTACGCACAAGCCACAGGTGATGTCGGCATGTTTAGTGTTGTCCCCGGGCCTGGGTTACTAAATGCTTCTGCTGCTCTTGCTACTGCCTATGCGTTAAATTCGAAAGTATTTTGTTTAACCGGTCAAATACCATCTAATACCATAGGAAAAGAGCTCGGTGTTTTACATGAAATTAATAACCAATTAGACCTTCTTAAATCGCTGACTAAATATGCGGATCGTGCTAATTGTACTAATGATATTCCTTGTATGATAGCTGAAGGTTTTCGCCAAATGCACTCTGGTATGCCTCGGCCAGTTGCGGTTGAAATACCTATGGATATTTTACAAGCCAGAGGTATGGTTGAATTACCAAAAAAAATGCATGAAAACTTTCAGCCTCCTATGGATGTTGAGCAAGTGAAGCAAGCGGCTGAGTTACTAGGCATGGCCAAAAAGCCAATGATTTTTGTTGGCTCTGGTGCTCAAGGCGTGAGCCTTGAAATCACAGCACTTGCAGAAAAACTACAGGCCCCAGTTATTGGTTATCGTACCGGTAAAGGTATCTTAGATGCACGTAATTACCTGTCCTTGCAACAACCAATGGCAAAAGCATATTGGATGGAAGCTGATATTGTTATTGCTGTTGGCAGTAATATGCGTGTCCCTATACAAAAATGGACTAAAAAGCATACACCAAAAATTATCCGTATTGACGTTGACCCTCGTAGTCATACTAAATTCTTAAAGCCGGATATTGCCATTACTGCGCGTGCTGAAGATGCATTGACACCATTAATTGCACATCTAGATACCTGTAATATCAATCGCTCTTCACGAGAAGTAGAAATGACAGCAATTCGCTCAGAGTGGGCTGAAAAATTTAGCGTTCTTGACCCTCAAATGACCTATCTCAAAATTATTAGAGAAGAGTTAGGCGAAGACGGTATTTTTGTTGATGAGCTTACTCAAATTGGCTTTGCTAGTCGTATTGCTTACCCAGCTTACAAACCACGTACTTATATTACTACTGGGTATCAAGGTACCTTAGGTTATGGTTTCCCGACAGCGATTGGTGTAAAAGTGGCCCGCCCTGATGTACCTGTTATTTCTGTCTGTGGAGACGGTGGTTTTATGTTTGGTGTCCAAGAACTTGCGACAGCAGTTCAACATAAAATCCCTGTATGTGTATTGTTATTTAACAATAACCAATTTGGTAATGTCCAAGAGATGCAAAAAAATGATTACGATGGTCGAGTTATCGCGACAGATCTAGTTAATCCTGATTTCGTTAAAATGGCAGAATCTTTTGGTGCTCAAGCTATTCGAGCAAACTCGTACGATGAACTACGCGCGGCAATCAGAAAAAGTCACACTGTTGATGTGCCAACTGTTATTGAAATTCCTGTAGGTGATATGCCTAGCGTTAATCAATTTAGATAGTCACTTGAATAATTGAAAATAGTACGGGTAGGAGTAAGGAAAAGATGACTAATGATATTATTCTACCGATAGATTCAAATATATATCAGGCATTTCAAACCGCACTAGATAAACGGATTGTTTTCTTTACTGGGTTGTCTGGTGTTGGAAAAAGTCTATATATTCAGCAGTTTTCAAAGATGGCGGCTAATGCTGGTCGGGTAATTCATTTACTTCAATGGGATGTAACTCGTGAGGCATTCCAAACTGAAGACATAATAGCTAAATATCCTGAAATTGATGGTGTTACGCATCCGATGATCCGAAAAGCAGTTGGTTTATGGACAAGACAAGGCATTCTTAATTGGCATAAAGAATACAGTAATGAAAAGCATATTTTGGTTGGAGAGTTACCTTTAATTGGTAATCGTTTAGTTGAAATTGTCCAGGAGCATAACGATGAAGTTGAAATGTTATTGGCAAGTGAACAATCAAAGTTTTTTTTACCCGTACCCTCAGAGTCCGTTAGAGAGCATATTGTTTGTTGCCGCACTAACAGTATTAACCAACCAAGTCATGAACGAGAATCTGCTGATGCTCCACCATCAGTCGTTACTTCAAATTGGCAAGAAATTAGAGACTTAGCAATTAGGTTAGGTCTTGCAGATACGGCTAACAATAATGATGACTATGACCCTCATACTTACGCTGGAGCTTATGAGTTTTTGTTAAAGAATAGGCATGCAGAAACCTTACCTATTGACCAAATTTTACCAACCGTAGGCTCTGTGTATGAATTAGGTGTTGTCGAAACTGAAATTGCCGCGTCAGTAGGTCAAGTTGCTGATATTTATGCAGAAATAGAAGAAAAATATACTGAAGAAGACGTCAACAACATGATAAGTAAATGGTATGAAATATAATGTTTGATAGTTTACATAGTAATAAAAAAGTTCATTCAATCGAACCCGCAGAAGCAAAAGCTTTAGTACTAGATTTTGGTAGTGTTATCTCATTGACCATGTTTGAGACTCATGCTCAGACTGAAAAAGAACTTGGCTTAGCTCCGGGCACATTAACGTGGAAGGGGCCTTTTGATACTGACAATGATCCAATGTGGCGTGATATGGAAGAAGGTAAAATTACTCAACGTGACTATTGGCTTGCTCGCGCTAAAGAAGTAGGTGAATTAGTGGGAGAAAATTGGACAACTATGATGGACTTTGTTAAGCGTGCTCGTGGCGAAAATCCCATGTCAATTATGCGTCAAGAAATGATTGATTTAATGTATTTAGCGCATAAAAGTGGTAAAAAAGTTGCCATTTTATCTAATGAATTAGACTTTTTTTTCGGTGATGATATTAGAGGAAAACTCCCATTCCTTGAGATAGTTGACGTCATTGTTGACGCAACTTACACCAATATATTAAAACCGGATCCTAAAGCTTACCACTTGTGTTTGGACGAATTAAAACTTGATGCAGCAGAATGTGTCTTTATCGACGATCAAATAATCAATGCCGAAGGTGCTAATGCCGTTGGTATGGTTGGACTACATTTGGATGTTTTTAAGCCAGAGATTTGTATCAATGATGCGAAGAAATCTTTGGGTTTATGCTAGTTGAAACATTTAAAACAAAATAATGGGAGCAACTGATGCTAAATCAAGGTGAAATTAATCGTTTGAAAGAGCAGACTGTATTACCTCAATTTAATTTTATTAGTAATAAAAAAACTGACGGAATAAAAGGTAAACGGTTAGATGTAGATAGTCCGATAGACGGTAAAGTATTTACATCAATTACCGATTCAACGGCTGAAGATGTTGATCTTGCTGTGAAAGCGGCACGTACTACATTTGAGCAAGGCATATGGTCCCAAGCTGCCCCTGTATTTAGAAAAAAAGTGATGCACAAATGGGCAGATTTAATTGAGCAGCATGCACTTGAAATAGCCGTTTTAGGTACCCGCGATAACGGTACGCACATTGATATGGCACTTAAAGGTGAGCCCTTAAGTGCTGCCTCTACTATTCGTTATTATGCAGAAGCAGCGGATAAGCTTTATGGTGAAATAGCACCTACAGCGGATAGTATCTTAGCACTTGTACATCGAGATCCTGTTGGTGTAGTTGGTCTTATTGTGCCGTGGAACTTTCCTTTGATGATAGGTGCATGGAAGCTTGGCCCTGCGCTTGCTGCTGGTAATTCTGTTGTGATCAAGCCACCAGAGAGTGCCTCTTTATCTTTACTTAAAATTGCCGAGCTTGCTGCACAAGCTGGTATGCCCGCCGGAGTACTTAATGTTGTTACTGGTTTAGGCCAGGTATGTGGTCAAGCTATTGGATTGCACATGGACATTGATGTATTGGCATTTACCGGTTCTGGCGGTGTAGGCCGTCGTTTAATGGAATATTCAGCGCAATCCAACTTGAAACGTGTTTATTTGGAATTAGGGGGTAAGTCACCTAATATCATTTTTGCAGATGCGGCGAATTTAGATCGTGTTGCAAAAGAAACGGCTGCGTCTATATTTAGAAATGCTGGTCAGGTTTGTGTTGCTGCCTCACGTGTTCTTGTGCAAGACAGCATTAAAGATGAATTAACTGAAAAAGTGGTTGCTTATGCAAAAGCTTATAAAGTCGGAAATCCATTTGACCTTAAAAACTCTATAGGCTCTATCGCAAATTTTGCACAGTTGAATGTTATCGAGGCTAAAGTAAAACAAGGTATAGATGAAGGAGCCACATTACTCATTGGTGGTGAGCGAGCAAATGTTGAAAGTGGCGGCTGTTACTTTCCACCGACTATTTTCAGCAATGTGGCTCCTGACATGTCTATTGCTAAAGAAGAAATATTTGGTCCAGTATTGGCCATTTTAGGTTTTGATACTATCGAAGATGCCATAAAAATTGCGAACAGTACGGTTTATGGATTGTCGTCAGTAGTGTGGACCTCAAAGCTATCAACAGCACATCGTATGGTGAAGTCTATTAAAGCAGGCGTTGTACAAGTTAATTGCTTTAGTGGCGCGGACCAAACTGTTCCTTTGGGTGGAGTAAAGCAATCAGGACATGGCTCTGATCGTTCTCTTCATGCATTTGACAAATATATAGATTTGAAAACTGCCTGGATATCATTAGATCCTAATTAGTACTCAATATAGAGTACTCAGTGTTGCTATCTCCAGGATTATAAATCACGCTCTTTTAGATAATGAAATCAAGGTAATTGAAATAAATCTTCAACAGAGCATTTGAGAGTATTTGCAATTTTTAATGCAAGAACAGTGGAGGGCACATAAATTCCATTTTCAATTGCATTAATGCTTTTCCTTGAAACTTCAGCGCTTTCAGAAAGTTCTTGCTGAGTTAAACCGGCAGATTTTCTAAGCTCTTCAAGATTGTTTAAAAGTTTTTTGTGGTGTTTGCCCACTTTTTAGTTCTCTTCAAATTTTTCGACTGCATTTGTTAATTCCGCGCTAGTATTTGGGTAGAGATATCCAGCAATGATAGTGCCTGTCCCTATAGTGCCAACCAAAAGCCCAATGCCTTCAAAAATAGCTCCGAACGCAGCAAAACCAAGAAGATATAAACCAATACCTACAAAAAGCGTTATTACTCCATTTCGACGATAATCTATTGGCTCCCTTTTTCTTTCGTCAAAAATACTGAGCAAATGCTCTATTTTCGAAGGATCGTCGATATGTTTAGCTATCTCTAGCACAGTTTCTCTCTTACCCTTACCTTCATAATATTGCCAGATAAATATCGATACTGGGATAATGAGGCCTGTCAGTATTCCTAAAATTGGAATTAGATCAGCCATATTGTTTCTCCTAAATTAGTTATGTAACGTAAACTTATCATGTAAAGTAAGAGAAGTAAAGGTTACATTGATGGAGTTAAAGTGCTAAATAGATAGTGATGGAAGGGAACAAATTGGAAATGGCCTGCTTACTACACAATAGTAAAACAGGCATCGCAAACCATTGCCCTTACAAGTTTTTTAAAGTGCAACTATTGAACGGGAATAATTGTTAACTCTATATTTCAAGAACACTTGTATAAAAAATCTGCAGTGTGAAACGATGAGTGAGCAGAAAAATATGGAACAGCAATCAGACACTTTGTGCAATACGGACTTTTATAGGGCAATGAGTGCTACGCTAGACCTAAGTAAAGAGAGTGGTTCTTGTATAAAAAATTAACCTCATTTGAAATTTATTAATATGGATCATAAAGATTTATTAGAGCGGAGAGCGCTCTCAATGGGTTCTTCCCCTATTTTCTATAAAGAGCCTGTGCATCTTGTAAGGGGTGAAGGTATTTGGCTGTATGATGATGCAGGTAACAAGTACATGGACTGTTATAACAATGTCCCGTGTGTCGGACACTGTCACCCCCATGTTATTGAGGCATTAAGTAAACAAGCTGGTCAGTTAAACACTCACAGTCGCTATCTCAGCAAGGTTGTAATTGATTATTCTGAACGATTCATGTCTTTGCATGCTGATCCATTATCTGTATTGCAAATGGGATGCAGTGGTACAGAGGCTATTGAAGTAGCCCTTAAGATGGCAAGGCTTGCAACGGGAGGGAAAGGAATTATTTGCAGTAATGCAACTTATCATGGCAATAGTCATGAGACGATTCGAATGACAATTGGGCCTTTTGAACCTGATTTCAAGCGTATACCCTACCCAGAAAAGTTTAGACCTCTCAAGGGGGGCTTAACAGAAAGTGAGCTTTGTGATGTATATCTCGATGAGGTTAAAAGAGCAATAAGTGAATTTTCCGATAACAACATTCCTCTAGCTGGCATGTTGTTTTGTTCTATATTTGCGAATGAAGGACTGCCCGATGTTCCTTCTGGATTTATGCAAAAGGCAGCAAAACTCATAAGAGATGCAGGAGGAGTAGTCATCCTTGACGAAGTGCAAGCAGGATTCTGTAGAACAGGCAATTGGTGGGGTTACGAAGTGAATGAATGCGTTCCCGATATCGTGGCAATGGGGAAGCCAATGGGATCAGGTTATCCACTAAGTGGAGTAGGAACTAGTCCTGAAATAGCAAAGATTTTCCATGAAAAAAGTTACTACTTCAACACCACAGCCTCCACCCCATTACAAGCAGCGGTAGGAAATGCCGTTATTGATGTAATAGAGGCAGAAGATTTAATCGGCAACGTGAATTCTGTTGGTGACTATTTAAAGGGCAAAGTAAAAGGTTTCATTAAAAAATATGACATGGTTGGTGATGTTAGAGGGCTAGGGCTATTTATAGGCATTGAATGTGTTGAAGGCGAGGGGGATAAAGAGCCGAATAATAAGTTAGCGGTAGAGTTTGTAGAAAAGATGAAGCAAAAGGGATTTCTAATTTCAAATGCTGGGCAATTCAGAAACGTTTTAAAAATTAGGCCACCTTTAGTGTTTGGGAAAGAACATGCAGATTCACTTTGTGAGGCTTTAGAAGAGATCTTTGAGGAGGTTCATAACTAGAGTATGACTGACGAAACAGCACTTACCAAGTTAGCCAAAAGGGCGCTAGAAGAATGGGATGTAGAGGTAAAGAGTATTGATTTGCATTTGCAAAGTGAAAATACGGTATTTAAAGCAGAGGGAGTTGACGGCAATGATTATGCTCTTAAGATTCATAGAAAAGGTTATCATGATTTAGACGAGTTAAATTCTGAACACATATGGACTTCTTTTTTATCTAACTCAGGCTTATCAGTTCCTCAAGTCTTGCTTGCTCGCAGCGGTGATGTTTATGCTTCCGCAGCTTTTACAAATTCAGAAGAATATAGGTACGTAGGGTTAGTGAAATGGTTAGAAGGAGAAAGCTTAAGTAAATTACTTACAAAATTAGAAGAAAATGAAATTCATTCTTTATATAAGTCTTTAGGAAAGGTCATTGCTAAATTTCATTTAGCAACTATAGCTTGGGAAGTTCCTAAAGGCTTTAAAAGGCATTCATTTGATACGGAAGGACTGCTAGGAGAAAAGCCATTTTGGGGTAGGTTTTGGGAAGTGGAATCTGCAAGCACAATAGATCGCGATGCATTATCTGTAATAAGGAATAATTTAAAAGGAGTGCTTAAGAAGCTGCCTAAAGATAAAGGGTCTTTTGGCATGATCCATGCTGATCTTCATTCAGATAATGTGCTGGTGGAAGGAAGGACTTTGTCTGTAATTGATTTTGATGATTCGGGTTTTGGGTGGCATGGCTTTGATCTTGCTGTTGCAATCTGGGATAGGTCAGATTTTTCAGCCAACGGAGGATTTTTTAAAATAGCTCTCGGAGGTTTGCTTGAAGGGTATTTAGAAGATCGGCCAAACACTCAACGTATAATTGACACCATACCAATATTTCTTTTAATGCGTACATTAATGATAATTAGATGGATCGAGGATAGGCCCGAAGCAGGGCTTACAGACTTTATTCCGGTTCTGATTCAAGCTTCAAAAGTCCAAGCTAAGGACGTAGGGTTATTTAATTAATACTCTTAATTTAACATTACTAACAAGTGACTCTGTTTGGTTCCGTAAATATGTTACAAACCAGGGATGAGAAGTTTAGAAAATCACATCCCGATAATTCAAGCCCCTATGGCTGGAGGCACTACTACACCAGAATTAGTGGCAGCTGTGTCAAATGCTGGTGCCATAGGTAGTTTTGGCTTTGCATATAGCAACGCGGAAAAGATTGATTCAGATTTAAATGAGGCTCGTAAGCTTACCAATAAATCGATTAATGCGAACTTTTTTATATTTTCAGAACCGCATACTCCGTCGAATAAAGACTGTAAAATCGCAATCGACGTTTTGGAGAGTTTGCCTTTAGCAGCAGCCATATCGTATCAGCCATCATCGGCGCCTTTTTTTCCTTCCCTAGAGTATCAATTAGAACCAGTCTGGAAGCATAAGCCGGAATTTCTGACATTCCATTTTGGCTTACCGGCTAAGCATATTTTACAGAGAGCTCAGTCTTTAGGGATGTATGTTGGCGTCACCGCAACCTGTTTAGAAGAAGCAGAGGCAATTCAGAATCACGGCGCAGATTTTATTGTTGCGCAAGGAATAGAAGCAGGGGGGCATAGGGGGACGTTCTCTGTCGATGATAAAGAAGACAAGAAACTTCCGACATTTGAACTGCTTAAAATTTTAAAACGAAAATGTGTATTGCCAATTGTTTGTGCTGGTGGAATCATGAACGGCAGCGACATCGTCACTCATTTGAAAGAGGGAGCAACTGCCGTTCAGATGGGGACATCATTCCTTTGTTGTCACGAAGCAGGTACAAACCCAATACATAAAAAATATATTTTAGAGGAGCGGGAGCGTGAGACTGTTTATACAAAAGGGTTTTCGGGTAGATGGGCCCAATCTATTCAAAATGAATTTACTTCATTGATGGAAGAAAAATATGTTCTATCATTCCCGTTACAAAATACGCTCACAAGTCCTCTGAGAAAATTTGCAGTAAAAACTGCAAATGGAGAATACCAAAGTCTATGGGCTGGAACAGAATTTAAAAAAGCCCGCGCTTTGCCTGCGGCCAAACTAATTTCAGAATTAGTTTTAGAAATGGGCGAATTTTAACTGCAGGTAGAGAAAAGTTACCTCGGTAGTTTAATGCAAGGTAACTACAAATTTTGCATCTCTGCATCTCCATTTTATAAGGTTTTAGAAATCTTTAACCATTAATTGAGAATGAGATGATGCAAATTCTATTACCGATACATATCCTAGCTGGAACAACTGCTCTGCTTTGTGCTGCTCTTGCAGCTTCATCTGAGAAAGGTAAAAAACTCCATGTGCTTTGTGTAACAATAGAATGGAAAGTTGTTGATTTTGGAGAAAACTTTTAAGAGAATATTTTGCTTGTGGTAGAGGAAAAGTTACATAAAAATAATAAAATGCTTTGAAATTATTGATTTTATTTGATTTTTAGGCAACATAACTATTAAGTGGGAATAATCAAATTGAAAGCAACAATTTTGATAACAGCGGCCTTATTGATATTAGT
>TARA_B110000116_G_scaffold115928_1_pt1 | contig 11134 bp, 10 predicted proteins | sample TARA_B110000116 | Tara Oceans TARA_B110000116 (sample SAMEA4397355) | marine metagenome | biome: Polar Biome; feature: [ZZZ] marine water layer (ENVO:01000295); material: water (ENVO:00002006), including particulate matter (ENVO:01000060) such as... | depth 199 m
ATAAAGTTTCATAGTTTGTGCATTTCTTTTTTTAAAATATTAAAAAAAATTTTTAATATTTCCCTCCTTTTAAATAATGCGAATTCTAATCATCGTTTATTAAAAAATTGATTCTTACTATTATGCAATGACAATTATAAAAATAATTTCTATAATAATATTTATTTCCTCTAACCTCATTGCGGATATAAAAGTAGTTAATAACTCAATTTCTAATAGCTCTTTGATAAAAACATTAAAGGGAGAAAAAAAGATATATATATCAACTAGAGATCTTGTTTCTGCTCTATCATTTCGGCTGTATGAAAACTCAGAGCGTAAGAAACTAGTTCTTTACATATCTGGAAAAAAAATTAAAATCTCAGCTGGTACGAGCTTTTTAATTGTTGATGATATGCCATATCAAATGATTGATCCTGTTCAAGAATATAATGGAGACTTATATGTACCTGCTGAAGATTTTTTTGATATTTTACGTAAAGTTGCAATCCCTGGATTAAGTTTTGACAAGCGCAAAGAATTAATAGAATTTGATCTTGTTAGATATAACGTTAGATCTTTGAATATTGAACAAAAAGCTAACGGAACAATAATTCGTATTAATACTCAAAAATCTTTTTCAGATCGCGATATTAGTTCTTTTATAAATAAGCATGGATGGTTTTACATAACTATTGTAGGTGGTATTGTTGACACTTCTACTTTAAATAAAACAATAACAAAGGGAGTCGTACGCAAAATTGAATCCGATCAAATTAATGAGACAGCTCAAATAGCGCTTAAATTAAGGGAAGGCGTTATTAGTCAAGAATGGTATCAAAATTCTGACCCAAATGAAATAGTAATAACATTGCGAACGGCCTTAAATAACGATATTAAGCGCATTAAAAACGTTAAAGAAAGATGGCGTCTTGATACAATTGTTTTGGATGCTGGCCATGGAGGAAAAGACCCGGGAACTAGCGGTAAATATGGTACAAAAGAGAAAGATATCGTTTTAGATATCACTAAAAGAGTTGGTCGGTTGCTTGAGAAGAAAACTGGTATTAAAGTAGTCTATACTAGGACTGAAGATGTTTTTGTTCCTTTATGGAAAAGAACCAAAATAGCAAATGAAGCTGGTGGAAAAGTTTTTGTTAGTATTCACATTAATTCAAACCCAAATAGAAGAGTTACTGGATTTGAAACCTATTTACACTCACATGATAAAACAGCAACTGCAATAGATGTAGCTTCCAGGGAAAATTCTGTTATTGAACTAGAAGATAAAAAGATTAACTATAAGAAGCTTTCTATGGAGAGAAAAATAACTGCAACAATGGCAAGCAGTATGTTCTTGAAAGAGAGTGAAGTTTTGGCTGCTATTATTCAAGAAGAACTTGATAAAAAACTAACTGTTCCTAATAGAGGTGTAAAACAAGCGGGGTTCTACGTTTTGTCAGGAGCAAGTATGCCCTGCGTTTTAATTGAGGGCGGTTTTGTTTCTAATGCGGGAGAAGAAAAAAACCTAAAATCCCCTAGTTATCGGAAAAAAATTGCAGATGGTATTTATAAAGCTATAATTAAATTTAAAGCATCTAGAGAAAAAGTATTAGCAGAGGATTAATGGTGGATAAAAGGCCTATAGGTGTTTTTGATTCAGGATTGGGTGGGTTAACTGTTGTAAAAGCATTAAAAAAAAACTTACCTAACGAGTCTATTTTATATTTTGGAGACACTGCGCGCCTTCCTTATGGAGTTAAAAGTAGAGAATTAATAATTCAATATTCTGTTCAAATAACAGAGTTTTTAATTCAAAAAGGAGCGAAAATGATAATAGTAGCTTGCAACACTGCAACCGCAATGGCTTTAAAAGAATTGAGATTAAAATTTAAAGAAACTCAAATTATTGGCGTTATTGAACCCGGTTCACAGCAAGCTTATTTGGATACATCTACGAAAAGAATTGGTGTGATCGGAACAGACGCGACAATTAATTCTAAAGCATATCAGAGTTCTTTATTAAAAATCGACCATAAAATTCATATTGTTTCAAAAGCTTGTCCTCTTTTTGTCCCTTTTGTTGAAGAAGGGATGATAGCAGGAAACGCCATACATTATATTATAGAACACTACTTATCTAGTTTTCAGAACGATATAGATACTATGATACTTGGTTGTACACATTATCCTTTAATAAAAGACGCTATAAGTAGATACACAAAAAATATTAAGTTAGTTGATTCTGCATCTGCAACAGCAAAAGAGGCCAGTATTGTACTGGAAAAAAATAATTTAAAAAATAGCGCTGAAGAATCTTACCGCCTAGATTGTTTTGTTACAGACTTACCAATGAAATTTGAAAGACTTGGAAAAGCCTTTTTAGGAGTGACCATTGAAAGTCCTCAATTAATTAATGACATATAACATAGATTTAATTTTAGAAGAGCTGTATGGCTTACAACGCTTAGGTATCAAAGTTGGTTTAAAGCATACAGCACAATTACTGGATAAAATTGGGAACCCTCATAACAAGCTAAAACTGATTCATATAGCGGGAACTAATGGAAAAGGGAGTACCTGTTCTATGCTAAGTAATATTTTAATTGAACATGGTTTAAAAGTAGGCTTATATACCTCTCCTCATTTAATGAAGTTCAATGAAAGAATTCAGATAAATGGGAACCAAATTTCTGATAATTATATAGCTAAATTTTTCAATAAAAATAGAAGGCATATAAATTTTATAAAATCTACTTTTTTTGAAACGACTACAGCTTTGGCGCTTGATTATTTCAATAATAAATCTGTTGATATTGCTATAATTGAAACAGGTCTAGGTGGAAGGTTAGACGCTACAAATGTTATATCTCCAATTGCTTGTGGAATTTCATCGATTTCTTTTGACCATACTGATATTTTAGGTGATACTCTTGAAAAAATATCCAAAGAGAAAGCAGGAATTATAAAAGAAAAGATTCCAGTAGTTACTTTTGAGCAAAAAAAGAATATTTTGCAGGTTATCAACCGAGTTTGTAAAGAAAAAAATACTAACTTAGAAGTAATTCAAAATGATGAAATAATTATTTCGAAAGTTGACGAAGAAGGAACCTGTTTTTCTTATTTAAATTTTGAAGTTGAATTACCCTTATTTGGTGACTATCAAGTTCGAAATTGTTCATTGGCAATTTGTCTTTCAAAACATGCTTTAGGAAAGGCACTAATCTCTTCAAAAATAAAAACTGCAATTTCAAAATCTATTTGGAAAGGAAGGTTAGAAAAACTATCGATTAATAATTTATTTTATGATGTTGCGCATAATAGTGAAGGTGTTAAGGCAATGTTAAATACTATTAACACTCTTTATCCAAATAAAGACAAAATAGGGTTATTTTGTATCAAAAGTGATAAAAATATCTCAGCTATATGTAAGTTGTTAAAAAATAATTTTAAAAAACTAATTCTTTGCAATGATGGGAATGGATATCTTATAAAAGCTTCAGATTTGAAGATTATTATGAATAAAAACAATATAGAAAGTATATCAGTTAAATCGGTAGAAGAGGGGATTAGCTTTCTAAAAGACTATAGTGATCCAAAATATGTAAATTTGATTTTTGGAAGTCACTACATAGCAAATGAGGTTTATGCCACAATTGGAAAATACTTTGACACAACATACAATTAGTGTAATTTTAATTATCTATCACAATCCCCGGTAGAGTTTTAACACACTATTTTAATGAATTATTAGGGAAGCATTTATGGATTTAAGCGAATTACAAGCTTTACGCATTAAAGAATTAGCAGAGCTAGCTAAAAAATTAAACATATCAGATAATATATCGGGTTTGAATAAGCAAGAATTGACGGTTAAAATATTGGAAGCCCAAGCAGAAAAAGATGGTTCTGTTTCTGCAAAAGGAGTTTTAGAAGTTATGCATGATGGTTATGGGTTTCTTAGGTCTCCTAACTTTAATTATATGCCTGGGCCAGACGACATTTATGTTAGTCCTTCTCAAATTAAAAGATTTCGATTGAAAACTGGCCACAACGTTTCTGGGCAAATTAGACCTCCAAAAGCGAAAGAAAGGTTCTATGCTTTACTTAGAGTAGAATTAGTCAATGACCATCCAGTCGAAAAACTTAAAGATTGTATTTTATTTGAAAACTTCACTCCCCTTTATCCAGAAAAAAGATTTACTCTCGAAACTGATGATAAAAATATTTCTATGAGGATTATGGATTTAGTTTCTCCTATTGGCATGGGACAAAGAGCTCTTATTGTAGCTCAGCCCAAAACCGGGAAAACTGTATTATTACAAAAAATTGCAAATGCTATTAGCAAAAATCATCCAGATACAAAAAGAATAGTTTTGTTGATTGATGAAAGGCCTGAAGAAGTAACCGATATGAAACGGAATGTTGATGCTGAAGTTGTAAGCTCTACATTTGATGAGCCACCTGAAAGACACGTTTCAGTATCTGATATGGTATTGCAAAAAGCTAAGCGAATGGTAGAATTTGGAGATAACGTTGTTATATTACTTGATAGTATTACTAGGCTTGGTAGAGCGCATAATGCTGTCATTCCTCATAGCGGTAAAATTTTATCAGGTGGAGTAGACTTTAATGCACTAAAAAAGCCTAAACAGTTTTTAGGTGCAGCTAGAAATACCGAAGAAGGTGGTAGCTTGACAATCATCGCAACTGCCTTGGTAGATACAGGAAGTCGTGCGGATGAAGTAATTTATGAAGAATTTAAAGGCACTGGGAATATGGAACTGGCTCTAGACAGACACTTAAGTGATAGAAGAATCTACCCTGCATTTGACATTGTAAAATCCGGTACTAGAAAAGAAGAACTACTGCTTAGTAGAAAAGAATTAGGCAGAATGTGGATCCTCAGAAAGCTTGTAAACGGTATGAAGGTCGATGAAGCTATCCAATTTTTAATTGACAGAATAAAGAGAACTAAGTCTAACGATGAATTTTTAGATACAATGAGTCAGTAACGATTCAGATTATCTTTTATTAATTGAATATATGGAAAAAATTCTATCTGGGTCTATAACCGCTCGTTTAATTACTGATAAGCCAATCAGGAAAACGCCTTATCAAGTGAAAGGTGTTTTTATGAAACAATTCCCTGATGAAAAAATAGTCCCTTTCCTGGATGGTAGATTAAGAAGTAAATACTTATACCCTAGAGTTCAGGTAAAAATAATTAACGAACAAATTTATATTTTAGGTATAAATGAGGGTGTTGAACCTGTAATCTCCATTTTGAAAAATCTAAAATCATTTAGTTTTGGAGATTTATCGATAAAGGTTGATAGCGCTGAAGTTGAAGAAAATAAAGATTCGGTTTTATTAACAGATAAGTTATTAAGATATAAATTTATTACCCCATGGATTGCATTAAATGCGGGAGGTGATAGTAAATATAAACGTTTAGGGGATGATGAAAAGCCTCTTTTCCTAAACAAATTACTAGGGCAAAATCTATTATTTTTATCGAAAGAACTAGGCTTAAACATTTCTTCAAAAATATTCACAAAAATAGAAGTTGAAAGTTTTGAACCAGAGAAAGTAGACGAAAATGGTTGGAAATCGTTTAAGGGCGAATTTAAAACAAATTTTATATTGCCTAGTTTTATTGGTTTTGGAAATGGAATAACTCGAGGTTTTGGTTCAATTTTTAGCTTAAACAATATAAATAATTTAGAGTTTAAAGATTCAAAAGAAGTCAATGAAGATTATGTAAAAGAAGAAATTGACGACAGTGATGCTGAAATATCATATGTAACTGTAGATGATGCGCCAACCATATCTAGAAGAAAGAAAAAGAAAAAGTTTATGAGTAAGAAACCGCTCCCACAAACTAAGAGCAACTCAAGAAAAAATAAATTTAAAGAAAAAAGTAATAATTCTATTAAAAAAGAAGTTAATAATGATGATGAATCTAGATTTAATTCTGAGGAATATCACAAGAAACAACATGACTTTTGATATATTTTATAAAAAAATATAATTTATGAGTATAGCAAATAGAGTAAATAAAATAAATCCATCGTTCACTTTGCAAATGGCTACAAAGGCAGCCGAAATGAAATCTGAGGGCATCGATGTTATAAATTTTTCAGTTGGAGAGCCTGACTTTAACACTCCAAAACATATTCGTGATGCAGCTAAAAATGCCTTAGATCAAGGATATACAAAATATACTGCTGGGCCAGGTATGATTGAATTAAGAGAAGCAATTTGTGAAAAACTCCTTAGGGAAAATAAAATAGCATATGACCCCTCTGATATTCTCGTCTCAAACGGTGAAAAGCAAAGTTTGTATAATGCTTGTCAAGCTATATTTAATCCCTTTGATAGTGTAGTCGTGTTTTCACCTTACTGGGTCTCTTTTCCTGAGTTTGTAAAGATGGCAGATGCTGAGCCTGTTTTAGTAAAGACACTTCCAGAAAGTAATTTTGAACCAGATTTTGAAGATTTAAAAGCAAAGATTAATCCTTCCATTAAAGGAGTTATTATTAACTCGCCATCAAACCCGACTGGTGGAGTATGGAGCAATTCGGCTATAGTTGAATTATTAAAATTGGCTAAAAAGCATGATTGGATTGTAATATCTGATGAGTGCTATGAAAGGTTAGTATATGATGGTGATTTTACTAGCGCCGAAAAATTAAACCAAACTCATGATATCGGTGCTACAGTTTTAACATGTATGAGCTTATCTAAAACATATGCAATGACTGGTTGGAGAATTGGTTATAGTGCTGGCCCTAAAGATATTATAAAAGCCATGTCAAAAATACAAGGGCAAGCGACATCTTGTGCAAATTCGATAGGGCAAAAAGCAAGCATAGAAGCATTAATTGGCGATCAAAAATGTGTTGAAGATATGAAAAGTGCGTTTTTAAAAAGAAGGAATTTAATTGTAGAGATTTTGAATGATTTACCTGGAGTAAAATGCGCAACACCGAAAGGAGCATTTTATGTTTTTCCTGATTTTAGTGCTTATTTAAATCGAAAGGCTAACGGTAAATTATTAAAAGATACTTTTGATATTTCAGAGTATATTCTTGATTCTGTTAAGGTAGTTACCGTTCCAGGAGATGGTTTTGGTGCTCCGGGGCATGTAAGGTTTTCATATGCAACAAATAGAAAAATAATTCGAGAGGGTATGAATCGTGTCAAAAAAGCCCTCGAAATGATTTAGGAGTAAAAAATGAAAAAAAATATACATCCAGAAAATTATAGGCTAGTAGTTTTTAAAGATACATCGTGCGATTACTCGTTTTTGACAAAATCTACGATTGAAACGAAAGATAAAGTAGTCTGGGATGATGGAAATGAATATCCTCTATACAATATTGAAATTTCTAACAAGTCACACCCTTTCTTCACTGGACAACAAAATTTAGTTGATACTGCAGGAAGAATCGAAAAATTTCAAAAGAAATACAGCAAAAAATAGAAGGTTTATTTATTAAAATAGCCCTGCACAGACTTTATGTTTGGTAGGGCTATTTTTATATAATGAAAAGATTACTTTTACTTTTAACCATGAAGCCAAACATTCTTGTTGGTGGGCAAGCCGTTATTGAAGGTGTAATGATGAGAGTCCCAGGTGCGTATTCAACTGCCGTTAGAGATCCGAAAGGAAAATTAAAATTAAAAAAAGAAAAATTTACTTCAATAACTGAGAGCTCTAAATTTTGGTCAAAGCCGATATTCAGAGGTATTGCTTCGTTATATGAGGCTATGAAAATGGGGATGTCTACGCTACAGTGGTCAGCAGATATTACTTACCCAGAAGAAAGTAGTAATAATAGTTATTTTTCTAAGCTCCTAAATACTCTTACTACTTTTCTTTCAATATCCTTAGCAATTTTATTATTTATGGTTTTGCCAATGTGGTTAACAACGCAATTACTGAATATAGAAAAAGATGCAGTGCTTTTTAATCTTTCTTCCGGTACGTTTCGGATTTTATTTTTTATTATTTATTTGTTTTTAATATCAAGAATAAATGATGTTTCGAGATTATTTCAGTATCATGGTGCTGAACATAAAGTTGTTTATAACTTTGAATCAGGCCAAGATATATCGATAAAAAATGCTCAATCATTCTCAACAAAGCATCCACGATGTGGAACTAGTTTTATGTTCATTGTTTTACTTTCAGCCATATTTGTTTTTGCTGTTGTAGATACAATAACTATTTATTTTTTCGGGAAAATTTCTTTATCAATAAGGCTATTATCGCATTTGCCCTTAATTCCTTTTGTCTCTGGAGTTGGTTATGAATTAATAAAAATAACATCTAAAAGTGATAGCATAATTTTTCGAACTCTTAAAAAGCCGGGTATATTGTTACAAAATATTACAACAAGAGAACCTGATGATAAAATGATCGAAGTTTCTATTGCTGCGATTAAAGATGCTTTTGGAGATGAGTATGAAGAATTACGCGGTAAACAATTTACAGCCGAGGCTATAGGGTGAGAGATAAATTAGAATCTATTATTGATAAATATAATTTTATTCAGGGACAAATGACCGACCAAGAGGTTTTATCTAAGCCGGATAAATTAAAAGATCTTGCGAAAGAGTACAAGCAGCTTGAGCCGGTAGTGTTGATAGGAATTGAATATATTAAAATTTTAGATCAAATAATTGATTGTGAATCTTTAATCGATTCAGACGATCCTGAGTTAAAAGAAATGGCAATTGAAGACCTAGCTTCAAATAAGAAAATAAAAGCAGATATTGAAGAAGACTTAAAAGTAAAACTGATACCTAAAGATCCTTTAGATAATAAAAATATAATTTTAGAAATTAGAGCAGGAACAGGAGGCGATGAAGCTGCCTTATTTGCTGCAGATTTATTTCGAATGTATTCTCATTTTTCTGAAAAATATAATTGGGAAAAAGAACTGATAGCATCAAATGAAATTGGGATTGGCGGTTTCAAAGAAGTAATAATTGGTTTAAAAGGTAAAGGTGCATATGGGATGTTAAAGTATGAAAGTGGAGTTCATCGCGTTCAGCGCGTACCAGAAACTGAAACAGGGGGTCGAGTCCATACATCTGCTGCTACTGTAGCAGTTTTACCAGAGGCTGAAGAGGTGGATGTTGAGATTAACGATATAGATCTAAAGATTGACACATATAGAGCTAGTGGCGCTGGGGGACAACATGTGAACAAGACGGAATCAGCAATACGAATTACTCATCTTCCGACGGGCCTTGTTGTTACTTGCCAGGATGAGTCATCACAGCATAAAAACAGAGCTTCTGCTTTAAAGGTTTTAAGGTCAAGATTATTAGCAGAGCAAAAAGCAAAAGTAGATGCTGAAAGAGCGGCTGAGAGGAAGAGTCTTGTTTCAACTGGAGACAGGTCTGCAAAAATAAGGACATATAATTTTCCGCAAGGTAGAGTTACGGATCATCGTATAAATTTTACTTCATATAGATTATCGGAGGCCATGAATGGTGACCTTGAAGAAATCATTGAAAAACTCAAAATTGCGGAGCAGCAAGATATATTGTCTTCTGAAATAGGCTTAAAATAGAGTTACCTATTTGATCGTAAAATATTGAATTCTTCCGAAAAAGTAACTAATAAGATTTGGCGAATAATTGATTTAATAAACTGGGGCGTAAAATATTTTCAAGATAGGTCTTTTGAGAATCCTAGGTTAGAGATTGAGATATTTTTACAGCATATCTTTGGGTATAAGAAAATTGATTTATATATAAATTTTGAAGAAGAAGTCACCCCAAAAAACCTCAAACGGTTAAGAGAATTTATAAAAAGAAGAGTTGAAAATGAGCCAATTCAATATATTACTGGCGTTTCAAATTTTTATGGTAGAGATTTTAATGTTAATAAAAATGTCTTGATTCCTCGGCCTGAAACAGAAATACTTGTCAATGTGTCTATTGATTATCTTTCGTCAAAAAAAACCCCTTACATAATTGATGTAGGTACTGGATCTGGTTGTATAGCTATTACTTTAGCAAAAGAACTCCCCTCCTCTAAAGTAATCGCGATAGATTATTCACAACAAGCACTTAATATTGCTAAAGAAAATGCTGAATTAGTTGGTGTTAAAAATATAGAATTTTTAAAACTAGATTTTTTATCTGAGAACCTTAATTATGTAGCAGATGCTGTAGTTTCTAACCCGCCCTATATTGCTCAAGAAGACATTCAATCTTTGATGATAGATGTAAAAGAATTTGAGCCTCATAGGGCTCTCACTGACAATGCTGATGGACTAGAGTTTTATAGAATTCTTGCAAATAAACTTGATGTTATCCTTAAAAAAAAAGGCGTGTTAATTATTGAAGTAGGTCGTGGAAATCATCCAGTCGAAGTAAAAAAATTATTTGAAGAGTCAGGTTACAATGATATCGAAATGATAAATGATTATAATAAAGATGTAAGGGTTTTGAAAATAATGAAATAATGGTAAAGCTATTTTCATACATTAGAATTATAAGGCCTTTAAATGTTATTTCAGGTGCAATAGCTATTTTATTTTCAGCCTTTATCGTTGAATATCGCGGATCAATTGAATTAGTGATATTATCTATGCTAGTCGTTGTTTTTTTTACAATTGGGGCGAACGTTCTTAATGATTTTTATGATTATGATGTTGATAAAATTAATAGACCGGATAGAGCAATTATAACTGGTGACGTACCAAAGATACATGCTTTATACATTTCAATTTTTTCATTTATTATTGGAATATTAATTTCGTTTCAATTGAACCAATTATCTCAACTTATCTCAATTGGTATTTCTTTCCCGTTGTTGGTATTTTACAATGTTAAGCTTAAAAATTATCCTCTGATTGGTAATATCATTGTCGCTTTCATATTGGGTCTTTCTTTTATATATGCAGGGTCTGTATTTAAAAATATTAAACCTCTGATCGTGCCTTCTTTTTTAGCTTTCGGGCTAACTCTTATTAGAGAAATTGTAAAAGACATTGCAGATATAGAGGGAGATCGCACTATTGGTTCTAGAACTTTTCCAATTGTTTTCGGTAAGGGCAAAGCAATTAAACTATGCGCTATTTTTTCATTAATTTTAAGTATTGGTTCTTTCATGTTGTTTTTAAATGGA
>TARA_B110000116_G_scaffold36223_1_pt1 | contig 11134 bp, 8 predicted proteins | sample TARA_B110000116 | Tara Oceans TARA_B110000116 (sample SAMEA4397355) | marine metagenome | biome: Polar Biome; feature: [ZZZ] marine water layer (ENVO:01000295); material: water (ENVO:00002006), including particulate matter (ENVO:01000060) such as... | depth 199 m
GGAGCCGTAGTCATAATTCTCGGTCTGAATATGCTTGGCTTAATTAACCTACGATCCCTAAATCGAACATATCAATTGTGATGACCATGCATGTTGCCATCGAAGACGAATCAGACGAGAATTGTATGTACTATGAGTGAAGACCTTGACGGATTGAATTTGAGCGAGTTAATAGATGCAATTGCACAGGAAGAAGTGCTGATTGTTCGTTTTCAAAATTTTGAAGAGCGTTTACTCTTAGATATGAGACTCGGTGCAGATGACCAACCACTTGTACGAATGGTAGGTCCTGTTTCTTCCGCGGAAGAACGCTACACCGAGCTTAGACAAATTCGACCTGAAGTTGCCCTACCGGAGAGAATTATGGTCGTTCCTTGGCCTCGCTCATTTAACGAAATGCAACGACTTGGGCTCTGGCAAAAGATCAGCTCTCGAATTATCAAGGTTGCCGGTGATTCCGCAACACAGTTGATACTAGACCTTCAGACTGAAATTGAGCGTCTGGAGGTGCTTGAACTAGCAGCGATTATTCGAGGAGATATCGGCTATGAAACACTTTGGGAACGAGACGGATAAGGGATCTCTTGTCGGTCTTCTGATAAGATTTTTGAATTAACACCTTGATTGAAAAAATGAACAATATAATTGATTTACGCTCCGATACAGTTACTAAACCTTCTCATAATATGCGGCTTGCGATTCAAGCTGCTGAGGTGGGCGATGATCATTCAAGTGAAGATCCTTCAGTTAATAGACTTGAGTCAGTTGCTGCGGAGTTTACGGGTAAGGAGGCGGCGTTATATGTCCCCTCTGGTACGATGTCGAATCTTGTTGCACTACTCACACATTGCCAACGAGGTGATGAAGTAATTACGGGGAGTGAGTCTCACATCAATAATCATGAGGGTATGGGTGCTTTCGTGCTCGGAGGCTTTTCAGTCCGTACAGTCGAGAATGACTTTCGCGGCCGGATTAATCCGCTTGATATAAGTGAAGCGTGCAGAAGCGAATGGCCAACTACCAAGGTCATATGTCTTGAGAACACACATAATCGTTGTGGAGGTAGCGCGATCCCCAAGAGCGAGATTACAGAGATTAGCACTCTTGCCCGTGAACATGGCATTCAATTGCATATTGATGGAGCACGTATTTCGAATGCTGCAGTGGCACTAGAAACCGACGTTGCGTCGCTGGTAGACAGTGCTGATTCAGTCTCATTTTGTTTCTCTAAGGGGTTGGGCGCCCCAGTGGGCTCAGTTTTGTGTGGAACCAAAGATTTTATAAAAGAAGCTCGCCACAATCGCCGCCTTGTAGGTGGCGCGATGCGCCAAAGTGGAGTGATTGCAGAAGGAGCACATTATGCTCTCACCCATAATTTCGATCGCTTGGCCGAAGATCATGAAAACGCACAACTCCTGCGACGACGTATTGAAGGATTACCAGGCGTCACATTGGATCCTGCTGGATGTGACACCAACTTAGTGTTTTTTGAACTCGATTCACAATTTAACGGCGATATTTTCCGCTCGAGACTTAGTGACCACGGTGTCCGATGTTCTGGGACGAGTACACAGAGAATTCGAATGGTTTGCCATTTGGATATATCCACGAACGATATTGAGAAGGCTGCGAAATTGATCGGGCAAGTTTTGCATGATATGGAGGGAGAGTCATCATAATACTCAGAAAGTTTCGATTTCTAAGGAATGTGTTCGGAGTTTTTTTGCTGTCCACGATAGTCGGCTGTTCAGGGGCAAATATCAGTCAAACTTCGGATGAGCCATTGACCCAAGTGTATGAAATACCACTTCCAGAGAAATTGCGCTATGAGTTGACTAATGACCTAGGCGAGCAAATTGGACTTGGTGTTTTTCAGTCTGAGATAGATTCGACCGACTCATCCATAATTATGCTGGAAGAGCGGTACAGTCGGGCCGATAATAGCGATGCCGGTGACATAATTATGACCAGGGTCTCCGCAGCTGACTTTTCAGCGGTAGGAGGCCTTAGAGACGTAGAGAAAGTATCAGAACTTGAAATTCAATCGTTTTCTTATAGCTGGAAAATTGTGCAAATTGCTGGAGAAAAACGCGTACTTCAAAAGACAGATAAATTGGCCGATTCAGGCATAGTCAAAACTAAGAAATTACCAGATTTGAAGATATATGCTAACTCGAGTTCATTTTGGCTTTGGCGACAACTGCCGTTAGAAATCGGCTACGCAGCAAGTTACTTGTCGGTCGATCCTTTTGAAGAAAAATGGCAACTAGTCACCATTACAGTTCCACAGTCGGAGGTTTTAAAAATGCCCTTTGGTGACATTCCAGTGTGGAGAGTTCTCATTCGATCAGGCCGAGCAACCCGATCTGCTTGGATTGAACAATCCCAGCCTCATCGAGTACTGAAATGGGACAATGGACTTACAGTTATGACGCTGATTGACTGAGTGACACGGTTGCGAGCTCTAGCGAGTCACTGGGGATACCAAGATTATCAATTATTTCAGACAGTATTTGTCTAGCTTCCAGCGTCTTTTTAGGCAGGAATATCAGCACACAGGCTCGGTGGAGATCCCGTTCCTCGATCGTGTGCCCACTTGCAATAATCGCGCCGGGTATCGCCATACGAAGTTCTTCGAACCACTGAGTGATCTGCCATTCAAATAACCGAGTCTCACCTTTCACGGCTACAACGGTAAGTGATTCTGCCTGTGGAAAATCCTTGTTAGAGGTTGGGAACTCCTCATCAAATTGAAAATCCACACTCCACATCCCGGTGATGTGCTTGCCCAGTGAGTGAACTACAAATTCCATGTGATTGGCAGAGTCTGAGAATTCTTCAAGTGATTCTGACAGTTGGAGCTCTGCACTGACAATGAAGTGAGTTGCTGATGTGCCAATGCTAACGTCATGCACGGCAGGAGCATGACGCAAGGCACGGGCGCTAGTTTGTAAAGATTCTAAGTCCGCTAGAGATAAGTCCTGCCGGAGTTCAGCAACGATTATGTGAATCACAGATCGGTCAAGTTCCTGAGGTGAATCAGCCATATTCTTTGGGCGCTCTCTTGTGATTACGGGTTTCGACGCGGCACGATCGGTGGGAGAAACGGATCTACGCTGCTCGATTTTTCGATCGGCTCGGTGGACTGCGGTTTTGTAACAATTCTTGAAGACACAATTCCTTCGCCCAATGGTAGTAAGGCACCATCCGCCATTTCTCGAACTAGATCAACGTGTTCCATTACAAAAGGGTCATGGGTTGCGGTAACAATTGTGACGCCAGTGTCTGCAACTTCTCTAAGTAGGCTAAAAATTTGGGCACCCGTTGTTGAGTCGAGTTCCCCGGTTGGCTCGTCGGCAATAATGAGGGGAGCATTATTTGCGAGAGCTCTGGCAACCGCTACACGTTGCTGTTCACCACCAGATAACTCATAAGGCCGGTGATCTGCTCGGTGAGTTAAGCCCACCTGTTCGAGTAATTCTCGTGTTCGATTGCCCCGCGCTCGTATTCCACTACCAGCAATTCGAAGAGCAAGATCGATATTCTCAGCCGCAGATAATAGAGGGAGAAGTCCAAATGACTGGAAGACAAATCCAATTTGTTCCCGTCTGAATTTCGTGCTCTGTTTGTCTGAGAAGCGAGAGACTTCTTGGTCGCCTATAAAAACAGATCCCTCATCGGGTGAGTCAAGACCAGCGATAATATTTAAAAGTGTTGTTTTTCCTGATCCTGACCTGCCGACTATTGCAATGAATTGGCCGGCCGGGACTTCAAGATTTACTGAATTTACGGCAGTCACAACTGTTCCACCGCTGTCAAATCTTCGTGTAAGCCCCGTTACGGTAATCAAATTATCTTGCTTCGGTTGGTGCTCGGTATTTGTCATTATGCTGATCCTTTAGGATTAAATTTATTCGCCGGTAATTTTGACTGATTCACCGTCCAACTCAATACGGGCACGACGATTAATTCCGATATCGTGTAGGTATTCCCGAGGAATTTGGAGGCGACCGCTCCGATCGACAACAGCCAATTCCTCGACTGAGAAATCCGTTCCGCCGCCGGACGAGTTTCGGATAAGTTCTGTACTTGCACGTCCATCTCTCATGGCGACAACACGATCGACTCGGCTGGTGATTTCTCGATCGTGTGTCACGATCACAACCGTAACACTGGTGTCACGGTTGATGGCGCGCAGGACTTCGAAAACCTCGTCTGCAGTTGCACTGTCAAGTTCTCCAGTCGGTTCATCAGCTAATAGAAGCGGGGGTTGATTCGCCAAGGCGACTCCAATAGCCACTCGCTGCTGTTCGCCTCCAGATAGTTCATTGGGTTTTCGCTTATGTTTGTCACCTAGACCGACAGATTCTAGGAGCTCTCTCGCTCGTGCTTTAGCAATTTTGTGCTTAACACCCTCAAGGATCATAGGTGCTTCAATATTTTGCTGCGCTGAGAGATAGGGGATTAAGTTGCGTCCTGTCTGCTGCCAGATGAACCCAACTTCACGTCGCCTGTAATCTACTAAATCATCATCACTCATTCTTAGTAAGTCACGACTTCCCACGGAGATTCTGCCAGCTGATGGCGTATCTAGGCCCGCAAGGATATTCAGGAAGGTCGACTTTCCTGATCCTGATGCACCCACTATCGCCATCATCTCTCCATGAGCAACACGGAGGTCGAGGCCACGTAGGGCAACGACTTCTAGATCGTCAGTTTTATATATCTTGAATAACTCTTCAGCGAATATATACTCATCAGTCATTAAGCATCTCCAATTCGTAATGCGCGGTGAATGGCTAGGCGGAAGTAGAGGGTTACGACTGCCGCGACCGTTAGAATGAACACCAAACTTAATATACCCCAGACAAGAAATACTTCCGTCCACGAGAATTCTAAAATAAATGGAGGGACCACAGGATTTCCGATCTCGTCCGTCGCGAGAAAGCTCATCATGAATCTCCCTATGAATAATCCAACAGCTGTGCCCAAGCCGAGACCAGCCAGAACCACAAAGAGATGTTCAAACAGAACTAGACTAAACACTTGTGGCCGAGAGAAACCCAGAGTCCTCATAATTGCAAATTCAAGACCTCGGAGTTGTGCGTTTAGGTAGGAATACACCATGAATCCAATCGCTGAAAGCAACAAGACCGCACCAAAACTAATTGCCAATATACCCGACCAACCAGCTGCTATTAAAGGATCTTCCTGCTGTTCAGTTCTGATGGTTTCAGCAAGGAAAAGTTTTTCATACTCAAACTCCTCAGTCCATCGCTCAGGATTTGTCATATCCATCGAGCGAAACCACAACTCGTTACCTCCCACAGAGTTGTCAGGGAGAGCGATATTGATGGCAGATTGAAGCCTGTGGGAGTTCACCACAGCAAAACCGGCGTTAGAGTTTGGTATATAGGTGGGGAAATAATCGAACACTCCGGCAAGCTTGCCTTGGGTCCACCTTGAAGAAGAATTGACTGCAAATACGTCACCAATCTCTAGATCCATATCGGTGACGGTTTCTTTATCTAAGTAGACCTTGAGATCAGTGGTGATTGTGTCGAGCATCAGACCATGAACTCGATAATAACCCCGCGTTTGATTTCCAGAAACCCAACTGAGCGTTGTGCTTCGTTCGATGCCTGGAGGCGCATCAACGTCGATTGTTAAGAAATCCCCAGAGGAGGCAGATCGCGCTCCAGAGAGAGGAGAAAAACCGCCATCGACAAAGTCATATACTACTGTTGCGTCGGGCCATGCATTAATGCCTCGCGGTCCACCGTCTAGGCCAAAATACCAACTAAATCGGCTTGAAGTAGCCGGTTGATCCTCAGCACTTTCTTCGGCGGGCGGGGGAGTATCTAACGTAGTGTATATAAGGGGCCCTATTCTAATATTTGCTTGTTGTGCAGTGAGCCGACTCGAGGCGGTAAATGTCAATCCGCGGAGATCATAGGGCAAAGGTGCAACTTTAGTATTACCGAATTTATCAGCTGGTTTGGTCACATCAGCGGTAAAAAGCATCCAGTTTTCAGTAGCAGGGTCGCCTGGTCGTACGGCCCCCATTGCGAAGTGGTTGAGGCGTCCATTGCCGTCCGCGAGAACCGTGTTCACGTTTATTCTTCCTGCTAAATTGTCAAACTTTAACCACAGCCCAATCTGATGAGCACTCTCGTGAACAGCCGGTCCGGCAAGGCTCACAGAGTCACTATCGAGATCTTGTGCTATTTCCTGAATCGAACTATCTGCAAAATCATCTCGGAAGAAGGCGGTCGTGCTGAACGAACTAGGATCAACTCCTAGTATTTCGACCTCGCGCGGATTGTCTCTTGTTCTCCAGAGAGTTGCTCTTGTTCGCAGCGCTAGAGTGGCGTTACCGTCGGGTTTTTGGTTTAATATGTTCTCGATTGCTGCCCCTCCCGGAGCCTGGTTTGCGAGACTTAGAACCGCGCGTAATGAACTGCCTGCCGCGTACTGGGCACGTTCCGTATACGATCGATCTAGGGTCGCTGAGAATGTCGCACCAAACATGCCCACACCGGTCGCAAACATCAGAAGCAGTACTAATCTGGAGTAATTGCCGGGATTTCGAACTAGCGACCTCATTCCGATAAGGAGAGCAACCGATCGAGTCCAGCCAACAAGCCAACTTATTAAACGCAGCGTTGGCGGAAATAATCTAAGAAATACTACCCCGACCGTAACCATAAATACCGCAGGAGTTGCTAAAAGCAGTGGATCCAATTCTTGTTGACCACCGAAGAATTTTTCAGCTAACAGATCTCCTTCTCTTGAAACTCGCCAATATACCAAAGCCAAGACGATAATAAATGCCACGTCTAGATATAAACGAATGAAGAGGGGTGGTTTATCTGGTCTGGCTTGGCTCTTTTTGTATTCCACAACTGTATTACGTGTAGCTCGCCAGGCCGGCACCATCAGTGCCATGAATGCTATTAGTGCGCCGATGCACGCAAGGATATAGGCGGCCGTACTAATGTGAACTTCTAGTCGTCCTCCATCAGAAATCGCACTGAACGCTGGGGTAGGGCCGAGAGCAGAGATGACCGTTGCGGCGACTAACGGACCTAGACCTATTGCTATCGCGGCTAGGATTAAGCCCTCCGAGGCATATTGCGCAAGCAATTGCCTTGTGGTTGCTCCTCGGGATCGTAGAGTTGCTATCTCAGAAGCTTGTCGGTCGACCAGCATGGTAGAAACCGTAATTAAATAGTAGGCAACAATACCACCTACCTGAAGAAGAAGCACCAAAAGTGGAATGCGTGTAAAGAAAAGTTTTTGATCGTAGGTTCGTAAAAGGGAGGGTAGGTCCGTGCGGATCGTGAGACGAGTCTCTGTTGATCCTAGATCAGGTTCGAGTCGATCAAGTCCAGTTGAGACAAAGAGAGAATTTCTTGAATTTAAACGATCAGGTTCCAGTTGATACGTATTCCTGTAGTCTGCGGTGATCGTTGGTGAAAGATCGAGCAGTGCCCCGTAGGCACTCACTTCTGGTATCCAAAGCAAATAAGTATCCCATGCGCGTTCTTTTCCATTAAGTCGCACGAAGTTGGTTTGACCCCAATATCTTTCAGTAGTGTCGATGGCTTCGGCGATACCACTGACTACTACAGGGACAGCCACGGGTTCTTTTTCCCAGAATGGGTAAACTTCGAGCTCCTGCCCAACTGTGAAGCCCTGCTCAGTTGCGGTCTTTTTACCGATGACAACCTTGACTGGTTCGGCTGAGCCTGTCGGTTGAGCAGTAGGCCAAGTACCTTCAACAATTCGGATATGGTTTTTTAGATCTGATCGCCACATAAAATTCGCCCGAGGAAAACTTGAATCTCCCACTACGAAGACCTCATCATTTTTAGTGGCGAAATATGTTGCACTGCGAGCCCCACGGCTTACGGTAGAGTAACTCTGATCCGATGCAGCAAATATTCTTGTGGATTGCCTCGCCTGCGCACGTTCATAGCGCGCCGCCTCTACAGGAATATTACTTTGGAGGACCACAAGATCTAGATCGCGAATGTCTTCTTTCTCTATCGCGAAATCGAGCCCTAAATCTCGAATTGCATCCGAGTAAATAGCAGTTGCCGAAAGGATTGCAGCGGCTAAAATCGTTCCAATAACGATGCTTGTGAGCAATCGCCAGTTACCAGCCATTCTTCGTATGGCGAGGAGGGGAAGGGTACGATATCTACGCATTCAGGTAATGATATCCTGCCAGTGAGCTGTGTACATCAAGGATCGTCATGGGCTCTATACTTGACCGACGATGCAGAAATTAGAGCCTATTCAAACCTCCGGTGTAACGAATCCAAATCGCAAACGTTTAGTGATTATTGACTCGCATGGATTGATGTTTCGATCATACTTTGCATTGAAGGATGTACTACCGGCCGGGCCAGACGGGGAACCCGTTTCAGCCGTATATGGATACGCTAGCAGCCTACTTGCGGTTATAGCAGATCTTCAACCAACTCACCTGATAGCGGCCTGGGATGCGTCTGAGATGACCTTTCGAAAGGAACTCGATCCAAGTTATAAGGCTAATCGCGAACCCACCCCAGATGATCTTCGACCACAATTTGATCGGGTACGAGAGCTGCTTGGGGCCTTTTCAATACCTGTTGTTGAAAAAGGAGGATATGAAGCTGATGATGTCTTAGGAACTCTGGCTGCACAAGCTAAACAGAGCGGAGTCGAAGACACGATCATTTTGACATTAGATAATGACATCATCCAATTAGTAGAACCCGGTGTCAGGGTATACATGTACCGCCCATACCAACGAGATTATGTTATGTACGACAACCAAAAGGTGCGTGAACGCTTTGGATTTGATCCCTTACAAATGATCGATTACAAAGGATTGGTTGGTGATACGAGTGACAACATACCAGGAGTGAAAGGGATAGGGGATAAGGGTGCAAAATCGTTGATAAGTGAATGGGCATCATTGGAGAATATGCTCGCCAATATTGACTCGATAGAGCCAAAGCGCACCCAGACTGCGTTGCGAAATGGTCAGGATTCTGCGGTGCACTCCAAAATGTTGGCCACGATAGTCAGGGAAGTACCTGACTTAAATCTTGAACTCGAACTTGCCGATTGCGGAAATTATGAACGCGCGAGTGCTCTAGATTTTCTTGAACGAATGCAGTTTAATTCGTTGCGTTCAAGACTTCCAGACACCGCAGAGTTAGTGGAGATCGAAACACCCGACATCCAACCCCATAAGGCCGTGCTGCTTGAGACGAGTGAGCAGCTAGAGACCCTGCAGAGTTCTGCTATCGCCAACGGTTATATCTCACTGTTTATGGTTTCCGGCTCGTCGTATCCAGTCGAATCCGCGGAGCAGGCAGTGGGACTTGCTTTATCGGTGAACTCAAATTCTAGTTTTTATTTTCCGCTGACTGATTTGTTTGCTCAAGTAAATCCATCACCGATGATGGATTTAGAAGATAAACCAAGTCATTCTTCTGGGTTGGCGGCATCAGTATTTTTTCAATGGTTGCAAGAACTTGGTCTTTTGTCAGAACTGACGTTTGTGAATCACGACTCAAAATTTACGTTGGGGAGCCTCCGAAGAATTGCAGAGGCCTTAGAAATTGATCTCAGGTTTAAAAAAATATTTGATACACAAATTGCGGCTTATGTGCTGGGGTCATATAACACCACTTTGGGACGACTTGCTAATGAACATGGACTACAACAACCTATCGAGGAGACCGCGATACGAGGGAAAGGCAGGGCTGCAATACCACTATCTGAGGTAAAGCACGCGGTGATTTCAGAATATGCAGGGCGGGCAAGTGATCTGATCTTAGGCGCTAGAGAAGTTCTTGCCTCTAAACTTACTACTCAAGGACTTGATTCCGTATTTTATGAAATTGATTTACCGCATGCATTAGCACTTACTCGAATGGAAGAATTCGGCATAGGACTTAACCCTGAACCACTGATTGATATGGGAACCGATTTGGGTAAACAAATTGAAGAAGTTGAAACATTGGCCTTTAGGAACGTTGGACATGATTTTAAAATTAGTTCACCTCAGGCACTTTCAGAATTGTTGTTCAACGAGTTGCGGTTACCTCCAACGAAGAAAATAAAAACCGGATACAGCACAGACGCGGATTCTCTTCAAGCCTTGATTGGCGTACATCCGGTAATTGAAAATATTAGTCTATGGCGAGAACTCTCAAAACTTAAATCAACCTATGTAGATGCTTTGCCGCAACACGTTAATGAACGAACTAGGAGAGTTCATTCTAGTTATTCTCAGACTACGGCGGCAACGGGACGATTATCATCTACCCATCCAAATCTTCAAAATTTACCAATTCGAGGGGACAGAGGAGGTGCCATTCGAGATGCATTTATAGCAGAAGGATGCGGCGATGAGTCTATTTTTCTGTCGATAGACTACTCTCAAATTGAACTCCGAATCTTAGCCCACCTAACTCAGGATGAAGCATTGATCGCATCATTTTTAGATAATCAAGACATCCACGCGGCCACTGCGGCAAAGATATTTTCAAAACCAATTGACACGATTACGTCCGTCGAGCGCCGCAGAGCAAAAGTTTTCAATTTTGGGGTGTTATATGGACTCAGCGCATTTGGATTGTCAACTCGAGAAGGCATTCCAAGAAACGAAGCACAAGAGTTCATCGACTCATATTTTGAAGCGTACCCCGCCATCGATGTGTGGCGGACAAAGACGATTGATGAAGCGAGAGATAAAGGCTATGCAGAAACGCTTACAGGACGCAGACGAGCGATACCAGAGTTGTCTGCAAGCAACCATAATGTCCGCAGAGCCGGTGAAAGAATAGCTATGAATATGCCTGTTCAAGGTACGGCATCTGATGTGATAAAGATCGCCATGAATAATATTGACCGAGAGTTAGAACAATCTAGGACCAACGGGAAACTAGCTAGAATAGTGATGCAAATTCACGACGAACTTATTTTTGAATTACCGCAAGGAGAACTTGATAGCGTTCGATCTGTTGCTGCGAGACTAATGCCTTCGATTGAACTAGTCGTCCCACTGGTATTGGATGAGGCTATAGGAACTAATTTGGGTAATTTAAGAGAAGTTACCTAGTGTGCCGGA
>TARA_B110000116_G_scaffold39704_1_pt1 | contig 11122 bp, 10 predicted proteins | sample TARA_B110000116 | Tara Oceans TARA_B110000116 (sample SAMEA4397355) | marine metagenome | biome: Polar Biome; feature: [ZZZ] marine water layer (ENVO:01000295); material: water (ENVO:00002006), including particulate matter (ENVO:01000060) such as... | depth 199 m
GTCATCCCGAACACCTCTTCTGACTGTGCCGTCTTGCCGACCGTCCATCAATGAAGCGGCTGACAGCCCTAAGGGCTGATATGTTCTAAAGCGCTTTTTTCAAGTACTGACCTGTAAAAGAATTGGGGTTAGTAGTGATTTCTTCTGGTGTCCCAATTGCGACAACATCACCGCCACCATCACCACCGTCTGGGCCTAAATCTATCACCCAATCAGCACTTTTAATGACATCAAGATGGTGTTCAATAACAATGACTGTGTGCCCATTTGAGCGAATTCTCAACAAAACGTCGATTAATTGTTCAATATCTGAAAGCGCTAGACCAGTTGTGGGTTCATCAAGAATGTAGACTGTGTGTCGAGTTGTGGGGCGATGCAATTGAGTTGCTAATTTGACTCTTTGAGCCTCCCCCCCTGACAATGTTGTAGCTGGTTGGCCAAGACGAATGTAACCCAAACCCACATCTTGTAGTGTTTTGAGAATTCGATGAAGTTTTTTGTGACTTACGAAGAATTCACATGCCTCATGGACTGTCATATCCAGTACGTCTGAGATTGTCTTCTGTTTCCAAGTTACTTCCAACGTTTCTCGTGTGTATCGTGAGCCTTCACATACTTCACAAGTTACCCAAACATCTGCAAGGAAATGCATTTCCATTTTAACCGAACCCGCGCCCGCACATGATTCGCACCTTCCACCCCTTACATTGAAGGAAAATTGCCCTGCTTTGTAGCCTCGTTGTTTCGCTAGTGGTGTAGTTGTAAACAACTTTCGGATTTCATCAAATCCCTTCGTATAAGTTACTGTGTTGGACCGCGGGGTGCGGCCAATTGGTGATTGATTGATGACAATAACCTTGTCAATATCATCAAACCCAGACACACTACCATGTTTACCAGGAATACTATCACTGCCATTCAATTCGTGCAACAGAACAGGCGCAAGAATATCAGATACTAAGGTTGACTTTCCAGAACCTGACACGCCTGTAACCGCAACCATGCATCCAAGAGGAAATTTGACATTTATTCGACGCAAATTATTCGCCTCTGCACCAACAACTTTCAACCACTCTCCGTTGGGTTTCACCCTTGAAGTTGGTACAGCAATCTTGCGCCTACCCGCTAGATATGCACCTGTCACGCTTTCTTCGTGTTCTAGTAAATCCTCTAATGGTCCACTAACAAGAAGGCGGCCACCTTCCCGCCCAGCACCTGGTCCAAGATCAACTAACCAATCTGCTTGACGAAGAGTTTCTTCGTCGTGTTCAATAACTAGTAGTGTGTTTCCTATTTCACATAATTCACGAAGGGTTGAGAGGAGACGTTGATTATCACGCGCGTGCAAACCAATACTTGGCTCATCAAGGACATAAGTCACTCCCGTCAAACGTGTACCAATTTGTGAAGCGAGCCTAATTCTTTGACTCTCGCCACCTGAAAGAGTGTTTGAGCGGCGGTCTAATGTTAGATAGTCAAGACCCACCAAGGCTAGAAATTTTATTCTTGATTCTATTTCTTTGAGTAATTCACGAGCAATGAAAAGGTCTCTTTCACCTAATTTTTCTGATTTGCTAACTGAGCCGCTTGTTGATGGTTTACGAGCCAATTTTGACCATATTTCTTGTTCTGAATTACCAAGACGCCAGCGTTGTAAGATTGCTAATGATTCGAGTACTGTTGATTGAGAGAGGTCTGGTAAAGATAAGCCACCAACAGTAACAGCCCTTACTGCTGGATTCAATTTTTGGCCATCACATTCAACACATGGCTGGTCAATCATGTATGATTGTAAGCGGTTGCGGTTACGTTCGCTATCTGTATCACGATACGTCCGCATTAACCGTTTATACACCCCTTCCCATGGTTTCACCATTTGGTAAACGGAACCCTTTTCACTTTCAAATTTGAATTTGATTTCTGTTGAACCAGAGCCATTTAAGATGATATCTTTTGCATCATCATCTAATTGAGAAAAGGGAATATCTGATTTAAAACCATATTTTTCAGCCACCTGACACATTTGATTACGATACCAGCCAGCCATCATTGATGATTGAAATGGCCTCACACAACCACCATCTAAAGAACGTTCTTCATTCATCAATAATTCATACGAAAAAGCCCTATCAACACCCAATCCTTGACAAGACGTACATGCTCCCAAGGGGTTATTGAAAGAAAATATCCTAGGTGACATTTCAGGCATGAATGAACCATGAGTTGGACAAGCGAATTCTTCGCTATAGGGGATTACAGCCCCCTTTTCAGTTCTGGAAGATATTGAGCCATTTGGTAATTCTTGGGGGGTATCACAACCAGAAATACTCTCAATAGCGACTGTTCCCCCACCAAGTCTCAAACCAGATTCAACTGCTTCTGTTAAGCGTTGACGATTTTCTCGTGATATTCTTAATCTATCTATTCTAATATCTATATCGTGGCGTAAGTTTTTTTCCAATGTTGGGGGGTCTTCAAACTCTACTTCCCTTCCATTCACCTTACCAAACACGAATCCTTGTTCCACTAATTGTTTGAACAAATCTGAGTGGGTCCCTTTACGATTACGAATTGTTGGGCACCAAACAGCAACCGCATGGCGTTCCATACGCCATTCAATATCATCAACAATCTCTTGAACGGTTCGACGAGCTACTTCTTTACCACATTCTGGGCAGTGGGGTTTACCAACTCTAGCATAGAGAAGACGGAGATAATCTTGAATTTCGGTTGTGGTTGCAACAGTTGAACGAGGGTTGTGGGAACCTTGTTTTTGATCAATAGAAATTGCTGGGGAAAGCCCTTCAATACTATCACAATCGGGTTTTTTCATTTGGCCTAGAAATTGTCTAGCATAAGATGAAAGTGATTCAACGTATCTTCTCTGGCCTTCAGCGTAAAGTGTATCAAAAGCAAGACTGGATTTTCCGGACCCCGAAACGCCAGATACTACAACAAATCTTCCTCTTGGAATTTTTACATCAATATCACGTAGGTTGTGGGTCCTTGCGCCCCTGACCACAATCCAACCATCATCATGGCGAGGTCCAGTGCTTTCATCGGCCACTTACACACCTCCGCTAAATGTAAGCGCGAGTTCGCCGTTCTTGAATTGATGGTTTGATAGTTAGAGTACGTGTCATCTCAACCAAAGAGCATCGATGGTGTCACCCGATTCACCATCAACACCAATTGGAAGTAATGTCAAACCATTACAATTAACCATGCTTCGCAAATTACCACTACCTTGATTTTGAGGAACTTCACCAACAAGAATGTCACCCTGTTCTAAAATTTGGATCCTGCGCAATGTGACTTTTCTCTTTGTACCCGCTGCTGCTGACAATAATTTTACTCTAACTTTATCATACAATTTAGGACCTTGGGTTGAATGATAACCACAAGAATTAGAAATCCATGGAACCACAATAGAGAGGAATACGATTTGACTACTTACTGGATTACCAGGTAAACCAAAAAGAGGTGTGTTTTTCCAAGAACCAAACAATGGGGGGCCTCCTGGTTTGATTAGAACTTTCCAAAATTTTACTTCGCCTTCTTCTTCCATCAATCTACGGACTAAATCCCATTCACCCATACTCACACCACCACTAGTGAGAATGGCATCACATTCTGATGCGGCCAAATCAAATGTTTTTCTTAGACCATCTAAATCATCAGTAACAAATGGATATTTTATTGGTTCGCAACCCATTTCTGAAACTAAACCTACTAAGGCGGTTGTATTTGATTCATAAATTTGACCTGATTGTAAGGGCTGACCTGGCTCCACTAATTCATCACCAGTTCCTATAATCGCAATTTTAGGTGGTGTGATAACTGGGATTTTTGCATATCCCATCATCGCCGCCATTGCCAACTGTGCTGGTTTTAACTTTGAACCAGATTGTAAACCCACTTCACCTTCAGTTAGGTTTTCTCCTTGCTTCCTTATGAAATGTGGTCGCGCAGGGCCGTTGATAGTAACATACCCATCCATAACAACGCTATCTTCTATCATAACGATTGAATCGGCGCCAAGTGGTATGGGCGCACCAGTCATTATACGACATGCTTGGCCATTTTTTACTTCTATTCGTTCTGAACTGCCGGCTTGAATTGTACCAATAATTTCTAATTTAGAATTGGGACTTATACAATCCTCTTCTTTCACTGCCCAACCATCCATTGCTGAATTATCAAACCGTGGATCATCAACCATTGACTCTAATGATTTGGCTAACACCATATCATGGGAATCGGAAAGGGGTTGAACTTGTATCCTAAATAAAAGCGGGTGTTCATTGGCTAATTCAATCGCTCGTTCGATAGACACACCCACCTGCATAGGCCTGCGAGTGTGTGTTTGGCCTTGAGTTAGTCGCCGAACATATCAAAAATAAATGTGAGGAGGGGAGGATGTGAGTGGTGTTGAATTTGGCCTTTTATTGATTGGCCTTTTCATTATGGCTATTTTATACTCTAGTGTTGGCCATGGTGGGGCATCTGGTTATCTTGCAATTATGTCTTTAACTTCTGTTGCAACTGGTGCTGAGTTGATGGAAAGTGCTTGGTTAAAACAACACGCTTGGTTCTTAAACATCATAGTTGCAAGTCTTGCGTTTTATTATTATAGAAAAGAAGGTTATCATGATTTAAAATTGACAATACCATTTGTTATTGCAAGTATACCTATGGCATTTTTAGGTGGATTTTTATTGATTGATGGATCTGTATATGATTTATTACTTTCAATAACTTTAGTGTTAGCTGCTTGGAGATTATATGGTTCGATGGCATTTGATGAAGATATTAAAACAACGATTCCAACATTTAAACAAGCAGCCCCGTGGGGTGTGGGAATTGGTTTAGTGAGTGGAATAGTTGGTGTGGGTGGTGGAATTTTTCTTTCACCTATTGTTCTTTTGAAAAAATGGGCAACACCAAAAACGGTTGCTGCCACGTCTGCAATTTTTATTTGGGTTAATTCAATTGCTGGATTAGCAGGGGCGGGAATATCTGGGCAACTAAATTTAGATCTAGAAATCCTGGCTTCTTTCGCATTCGTTGTTTTAATCGGTGGTTTCATTGGCTCGTTTTATGGTTCGAAAATCTCATCACAATCTACTATCCAGAAATTACTAGTCATTGTGATACTCGTTGCCGCGAGTAAAAGAATATTGGGTTTGCTAATTTTATTAATTTTATTAATTTAGAAACCTACTTCATAAGCATGGCCACATTCAGGATGAGCGCACAAAACTTTGTACTTGTCTGTTTTTGGCCGGGGTATTCTATTCATTGAGCCACACAAAGTACATTGGTGCTCAACTTCCTTAACTTCTTCAACATCAGAAATACCATCAAGAACTCTCCCGGTATTTTGAGTAGACCAACCCACTTTGTCATTGTAACTCTCTTTGCCTCTCATTTTTTTACTACGAAGGGTTAGTTTCATCTTTCGGCGTCGGCGGCGTTTTGGTTTGCCTGCCTTCTTCCCTGCTGGTTTCTTTACCATGTTAACCATTTACTGCACACAGCCTATCCTATTAGATAATTCGCATGGAAAGAATGGGTGATTCTATAGTAAATATGACTGGGAATTATTTGGTTGGTGGATAGTCATTCCTTCATTTTCTAACTCATTTTTTAATAATTCTTGTCCATCATCTCGGTTTCCATGAAATAATATTACATCATCAGCAGCAACTTGTTTAGCAAAATCAACAAGAAGGGGATTATCAGCGTGATTAGAGAATGAAAATTGGTCTACTTCTAAATTAATATCAACTAATTTCCCAAATATTTTCAATCGTGAATCATCCAACATTTGACGGCCCCCACTACCTTCAGCTTGATACCCAGTAAGTAATATTGCATTTCTTTGGTCATGTCTCAATCGATTAAGATACCAATGTGCAGGCCCTCCATCTAACATCCCACTAGTAGTTACAATAACATCTGCTTTAATCGCTTTTTTACGATCAGATTTACTAGACACTAATCGTGCCCACCGCTTGATTTTTCTAAATACTTCTACATCTCTAATATAATTTGGATGATTTAAGTAATGATTGAGTATACGTTTCCCCATACCATCATAATGAACATCTAAATCAAGATTACTCTCCCAAAGATATCTTAGCATATCTTGTCCTCTTCCATTAGCAAAAGATGGAATAAGGCACGTGCCCCCTCTTTCAACAACTTCTACAACTCTATCAATAAAACGTTGTATCTCTGATTCACGATCCGGTTGTACTCTACCAGCATAAGTTGATTCAAGAAAAAGAATATCACTTTTTATCGGTTTAGCACCTACTACACAAGGTGATGTTCTTGTATCAATATCACCAGACCACAATACATTTCTTTCACCTAATTGAATCTCTACCATCGCGGCACCTGGAATGTGTCCTGCAGGTAAAAAGCGCCATTTCCATTCTCCATGTTCAACCCATTCATCAAAAGGATGAGTGACAATTTGGTCCAGAGCTTCTTCTAAATCTCTTTTATCCCAAGGAAGTGGTTGCCCTTCTATTGAACTCACTTTGTAAGTATCTCTCCAAATCATTTCAAGAACATCAGCTGTTAACTCTGTACAATGTAATTTTGCCCCATGAGAAGCAACAAGCCATGGAGCGAGACCAACGTGATCAATATGTGAATGTGTTAAAATTACATCTGAAACAGGAGGGCCTTCTTCAGGATAAGTAGGTGGTTTTTTGGGTACAAATCCATAATCAATTTGTAAACGAGTTCCGGAACTATCTTCAAGAATACAACCAACATTACCAACTTCTGGGCCCCCACCAAGAAAATGATAGCGAAATTTTCCTTCTTCAATTGGACTAGAATCATAATTCGTAGTCGAGCCAGGTGTATAGAGAACCATAAGAATGATTTTTCCGTGACTTCAATGTTTCATCAACCTTGGGTAATAATGGGATGGAGGCCCCCTCCTTTCCAGTAGAAAAATAAAATACCAATTCCCGAAAGATAAATTTCAATTATTTATCTGACTAACTATTATGTCCTGTCCGCGTCCTGACTTGAACACGTATTGCTTTTCACGCTAATTTACATCTAAATCTTGTATTACTTTTCTTTTCTTAGTATTGCAGTGGAAATATAGGGGTGGGTCACATCATTGAAAGTGCAGTGGCTCTTCGACTACATGTGGCTCGTATACCAGACACACTGTTTGTTGTTGATGAAACACGTTGTTTTGGCTGTGCAGCTTGTATTGCATTATGTCCTGTTGATGCATTAATTTTAGATGAACTTCTTGTGATCGTAGATGAACCAACATGTACACATTGTGAACTTTGTATCCCCTCCTGTCCCGTATTTGCATTATCTTTAGAGAAGGTTTAGTGAGTAAATGAAAATAGCAATTATTGGAGCCAATATCTCTGGGCTTGGCCTTGCTCATTTTTTACATGAAGAATACCAAGATGATTTATCAATTTATATTGTAGAAGAGAGGGCAGAAATTGGTTTCCCTTGTTTAGGCTCAGGATTATTAGTAAATCATGAAAAATGGGTTGGAATAGTAAATACCTGGTTAACATCTTCTACATTTTTACCAAAATTAAATCAAGGAATTGGATTAGCTTTTAGACGTGATTGGTTAGAAAAAGATCTAGCACTTTCTTTAGTAAGTAAAGATATTACAATCGATGTTCGAACAACGGTTGTTTCTCAAACCAAAACATCCCTCTCCCTAATGGGGGTTGGGGGCCATTCTTCAATATGGGAAGGTGATATTGTGATTGATTGTCGTATTGAATCAAAATCATCTCTAATTGGGGTTATTTCAAATTCCCCCCAAGAAAGAGGTTGGCAAAGAAATGATAGTACATGGGAAGGTTGGTATGAAAGTTTACCCACTGAGTTTAATATATTACAAATACTCGATTCATCCTCATCAATTATTGATGAAAATGGAATAGATTTTTCTCTTGAATCAGCAAAAAAGAATTTTGAAGAAATTTCAAATACTTATTTCAATGGATAATGCAAAAGGACAAGCCACCTCTCGGACGGTCTAATGTGGTCCTCAGAGGGGTATGATTTGTTAAACTACATTCACACATCTAGTGTTGCTAGACATATTATTTTGATTGATCCGGATTCCCAAACCAGTGAAGAAGCAGCTAAGAGGTGTGTTGCTGCAGTAATTGCTGGAAGTAGAATGATATTTGTTGGGGGTTCAACAGGAACTGATAGTAATAATGTCCATGAAACAGTAAAAGCAATTCAAGAAACTCTCGAATTATGTTCTTGGAATGCTTCTCAAGATTCTGCTTCAGATTCTGAAATGTGGGAAATACCTGTGGTTTTATTTCCCGCTGCGGCTAATGCATTTTCTTCCGCAGCAGATGGAATCACTTTCATGATGTTAATGAATAGTACATCACCAAAGTTTCTAATTGAAGAGCAACTGAAAGGTGCTACACCAATAAAACAGGCAAATGTAATTCCAATTTCAATGGGTTATGTTGTATGTGCTCCTGGTGGTAAGGTTGGTGAAGTTGGTCAAGCGAACCTAATTACAGAAAATGATATTGAATTAATTACAAGTTATGCAATATGTGCTGAATCCTATGGTTTTTCTACAATTTACTTAGAAGCAGGCAGTGGTGCTAACCAACCAGTTTCTCCTGAATTAATTAAAGCAGTAAGAAAATCATGTAACCTAACTCTGCTTGTTGGTGGTGGAATTAAAGATGGAAAAACAGCAAGTATAGCAGTTGATGCTGGCGCGGATTGGATAGTTACTGGTAATTTAACAGAAGGATTTTCAGACGCTCATGAATTACAAACCACCCTTCAAACATTCATCACAGAAATGAACTCTTGAAAAGATACCTAGTGATTAATTATGAGTCACGAGCCACCAATCCTCCCCCTCTTTTGGCCGTGGACAGATGTTGAACGAAGGGTGTTGTCTGCGAAAGAATTTCTTCGTTCAAGGTCTTTTAGTTTGATATATTTAAGTGGAATTATTACTATATGGGCAACACTTGGATTCGGGCATTGGGGTAGCTTACGTTGCGAGACATTGGGCGAGCAGTTGGCTTGTTCAAGCGCAATTTGGCCAAATAAATTAGTTAACGCACCACATGAATATCTTCTTTCTTTTTTCACATCACCTTGGTTTCATAACGATTTTTCTCATATTATATTCATCATCATTTCCCTCGTCATCTTTATCCAATCTTTTGAGGCTAAAGCAGGATCCAAATCAACGGCGCTTCTCTTCTTTGGGACTATTGCTTTCACTTCGATTTTTGCCGCCGTTATTTTCAACACAGGTGCTCATTTTTGGCCAGACAACGAAATATTCACACATCCGATGAATAGAAGTTGGATGGGGGGTTCTGTTGGTCTGATGGGCATCCTCGGGGCATTATCTCATCAATCAAGGTGGAAATGGTTAATTCCAACTATTTTACTTTCTTTTGAATATTGGAATAGTGAATACAATGGGATATCAGAATACATTACTTGGGGACATCTGACAAGCGCTTTGTTTGGTTTTGTAGTATGGGGAATATACCTCAAGCGAAATACATCGATTTTTCCTTCAACATAGTCAACACAAGATTATTCAAGATCATCAATATCTTTCAGAGCAGGAGCAGCAGAACCACCTGGGGCACTACCTTCTCCCGGCTCAGGGATTGAATCATCATCTTCAATTCCTAACCCCTCTTTTCTAGCCTTACTTTGTTCATGTGTTCGTAAAACACCAAGAGAATCTTGGAATGCACCACTAACTACACCCCTGGTCCTTTCAGATTTACGTAGTCCATCAACTTCGGCGGTCATTTTCTCATAAACTTCTTCCAAACTCTTCAATTCTGCCGTGCGATCTGACAAACCACCTTCAATATCACTAATTGTGAGTTGCATTTGTTGAATTCTCTCATCCCGCTCAAAGACATCTCTATGCAATCTCCTTTCTCTTCTTCGTAGCGCTTCATACTCTCTGTTTCTTTCAAGTAAACGTCGCTTCAATTCTTCAATTTGTTCGACAAGATAATCATGTTCTGCTGAAATAGAGCGGGGCCCATCCATCATTCTCTGCATTTGCCCATCCAATTCCTTGAGGCGAAGATCTCTTTGTTCTAGCAAAGACTTAGTTTGTGTTACCATTTCACGAAGTTTATCTCTTTCTTCAGAGACAGTGTTGTTTTCTATTTGCTCTGCTTCAATTTTGCGATGTGCATCTTCTAATTCATGATTTAAATTTCTGACTTCATCAGCAGTAATTGAGGTTAAGCCCGCTTCAGCAGCCTTTTCCAACGCATCTACTAATTGGTCTAATTTTGCTTCTAATTCACCAATAATATTTGCTTGAGAATCTACTTTTTCAGAAAGGTCATTCTCATTACGTTCCAATTCGTCAATTCTAATTGCTCCTACTGAATTAGTAATTGCTTCTTTTTCTCTTCTTGTATCATCAAGCATTCTTTCTAGATGAATAATTCTTGCTTCTCTATCTCTTAGATCTTCATCTACTTTCATTAAACGAGCTCGGTCTGGTGCACCCAATTCTTCTCGTTCAGATAAATCAAGTTCCATCACTCTATTTCTTTGGTTTGAATTTGCTAATTCTTTGTTTGCAGAAGCCAATTCTTCCCAAGCAGTAATCACTTCATCAACAAGTTGTTCTGGCCCATATCCAGACAGCATTCCTGCCAATGCCGCACGGTCTATATCATCCCCTGCAGTAGCTTTTCCATTAGTGGTCTTCGCTGGTCCCATGCTCAATCAAATAACCTATCGCGAGAGAACCATTCTTGAACCTTCACCTTGACATTAGTCAAAGCGAGTCATTCTTGAACCCTTTTCTAGGTCACCGGATTAACATCAACTGATTGCTGTATATTGGTCGTCTGGCATCACCATTGACAGTTTTAGTGCCCCATCAGCCACTCTTATCATTGGGTCATCAGCGCACCAAACACGCACATCACCAATATCTGCTAGTTCATCAGCCACGCGGTCGGCCAAACCATCAATTAATGACCCACCACCAGAGAGAATGATGTTGTTACGTAGTAATGATTGATACTCAGGATCGGCGCCTGCGACAATTTCTTTCACAGTC
>TARA_B110000116_G_scaffold26804_1_pt1 | contig 11061 bp, 8 predicted proteins | sample TARA_B110000116 | Tara Oceans TARA_B110000116 (sample SAMEA4397355) | marine metagenome | biome: Polar Biome; feature: [ZZZ] marine water layer (ENVO:01000295); material: water (ENVO:00002006), including particulate matter (ENVO:01000060) such as... | depth 199 m
CTCGGCACATTTGTTTCTGGGTCCACATCAGAACCGTCTCCATCAAAATATTTTCCAACTGCCATCTTGGACCCATTAGTATGAAAAAATTCCCATTTTCCATTTCTAAGACCATCCCGTAATCTGCCTCTAACCTTTATGTCTCCATTTGGCCAATATTCAAAAGTTTTTCCTGAGTACGGATACATTAATTTACCATCCACTCCAGGCTCAAGGTCATTGAGATTTAAGCCTTGCTGACCAATGGCTAATGACACTACTAACAGTATAAATAAAATTTGTTTCATAATTTTCTATTTTTTTACTTACTTCGAATACTTTTTAACTTAAGTAGAATTTATTTAAGTGGCAAACCGAAGTATTGTTTAAGTTATTTCTTTCAGTCGACGTTAATCCGAGAAAGAAAGTTCCCTTTTATCTCGTAAGATGTTTCTATGGCTCCATCTTCAAGGAAATAGGTCCATCGCCCATTTTCTTTTCCTTGGACGTAGCTACCTTCCTCTTTTAATTTGCCATTTGAATACCATTTTCTCCTAGTTCCATCAAGCTTACCATCAACGTATCTTCTTTCTTCTCTTGGCTGTAATTCATACCATTCCTTCCAGGTACCACTCTTTAAATTATTTGAATAATTTCTTTCTTCTTTTTTTGTCCCATCCTTGAACCAGCTCTCCCATCGACCTTCTTTTTTACCATCAACATAATTTTTTTCTTCCTTTTTCTGACCGTTATCATACCAATAGACCCAGTTACCATCTTCTTTTCCAGATGAATAATTAATTTTTTGTTTCATAAACCCATTCGAGTAAAACTGTGTCCAATTCCCAGAAAGATTTCCATTTTCAAAATTCTTTTCTTGTTTTAATTGTCCATTTTCAAACCAGTATTTCCAGCCCCCGACTGGAATCTGTTCTCTATAGGTTAGGTCTTCCATAATCTGACCATTTAGAAACCACCTTTGAGATCTTCCATTCCACCATCCATTACTATAGTTAACAACTTTTTCCTTTTGTCCTGTTCTGTACCAATAAGTCCATACACCATCTTCTTTTCCATCAAAATAGGTTCCTTCCACAGCTAAGAGCCCGTTACTGTGCCACTCTGCCCAATAACCATGTCTTTGACCATATCTGTAATTATATTGTTTCTCTGGTTGGCCATTATCGAACCACTCCATCCACCTTCCATCTTTAACAGAATTTTTATAAGATCCCTCTAACATTTTATTTCCATTTTCCCACAAGTCAAAGACAGGACCTGAATATGGATCTGGTGAGTCTTGCTGGTAGAAAACGTCACCTCGCCTAACTAGAAGTGACATAAAAATCGGTGACTTTTTTAATCCATTAAAACTCAAATAAGTATAATCGCCAACTACTTTTCCATCTTCATAAAATACTTCAAACAGTCTTTCTCCAGTTTGATAATTCCCATAGGCTAAACCCCAATACTTATTATTTGTACCAGGAATAAATTTGTTCCCATCTTTAAAATCGAGTTTATTTTCTTGAATTGACTTTATAATCGCTCCATTAACATTATAGTAGGTGTATGAACCATCTATAGACCCTAGATCAAAATAACCATCACGCATTTTTAATCCGTTAGAATATAGCCTATATACTTTGCCACTATAGGGTTTTCCATTGGAAGGATCAAAGTATAAACCTCTGCGTGGCTCTAAAGTTTCTTCATTAACCAGATTTGAGCATCCAATAATAAGAAAAAAGATAATCATATAAAGTAGATGTACTCGCACAGCCTAAATTAATAGAATTATTTAACAGCACTAATTAATTAATTGATATTAATCAAATTTTTTTTCAATAATAAATAAACAATAAATAGCATGATTATATACTCGTATTATTTATCGTTAACTAATATTTTCATCTAATGGATTTAGATAAAACAATAGAAACATTGAAAAAAGATCTGGAGTTATTTGGACTAAATCATCGTTGTTCTAAATTAGATCTTTATAGAAATTATCAAAAATATTTAAAAAAATGGAAATTGGATAACTTTGAAACCTTAGACCAAAAATTGTCCGCCAGTAAAAAAATTGATAAGGCCCACCAAGCTTATGATTTCATAAAGACACACTGGAACTATTTAGATTTTCTAAAAAATAAAGAAGAATCTTATGATAGAACAATCCTAATTATTGTATTTATTTTTATGTTTATAATGATGATGACATACATGCAGACCCGGGCAAACAAACGCGTTCGAATCGCAAAACAAGAAGCAGTCAATATTCATGAATCAAATTGGGCCTGGACGCATGGTATGTCAGACTCACTAGTGAGAATATCAAAGCAAAATGCTTTAGATGATTTTTGGGGAAAGGTCATAATAGATACAGTAATGATACCGAATTTATTAACTTTTTGGCCTCACACATTAAACCGCCATGACCAAAGTAAAATCAGAGAAGATATTATTAATGGTTCGCCAAAGCATACAGTTTTCCCTAATGGTGATTATCAAAAAATGTACACTAGATATAAAACTGAGAGAGCACTAACAGTTGCCAACGATAAAGTACCTTCGATTATATTGGAAGAAATAATATTCTTCCGTAATCATTACGAAATGGAATTTAGTTTCAAATTTGACAATCGTTTTAAACAGCAAAAAATATTAGATGTTGATTTTGGTCCAGTATTTATAATTGAGCCTAAGTACTATCCAAATGCAGAAACTGGAGATTCTTTGTGGACTAAACTGCCATTATATCCTATAATGCTTGATAATTTTATGGAAAACTGTGTTAAATGTGGCGGTGGAATTTTATTTGATAATAATAAAGTTGACAATCATGCTTCATGCGTTTTTAGGTATGTTCTTTTTCTTCCATATAACACAAAAGAAATAACATTTAAAGGTATTGGAAGCCCCTTAAATGATGTCCCATTAAATATTAAACCTTATCTAAATAAGCTTAAGAAGGAATGGGCAGAGAAATTGCCTTACAGACCATTAGAATGGAAAACATGGAAGCCTATCGTGCTTAGATAATAAGTATTAATTGAGGTTGTGCTTTTTTTGTTCTTTTAGCGTGCCATCTTTCAGCCAGTCAATCCATAACCCTATCTTTTGTCCAAATTGATATTCTCCGGACATTTCTGCTTGCCCATTATCAAACCAAGAAGAATAAGGCCCATGAAGTTTACCTGATTCATAATTTACTCGCCATTTCTTCGTACCAGTACTGTGCCAACCATTATGCTCCCCAGAAGGCATTCCATTTGTATAGCTTCCGGCTTCAGTAAGCTGACCAATTGAATCCCAAAACATCCAATCTCCATCCATTAAGTCCATTACATAATCACCCATTTCTTGTATGTTCCCGTTTGCATACCATGACTGCCAGTGACCATGTAATTTTCCAGAATTATAACGACCTTCAGAGTGTTTATAACCATTCTGATACCAGAAAACCCAGTGACCATCCATTTTTCCATTTTTAAAGATGCCCATCATTTTCTTCGTTCCATTATTGAACCAAAATATCCACTTACCAACTCGTCCATCTTCAATAATTCCTTCTAACTTGTGGTCATGTGCTTTGTAATACCTACCGCGAGCTTTCATCTGTCCATTGACGTGATAGTATGACCAATACCCATTTGCAAAACCACCTGAATATCTCCCTTTTAATTTTATTTGACCATTATCAAAATATTCTGTAGAGAGCTCACTGAAGGGTCTTCCACTATCAGGATTATAGATTATCCCATCACGTATTGGAAGAGTTGATCTAATGTATGGGCTTTGTGACAGTAAAGGAACTAAGCTAAAAAATAAAAAAACGATGAATTTTTTAATAAAACTCAATTAGTCTAATGAGTTTGAGGGAAATATATTTTTGAGATCAGAAAATGAAATTTTATTGGCCCGCTAAATAATGTTTATAGTACAAGATTTTTCTTGAGTCGATGCTCGTAGCCTTTTTATTGATACCAAAAGATTCACCTTTACCAGATCTTATCCAATCAACAATTGAATAATTATCAATAGCTGTTCCATCTTTCCATTTTTTATTTTTACTCCACCCTGATTTAATATTTAAGGCCTTCATTAATTGAATATTCTGCTTTCTAGTTCCTGTATAAATAATATTTTCTTCATATGGAACTGTTGTAGTAATTAGTTTTTCATCAATATTGGTTTTAGAAAATTGTTCTCTGGCAGGCTGAGCTTCAGGGAGACTCTTTAAATCCATTTCTTCAATAGATAAGATCGGGATAACTTCATTTGGCAGAAATAATTCTTCTTCAGTATCACTAGGTGGAACCGTATTTTTAATTGGCCTCTCATAACTTCTCAGATCGATGTTTTTTGTATTATCATAGATTATGGTCGATTGATTTTTTATAGCATCTGGATGATTCCCACTAACAGTCACTTGAACAGGATGAGGGTTTTGTTTAGGTGCTACTGCTGTAGCTGACTGCCCAAAAATATTGGAACAGATAATAAATATTAACATAATATTTTTTATTAAATCTATATAGCTCATAAAGTACCTTATAAATTAATAATAGGCTCTATTCTAATAGTAATATTATTTTATTCCTAGTTCATTGCGCCCAAGGTTGGATTACATATTATTAATCTAATATTTATATACCCATACTACGTAAAAACGCATCAGAATTTGGCTCTCTCCCTAGGAATTCTTTCACAAGATCTAACGGGTCAATAGTCCCACCCTTTTCTAATATAATTTTTCGATATCTAAGTCCTGTCTTCGGATCTAAAATACCTTTTTCTTTAAAGATTGAAAACATATCATGAGCATATACTTCTGACCATTTGTACCCATAGTAGGCGGCACCATATCCATTTAAATGCCCAAAAGAAGCTTGCTGATGAGTGCCTTCCTGATATGGGTAGAGAGTTACTTCATTTTGTAGTTCTTTTACTAAATCTGTGGTTGATTTTATTCCATCAGGGTCAAACCCATCATTGAGTGAAAAATCGAGAATGCCATAAAACACTTGCTGCAGACCTGCAGTACCCGAATTAATATTTTTTGCAGCAATCATTTTGTTTAACAATTCATCCGGAATAGGCTCGCCTGTTTGATAATGTTTGGCGAATAATTCGAGAGACTCTTTTTGCCACACCCAGTTCTCAAGCATCTGTGATGGTGCCTCTACAAAATCTCTTGCAACAGAAGTTCCAGCATAGCTAACCAGTGCAGCTTTTGTTAAAACACCATGAACAAGGTGGCCAAACTCATGAAAATAGGTTTCAACATTGTCATGTGTTAACAGAGAGGGTTGATATTCTGTCGGTTTTGGAAAATTGCAAACCAAAGACGTAGTGGGTCTCTGATATCCATCCTTTGTCTTTTTCCCCATCACCACGCTAAAGGCTGCTGCGTGACTATATTTATTTGCCCTTGGAAACATATCTAGGTAAAAATCTCCAATAAGATCACCAGAGTTTTTATCATATATGGAAAACATTTGTACATCTTCATGCCAGACAGAAGCATTTTCAACTCTTTCAAATCGGACATTAAACAAAGTTTGATAAATTGTGAACAGTCCTTGCGTTACATTATTAAACTCAAAATATTGTCTGACTAACTCACTATCAAGGCTATAATTTTTTAACTTTACCTGATTTTTATAGTATCCTGATTCCCAGGGATGTATTAGACTAGCCCTTTTCCCTGTTTTAGCAGATTTTATTTTTAGCATCTCGTTAACGTCGGATAAGGCTTTTGTTCGCAACTTCTTTTTTAAATCATTTTCAAAGTTCCATACATTATTAGGATTTTTAGCCATTCTATCTTCTGTTCTGTACTCAGCGTACGAACTATACCCAAGGAGATTAACTAGCTTGATTCTATTTCTAAGGATATCTTCTAAAACCTCAATATTGCTATCACTGGCACGATTATTATATTTATACCTCAGACTCTTTCTTGCATCATCGGACTCAGCCTGATTCATAAAAGGTGAATAGCTTGGATAAGACGTATCAATAGCATATGTACCGTCCTTTTGAAGCCTCTCCTTTTTATAGTTTTCCGGAAGGCCATCAAGATCACTTGCGTTCAAGAATAATGTATCCTGTGACGATCTTATGTTTTTATCAAACTCAAGGCCTAATTCTGTCAGTCTGTCTAAAACATCTTTTACTTTTTCCCGTTGTTTGGATGGTAAAGAAAATCCACTTCTCTTATAATCGAGCATCACATCATTGAGATATTTTTTCCGATACCCTGTCAGTTCACTTGCATTTTTTGTTTTCGAGTAAGATAAAACCGCCTGATAGAGATTATTGTCTAAAGATAGATCTGTAATATAATTTTGAATTGTTTTACTAGAAGCTATACCCTCATCCCTTATGTCTTTATTTGTGTGTACTGAGCCCATTAGATAACCAGGACTCCAAACCGATTCAATCACCGTATACAGATCGTCTATTCTTAGAAGTGTATTAACAAAGGTTCTTTGATTATTGTTCACATTAATAATTTCTCGTTTGATCTTTTCTGCCTGTACTAGGACATGATCGGTAGCATCTTTAATATGACCAGGCTTAACCTGCGCAAAATCAATTCTATCATTAAAATTATTGATTAATGGGTTTTCACTACTGTCAAGCAAACTGGTGCAGCCGGCCGCGAGAAGCATAAATATGGATCCGTATAGTGTTTTCATAGCTCATCATCTTTCTTTATTTATAAAATATATAATAATTATAGGGGCAAATGTAATTGACCTTAGATTTTTGAACAATGTTTGATAATAAATTATTTTGAATAAGCAGAAGACCTACCCATCTTATCTGTATTAATAAGGATTGCATCAAATGATAAGTTTGATATTGTGGAAGTACCAGATAAAATAAAACCGCCACTGGGTAATTGTTTTATAGACCTGCCTATATCCACACCATTACCACCAAAGGTTTTGTTCCATTTTTCAATACCAATAGTATTGGTTTTTAATAGCCAGATATCATTTTTCCCGTTTCCATAGCTAGATGTCTCCCCAGCCATAATATATCCTCCATCAACGCACTGCCAAATTGCATAGCCTCGATCTTCCGCTCTTCCTCCATAATAGTTTTGCCAAACTTTATTTCCTGAAGAATCAATTTTTACCATAAAAACGTCACTCATTCCGTTACTGAAAAATGATGAACTGTATCCTACTGCGATATAGCCATCGTTTGTTGTTTGTTTAACCATATTGAACCCGTCTTCGCCATTATCTCCATAGGTATTTTGCCAGATAGGATAGCCGTTATCATTTACATATAAAACCCATGCTTCGCTATCACCCTCACTAAACGATCTTGTCCCGCCAGAGACTATGTATCCATTTTTAGAATGCTTTGTTATTGAATTAAAATAATCAAATCCTCTTCCACCAAATAGTTTTTCCCATTCTTTTTCACCCATAGAATTAAATTTTACTATCATCCCATCGCCTCCGCCTTTACCGTAGGACTTGGTTTTACATGCGACCACATAGCCCCCATCATTGCTTTTGGCAATAGAGTATCCAACATCATCTGCTAGGCCGCCAAAAGTATTATCCCAAATCTTATTGCCTGAAGAATCGACCTTAAATAGATAAATATCACTTTGCCCATTTCCGAAAGAAAATGTTTCTCCGACAATTACAAATCCTTTATCAAGTGTTTCTACCACCCCCCATCCGTAATCGTCTTTATTTCCGCCATACACCGCGCTCCATTCTTTTTCACCAGTGAAATCTGTTTTAATCAGCCATACATCATTTTTTCCAAAACCATACGCGTCTGTGTATCCCACCATTATATATCCACCATCAGAGACTTCAATCGTATAATTGCCACCATCAGAACCTCTTCCGCCAAATGATTCTTGCCAATTTTGTTTACCTTTATCATTTAATGATAACACCCACACATCACCGCCCCCATTGAAAGGTGTAGATTTTTGTCCTGCTAAAATAATATCTTTGTTTTTAATCGTAATAAAAGACGATAAATTTTCTTCGTCATTGTTGAAATTTGTCTCCCACTTTTTATCACCTTTTTTATTTAGCATAATCACAAAACTTTTTTTCTTTTTCTTCTTAGTTGAATTTTTTTTAGAAATAGAGGTGATGATCTTTCTAATAGAAAATTTTTCTTTAGCCGTTCTATACCCGGTAACTATAATTTCTTTTTTGGCATTGATTACTGTTGAAGTAGCAAATTCATCTTTTTTACCACCAATGGTGGTGTCCCATTTCATTTTACCATTCTTGTCTGTTTTAATGATCCAAATATCATTTTTACCTGTTCCAAAGGTATTAGTCTCTGCCGTTATTATATATCCCCCATCTTTTGATAGATTAATTTTTTTTCCAGAATCTTCTTTTTTACCGCCATAAGTATTATGCCAATTTTTATCGCCATATTCGTCAATGCTAATGATCCATACCTCTGAGGTTGGTTTTTTCTTAAAAATAGACGCTATGATTCTACCAATAAATCCACGCTTTTTAATTCTACTTTTGTCAAGCATATAAGACTTTGTGTGACCAATAACTATATACCCATAATCGTCAGCTATCGGGCTGATAGAGTTAACACCGTCAATGTCTAATCCACCATAGGTTTGAGTCCAAATAGTTTTTCCAACAGAATCTATTTTTACGATATAAGCATCTGGACTATTTGTCTTTGCCGAAACTGTCATTCCAGCAATAACATATCCCCCATCATTGGACTTACAAATATCATACCCAACATCAACTCTTTCACCACCAATAGTTTTATCCCATAATCGATTTCCGGAGGAGTCAATCTTTACTATCCATATATCACTCAATCCCGCACCTTTAGAATACGTCTGAGCAAGTATAATGAATCCATTATCTTTGGTCTTTATCGCCTCATATCCTGTTTCCATAGACATGCCACCATAGAACCGGTGCCACAATTCTTTTCTGTTTTTATCAGTTCTGATGATCCACAGATCATTGCCACCATTTCCAAATGATTGTGTAAAACCAGTAATAAGATATCCACTATCTAGTTTTAACACATGATTGCCACCATCTATCTCGTCAGCACCATAGGTCTTGATCCAACCTTTTTGCGAGAAAAGAATATTAGATAATAATAGAAATAGTAATAAACGAAACATCATAGCAAGATAAAAGAGTATACTTATTCAATTTAAATATGGAATTAATATTCATTGTTGATTTAAAAACCAATACCTATTGAAATATTAAACAGATCCGTCTTTGACTGGTCTGGATAAAAGGTTGTTGTAATTGGACCATCTGCAGGGTCGCTAAATTCAATAGAACCTTCTTTTCCTGCGTTTAAATACTCAGCCTCGCCACCTTTTGACCATTTTAATTCTAGGTTGATGAGTGTTGGACTACTCATTGAGCCATCAGGCTGCTTTCGTCCACGAAACAGTGGGAACCTAATTCCTAAACCAAAACCATAATCAAATGCCCCATCTGAAGCTACAGTTGATTTTGCAATGTATTCAGGTGCATCATCATTCTCATTATTTGAATTATTTACTTGATCATCATTCTGTATTTTAGTGTCCGTACTCAGTATCTGATAACCACCAAAAAGCTTTGTATAAAAGTTAAAATGACCCAGTCTCAATGTAGGTCGAATATATGGGTTTAATATTAATATGCCGGACTGTGTTGTTTCTGTTAGTGTGACAGCACTTGAAAAATAGCTGTATGGTATATTTCTTGTAAGTCTACCATATTGCGCACCAATAAAATTGATACCAATCGAAACTGGTCCATTAAATACATACCAGCCACCATCAAAATCAACCCCATATCCATTGTTGGTAACATTATCAGAAAATTCTTCCTGTGGCGCCGCGACCACAAATGATATGTTTGCGTAGACATTACTGGGTAATTGTTTTGAATTCTGACCAAGGCTAATTGTAAATAAAATACATAAGACCGTAATTATTTTTACTAACTTGCTAACCATAGTATTGTTTATGCCTTCTTAATAGACAATCGTTCATAATAAATAAAATTTCATTTTCTTCTGCTATCTTTTTACCATCTTCGCTAATCACACCATCCTGTAGCCATATAGCTTTAGCATTAATAGATATACCATCTTTAATAATCGGAAGTACATACTCAGATCTTCTAAAAACATTAACAATATCTACCTTTTCTTCAATATCTAACAATGATGAGAAACTGGTTATACCTAAAATGCTATTATGTCCAGGATTGACAGGAATAATATTATATCCATTTTGACTCATGTACAGAGAGACAAAGTGACTCGGACGTTCTGGTTTTGGGCTCATGCCGACCACAGCGATTGTTGTCATCTCAAAAATAGTTTCAATAACTTTTTTATTCTCATTCATTTGTCTAAAAATTTATTTTTTATAATTTGATTCGTTTAAGCTAAAAAATATACAACTTGATCTGAGCTAAAGCATTCAATCCATCTTCCATATACTTTCTTCGCTCCTTCTTCCCCATATTTTTACTTTAAGGATTACTTGCTTTGGTATTACATTGAAAATAGAACCCAATAACACCAATGATATTTAACGACAGATTAGTATACATGGGCTTCTTCTTTTGTTAATTGTTTTCTATAAATAGAAATGGAAGCTAAATATATATTATCAAACTACATCAACAATAATTAGCTTCAACTTCGGATATAAAAACAAAACATAAGGTTATCATGCTAGACATCGGCACAGTTTTATTTTTTTTATTATGCGTCTCGGTTTTATTTATCTATCGGTTAACCAGAGCTGGCTATAAGTCAGTATTGTTTTTTAATAAAAATCTAGATGTTGATAATAAATATAGTGTGGCGGAGAACATCAGAGTTATACAGGTAGGATTAGGATTCACTTTTTTCATTTATCACAGCGTTACATTTTTCGGTATATATAATTCAATCCTATTTTTCTTTTCTAGTTTTGTAATCAGTTTATTTCTGGAAATAATTGGCACAAATAAAGGGTTTGTTTTTAATAAATTCTCGTACGACTCGAACCTATGTCCGGGTCCAATGATTGGG
>TARA_B110000116_G_scaffold67605_1_pt1 | contig 11061 bp, 8 predicted proteins | sample TARA_B110000116 | Tara Oceans TARA_B110000116 (sample SAMEA4397355) | marine metagenome | biome: Polar Biome; feature: [ZZZ] marine water layer (ENVO:01000295); material: water (ENVO:00002006), including particulate matter (ENVO:01000060) such as... | depth 199 m
ATATAATTGGAAAAATGTTGCTAAGAAATGCCGTGAAAATAATTTAATAGCTAGGGAAATGCTTAATTCTTTTTTAAGTAAAGAGCCAATATCAGATGATAAGTTCATTGGCCAAATGTCTAGTATTGATTTTGAATGTAAGGATATCATGGCACTCAGAATGAGATTATTCAAAGAATTTAAAATTCAAGTGCCAATTTTTGAATGGGGAAATAAAACATTTTTAAGAATATCGATGCAGGCCTATAATGACATCAATGATATAGATAAACTGATTTTTGCTTTGAAAAAGGTTAGTTGAATTTATAAAATAAATCTAAAGATAATCTTTTAACCTTCAAATTAACCATTTCGCTTATAAAAGCATACTCAGTTTCAGCATTATGCACGTTGTAACCTAAACCAAGGCCTATATATTCAGTTAATAATACTCTAATACCGACACCATACATCAAACCATCTTTCAATGTATATTCTCTTGTTGTTCTTGATGAATTATGGCCAAGGGTTGTCCATAAATTTAATTTTTCTGATAATTGAAAGTTTGGCATAATATAAAATGAATAAAAATCTGTTTTTGTATTAGAATCATCTACATCATTATCATTATGTGCGGATTTAATTGAAAAAGAAAAACCGAGATTTAGCATAAATTGATCTTGTTGATAAACTGTATGATCATAACCTAACAGTATAGCTCCATCATCAAAGCTATTATCATAATCTATATCTCCTTGAAAATCTGAATGATATTTAAAATTATTTTGGACGTCAAAACTAAAATAAATATTACCTGCTAATAAAAAAGAGCTTAGAATAATAGTAATTATGATTTTTTTCATGTATATAATCCTGTAAAAGTTTATACAATAGTTTAATAAATATTTTAATCTATTAAAATTTAATTTTTTTCCAATGTCCCATTTTAAATCTAATTGACATAAATATCGCAATAAATATTAGGTGAACTGCAAAACTAAACCATGCACCCCAATAACCATACCCACAATAAATACTCAAAAAATAACATAGTGGAATAAATACTAACCAATGATTCAATATATCAAAAATTGCGGGAATTTTAGTATCACCCGCTCCTGTTAGAGCAAACCACAACGTAAAACAAATAGCATCTATAATTTGAAGCAGTCCAATAAATCTTAAACCAGGAACAGCAAGCTTTATAACATCATTATCATCAATAAAAATTGGAATAAGAAAATTTGAAAAAAGAATGAAGCATATACCAACACTACCCATGATATATATTGATCCTCTCAAACTTTCTTTTATGGCTCGCTCAGCTTTATCTGGATTTTCTTCTCCAAGATATTTACCTACAAGCGTAGCACATGCTTGTCCTATACCAATTGCAGGCATAAAAGATGCATGCATAATCTTAAATATTATTTGAGTGGCAGCAAGCTGAATAATTCCAATAAGTGCGATAATTTTATAAAAAAAAGTCAGGCTTAACATAACTAGAAATTCTTGGAATGCAAGCGGGTAAGCAATGGTTAGTTGTTTTTTTAGCATTTGCATATCTAAAGTATTTTTAAAAACCTCATATTTACTCTTTATTTGATTGTCAAAAAGATAAAATGCATAATGAAAGCATCCCCAAATCGTTGCAACCAATGTTCCTATAGCAGCTCCTTTTACACCTAACTCAGGAAAATTAAAAGGTAACCATAAAATGGCTAAAAAATTAAATATAGATGTAGATAAAAATTCTTCAATTTGGATTGATCCAAATATTAATCCAACGTTTAAATAAAGATTTAAGACATTAGAGGAAAGGACTACTTTCATATGTACTCTAGTCCTTTCAATTCCTGTATAAAAACCTTGAAAAACAAAACTAGCATAAATAAAATAAATACTTAAAAAAATATTTAACGAATATTCAATACATAATTCAAGCGCATAAGAATCCTTAATAAAAAAGGACATGATTTGAGTAGTGTTAGAATAACATAGATATGTTAAGGGAATTCCAATTAATAGTACAAACAATTGCATGTTACGAAGCGCTATGCCACATTCTGAATACTTTTTCTGCCCAAGCCTTCTTGACACAAGAGCTTGAGTTCCAGTTCTAAAAGCTATACCTAAGCTCATTGCAGTCCATGTTACCATTGAGGCCATCCCAACTGCAGCTATAGCATTAGCACCCAGATGTCCAACCATTGCAGTATCAACGAGTCCCATCATAACTCTACTGATATTACTAATTATAACAGGAATGGCAAGCGTAAAAATATAATTAAAGAGCGGTTTATCTTTTGGAAAAATAAACTGAAAAATAGATGGCATTAATAGCTCATACCGCCACCATCATCATGATCATGACTATGGCCTTCACCACGAATATATTTTTTCTTTTTAAATTCACCAAATTTATACTCTAATGAGAAAATGAATTTTCGTGTATCACGTCTATGCGTTGCTTCAAGATACTCATTAATTCCATCTTCAAGAATATTATTAGTAACAATATCAAAATTGCGTGTATCGAACAAATCTTTTACCGTTAACGAAATACTAAATTTCTTAGATATTTCTCTTTTATAGGTTGCATCTAAGCTATACATCGGTGCAATTTCACCATTATTGATTTTCATTGGGGTACTAAAATGGCCACTAAGTTGTAAATGTTGATCAAAATCTTCATTATTTCTAAACTTTAATTTTGACATTATATAGGCATAAAAGCCGCTCTCTTCTCCTAGCATACTTTCATCTTCAGCTTCAATCGTAGTATTATTCCAATAATTGCCCCAAATCATTAAATTCCAATTCGGTGTAGGACGCGTCATTAACTGAAATTCTAGACCTTTTCCATCAACCTTACCCTTATTAATCCAGGTCAATATTGGAGATTCTCCATCAATATTACCAGCAAACTTATGCCTATCTATCTGATTGGTAACCTCACTTGTAAAAAATGTCATATTTATATATCCTATTGGAGTCATATTTGAATAACTTATCTCCCATTTATAAATATCTTCAGGTTCTAAATAGGGATTACCTTGACGAGTAAACTCTGGGCTTGATACATCTGGAAATGGATTTAAAGCATTGTGCCAAGGTCTATTAATTCTTCTTCCAAATTCAAATTTATAGGTGCCTTTTTTACCTCTATCATATAAAAAAAATAAGCTGGGATAAATTCGTTCATAATCATAGCTGAAATCATTGCCTATATAATCAAATAATGCCCATTCAAAATCATTTTGAGGATCAGAGATGTCACCATCATGATTTATAATTGAATTAGTTTTTGATGATTCAAAACGAGAACCAAATTGCATACCAAATGATTCAGAAAAATAGAAAGCTAAATTAAAATAACTAGATAATCTATCTTGATCATAGTCAAAATTAAAAGTATCATCATTATAATCTTGATATTTAATTTCTTCCATTAAATCATGTTTTATACCAAATTCAATTTGTGATTGTTTTTCATCACCATAAGAGCTACCAATTGGATATACATAATCAATTGCAAAGACTCTATCGCTACCTTCATCTAAAACTGTCGCAGATACCATATCATATTCTACCATTTCAAAATCATCATGGTCATCATAGTCAAATTGGATAGATAAATTATGATTTTCATCGAAATCTATAAAATATCCAAACCCATAGTTAAGATCTTCACCTTTTTTCCATTCTGCAACAGAGCGTTCATAAGCCTCTTGATTTTCATCATAAGGATAATCAATAATCATATTTTCTATACTTTTTCCTCGATGCTTAATAAAAGTTAAATCAAATGCAATGGTTGATAATGTTCCAGGATAATACTCAACACCTATTTTTATATTTTCTCGTTTTGGAAAGCTCTCGGTTAAGGATATTTCACTTGAAGATCCTTCTAACGGTTCATTATCTAAATAATATATCGTTGTTCTATTGAGTTCTCCGTATTTATGTTTTGACTGAAAATTAAAACTTGAAAAAATATTCATTTTTTTTTCAAAATAATTTAATTCTCCGCCAAAACCATACTGATGCCATCTATTATATTCTGGAAATAACTCAGCAAAATTTGTATTTAAGCTACCCGTAGTGCCTATGAATTCATTCTTTTTTAAAATTAAATTAATAACACCTGCTGTACCATCAGGATCATATTTTGCAGAAGGTGTTGTCATAACCTCAACTGTTTCAATCATTTCTGAGGCTATTGCATCAACACTAATACTTGATTTTCTACCATCTATTAATATCGTCACATTACTATTTCCTCTTAAATTAATATTTCCATCAATATCAACTGTTATTGATGGAATTTGTTCTAAAATTTCAGTTGCATCTCCGCCTTTAGTATTACCAAGAACATCTGCATTATATACTTTTCTATCTATTTTATTTTGTTGAAATGATTTTTCTGATTCAACGCTCACTTCATCTACCTGAACAGCTCTAGCTGTAAGCATGATAATACCAAAATCTATTTTCAAATCATCTGAATCAATTATTTGATTAGATATGATATATGTTTCATAACCTAAAAATTCTATAGTTATATCATACTGTTCAAATGGAATATCTTGTATTTTAAAAGTTCCTATGGGATTTGTTATTGTACCATTAATAATACTCTGATCCTCAGAGAGTAATAATGTTACAGTTGCAAATTCTACTGGAAGACCTGTATCTTCAAATAAAATCTGTCCTTCTATAAGCCCATAATCCGTATGATCATGTCCGCTATGATCATGTTGTGAAAATATAATGGATAGGAGAAGCAGTGGAAGATAGCGCATGTATAATTCCTGTTAATTTAAGTATCTCAAATTTAGTCAATACTTTATAATTTTACACTTAATAAATCAGACCATTTAGTTGTATAGCACTGGGATAGATTTTGTTGTTTTAAAATCAAATTTTTATTATAATCTTGAATAGCATATCTAATGGTATCACGTCCCATTTTTTTATTAATACTATCTATTGTTTTAAGTAAAACACTTCTGTTTTTAATATTATAATAATCTTCAAATAAATTTCCTTGAACAATACTATCCGCAATAATACCCGATAATACAACACCCGCCTTTTTATATAAATAACCACTCTTGAATATTTTTTTAACAACCGGTATAATACATACCAACATTTCACCTGTATCTGATAAAGGAGATGGAAATTTTATTACTTTACTTTGAGTGTATTGTGGTAAATCCTTTCTAAATGAGTTAGAAGAAATGAAAATATGAGCAACATTAGCATAAGATTTTTGCAATCTCAACTTTTCTGCGCATCTTGCTACATATGTTGCAATAGAGTTAATTAACTCTTTATCATTATCAATCATTTTTCCAAATGTTCTTGAAGTACATATACTTTTCTTTGAAGAAGACAATAATTCTAAAGGCATACAAGATATGCCTCTTAATTCCTGTACTGTTTTTTCTCCTGTTATTGTCATATGCTTTCTAATCCAAAATAAATCTACTACACTTAAATCTCTTGCTGTTTTTATACCGTTAATTTTTAAAAAATGATCGCGTTTGGAACCCACTCCCCATACTTTTGATATGGGAATTTGATTTAAAAAACTTAGTCTATTTGAAGAATTAATTAAGCATACGCCTACACTTTTATTTTGCTTTGCTATATAATTTGCAGCTTTTGCAAGGGTCTTAGTTTTTGCAATTCCTATAGATACTGGAATACCTGTCCATTTTTTAATCTTATTTTTTATTTCTAAAGATAATGATAACAAGTCTTTCTCATTAAATATTGATAAATTTATAAAAACTTCATCAATAGAATAGATTTCCATATCACAAGAGAATGAAGATATCGTATTAATGACTCTATTTGACATATTACCATATAAGGCAAAGTTAGTTGAAAAAGTAATAATATTATTTTTATAAATAGTATCTTTTATTTTAAATGCAGGCTCTCCCATTTTTACGCCCATCGATTTAACTTCATCAGATCGAGCAATAACACAACCATCATTATTAGATAATACAATTACAGGTTTATTTTCTAACCTAGGATTAAAGACTCTTTCACAGGATACATAAAAATTATTACAATCTATCAATGCATACATTATTTTGTTTTATGGATTGTATGTGTAACAATACCCCATATTTGAAAATTCATATCTTCCGTAATCTTAATAGGTTTATAAAAATCATTGTCTGCTATAAGATAAAGTTTTTGATCTATTGTACTAATTCGTTTTACTGTGAACTCTCCATCTATAATTGCAATAACAACACTCTTTAATCCTGGGTTTAATGAACGGTCAACAATAAGTAAATCTCCATCATTGATACCTGCATTAATCATTGAATCTCCCTTAGCATAAACATAAAATGTAGCAGAGGGGTGTTTAACGAGGTGCTCATTTAAATCAAGATCTAAGTCAAGATGATCCTCTGCAGGAGAAGGAAACCCTGCATAAACGCTTGGATACAAAGAAATTCTTCTTTTTATATTAATTGCAGATTTATACATTGATAATAAAGCCATAAAAATACCCGTATGTTAATCGTAAGTATTTTACAGCTATTATAGAATTCAATCAATGTTTTTCTTGGGAATTAGGGGATATAAAACTAGAACTCATTACAGCTATAATAATAATAAATCCACCAATCCAAATATTTAAACCTAAGCTCCTGTGCATGAAAAATACTGAATAAAGTGCTGCAAATAGGGGTTCCAAGCTTAATAGTATCCCCGTTTCAGCTGCACTTAATATCGTTTGGGACCATAGCATTAAAATAAGAGCTATAAAAGTTGCCAAAATTCCCGTTACTAAAAGTGCAACTACTACTTCATTTGAGAAGATAATACTATTTTCTTGGATTAGCGCTGAGCATACAAATGAAAATAAGGATACAAACAAAACCTGTATAATAAAAAATTTTAGTAATTCAGCACCTTTTCTTAAATATATATCCTGTAGAATAATATGCACAGCAAAACAAATAGCACATCCAAATGTAATAATATCACCTCCGTTGATACCTTTATTAGGATTTAGTAAAATAAACAAACCTAAAACAGCTAAAGCAATAATAAACCAAATTTTATAACTGACTTTTTGAATATTTAATAAAATTAAAAATGCAGGTACTAAAATAACACTAATACTAGTTATAAAAGCTGAGTTGCTTGGTGTTGATTCAGTATATAATGTATTCTCCCATAATCCGAAACTCTGAAAGGCATATCCAAAACATAAGACCACACCACAGATAAACCCTCCTTTAAGTTCTAAAGGAGTAATATCACTTATTTTTTTCTTTAGAATAAATACATAATATAAAATTCCAAATAAACAACCAATCCCAAATCGTAATGCTGCAAATATCAAAGGAGGAGCATCTCTTAGAGCTTCTTGTACCATTTCAAATGTAATACCCCAGACCATGGATGTCAATACCAGAGCTAAAACAGCCAGAAGGCGCTTATTCTTCAATTTTATTACCAATGTATAAAGTAGCTACCCCAAAAGTATAATCCTTATAAATAACGTTTTTAAATCCAGCATTAGTCATTTTTTTACAGACGTCCTCTCGAGTTAAAAAATAATCAACAGATTCAGGTAAATATAAATAAGCATCTTTTCTTGATAAAAGCGCACCTATTCTTGGTACAACTTTATTAAAATAAAATTTAAAAATAGGTGAGAACCATTTAGACGTTGGCTTAGAGAACTCAAGTATGGCTAACTTACCATTATTTTTTAGCACTCTATAAAATTCAGATAAGGCCTGATCATATGATCCAAGGTTTCTAAACCCAAAAGATATTGTTAATGCATCAAAAAATGAATCATCAAATTTGATATCTTCTGCATCACCTTCAATAAAATTAATATTTCCAGAATATTTTATTGCTTTCTTTTTAGAAATTTCAATCATATTTTTCGCAATATCAACACCTGTAACAGACATATTATATTTTTTAAAAAATCCAAATGCGACATCTCCCGTACCCGTTGCTACATCAAGTAAATGCTGTGAAGGCTTTAATTTTATTTTATGAATTAATCTATTCCGCCAATATCTGTCAATACCAAAACTAGATAGAATATTAATTAAGTCATAAGTTTTAGAAATATCATTAAACATCTGCTTAACATATATTTTCTTATCATTTCCACTATGTATAAATTTTTTCATTTATCAATTTTTCATTATTATCCTATATTAAAATATACATTCGATACATATTTAATTTTCAATAGATTTAGTATATAGTTTTAGTTAATTATCATGCTGATTAAAAATAATATAATAGAGTATCTAGAAGTAGCGCTATCATCTTTAAAAAAGGAAGAGGTTATTTTTAGATATACTCAAAAATTAGATTTAAAGAAGAATTGGGATAATCTAATTTGCAATGATAAACAAATTTTCCATATCAGTTATCCAAATGATGATACCTATATTGGCTTTGGGCAGTGCAAAACATATACAATAAAAGTCGGGAAAGATTTTGAGGAATTAAAAAAAATAAAATTTACTCATTTATCTTATGGATGCAAAAAAAGAATCTCTCCAAAACTATTTGGAGGGGTTGCTTTTAACATCAATCGGCAAGCAAAGGATATATGGGAAAATATACCAAACGTACTGTTCTATTTACCCAAACTATTAATTACAAAAGTTGAAAATGAATACTATATATCATATCATAGCATAATAAATGAACAAACTAATATAAATGAAATTAATAAAGAGTATGTAGGCTATACTAAAATCATCAAAAAATCTCATGTTATAGAAAATAATATTTCATTCCAAAAAAATATCCCAGATAGAGTAGAATACAAAAAAATTTTTGAATCTTACATAGAAAATATCAAATTAAAGAATATCAATAAGGCTATACTCTCAAGGGTTAAAATATATAAATCAAAGAATAAGGTTAGCTTAATATCCAAACTACCTCACTCAACAAATTTCAGCTTTAAGCTAAATACAAATAAATATTTTTTTGGATCTACTCCTGAAATCTTAATTAAATCTAATAATAGAAATTATAATACATTGGCGCTAGCTGGAACTTTAATTAAGGATAATAGTGAGATTAATAATAGTTTATTAGAAGATGAAAAGGAACTACAAGAGCATAAATATGTAGTAGAGAATATAGCCGATATATTGAAACCCTTATCCTCTAATATTTCTTACGGAAGAACGCCTAAAATTCTAGAGCTAAAAGATTTATGTCATTTAAGTACACCCATCGCTGGATTATTAAAACAAAATATCCATATTCTAGACTTATTATTTAAATTATATCCAACACCTGCAGTACTAGGTCTACCCAAACAAGATGCTCTAGATTTAATCTTAAAGTATGAATTAATTCATAGGGGTTGGTACGGTGGTTGTATTGGGTGGTTTGATTTAAAGGGTAATGGACGTTTTGATGTTTCAATACGCTCTGCACTACAAAATAAAAATACAGTTTACTTTTATGCCGGTGGTGGCATTCTAGAAGAATCTATTCTAGACAAAGAATGGCAAGAAGCAGAATCAAAATTTCTCCAACTCTTATCAGCTCTTTACTAAAACCTTATAGAGCTTTTTCTAAAACTCTATTCACCCTATCAATAAATTCAATGGGATTCTCAAGCTTAATATTCTCAGCAATTAAAGCTTGTTCATAGACTAAAAAAACTGAATCATTAAACTGTTTTGTTTTTGTCATTTTACTCATTTTCTTTAATATTTTATGCTTAGGGTTTATTTCTAAGATAGGTTTTGCTTTAGGCATATTTGCTTGCCCCATCTGTTGCATTATTTTTTGCATTTGAGCTGTTGGGTCATTACTGTCCGCAACAATGCATGAAGGCGAATTAGTTAATCGTTTTGATACTAAGACATCTTTAACCTTATCCCCAAGAACAGCTTTTATCTTTTTGAGTAAGGGTATAGAATCTTCAACTTCTTTTTTATTATCATCCGTTTGAAGCTCTTCCATAGCGTCTGCGTGATTAATTGATTTAAATGAGAATTCTTTGTATTGCATTACATTAGAAAAAACAAATTCATCGATGTCATCATCCATAATAAGCACTTCAACATCTTTCTGATTACATGTTTCCAATAGCGGAGATTTTTTAATTGACTCGAAATTATCACCTACAATATAAAAAATAGACTTTTGATCTTTTTTCATATTTGCAACATAGCCAGATAAAGAAACTGAGCTATCAGACTTGCTCGTTTTAAACCTTACTAACTCTAATAATAATTCTCTATTATCAAAATCTTGATACAAGCCTTCTTTCAGATTTATACCATATAAAGAATAGAAATCTGCATACTTCTTATCATCTTTTTTAGATAGATTTTCAATAGCCTTCAAAACTTTTTTAACACTATTTCTTTTTATTTTATCTAAAACTTTATTTTTTTGAAGAATTTCTCTACTAACATTCAAAGGCAAGTCCTCTGTATCAATAATACCTTTTAAAAATCTTAAATACACAGGCATTAATTCTTTATCATCATCAGTAATAAAAACACGCTTTACATATAATTTAACACCTGGCTTATAATCTGCATTAAACATATCGAAAGGAGCTACTTTGGGGATAAAAAATAGAGTAGTATAATCTAATGTTCCTTCTGCGCTGGTATGCAAGTGTAAAAGAGGATCTTCATTAGCATTAGTAAATGTTTTATAAAATTCATTATAATCCTTCTTTTTTAATTCTGTTTTACTTCTCTTCCAAAAAGCTGAGGCAGAATTAACCTGATCAATTATTTGTTCTTCCTTATCATCTTTCTTCTCAGTATAATGTAGATAGATAGGAAAGGCAATATGATCTGAATATTTTTTAACAACATTTTCTATGGACCATCTATTTGAAAATTCACTACCTTCATCATTCAAAAATAATTTTATAGTAGTTCCACAAGATTCTTTTTCAACCTCTTTAATACTAAAGCCTGTTTTACCATCACTTTTCCATTTATATGCTTTCTTATCACCGGCCTTCATCGTTGTAACCTCAACAGTATCGGCTACCATGAATGATGAATAGAATCCCAC
>TARA_B110000116_G_scaffold60336_1_pt1 | contig 11021 bp, 10 predicted proteins | sample TARA_B110000116 | Tara Oceans TARA_B110000116 (sample SAMEA4397355) | marine metagenome | biome: Polar Biome; feature: [ZZZ] marine water layer (ENVO:01000295); material: water (ENVO:00002006), including particulate matter (ENVO:01000060) such as... | depth 199 m
TGCCGCCAACAGGCATCATCATCGTGCCGAGCATCTTCATATGCTCTGGCATCATCATTCGCCTAAGGTAAATCGGGATCAGCATTATTGCGCCGGCGATCAACCCTGAATAAATCGCTGCGGGTGAGTTGTATTCCATGACCAAATTCCTCCACTGGGGTTTTCCGCGCGGAGATCATGACCGATCTCGCTCCAGCCTAAGTGATTAATGTGATGCGAGGATTAATGACAACGATTCTGCGTCGATTCGTGCGAACCCGGCATCCAACAGAAATAAGCTTTCGCTTATGATCGGCAGATATCGCCGAAAAATTGGTGTATGAGGAGAAGTGCTGAGTGGCTATAGATCAAGGCACCAGACATCGAATGCTCTGCAAGAGCAGCAAGTTGTCCGACGGAAAACGAGCCATCGGCTCTTAGATGTCGATGGCCATTAGCTCTTCTGAGTAGATCACCTGTCCGCTGTAGACCTCTCGAATGTCCCCAATGCCCTTTTCTAGCGCACCATGTTGCGATATGTTCGCACCCATGTGAACCAGAATCAGCTTCTTCACGCCGGCCTCTTCTGCCATGCGCGCCGCCCCCAAAGTACCGCACTGACCCGGCGATTCGCCATCGTGATCCATGCACTCCTGATCGTCCCAGCACATGCACAACATAACGTCAGCGTCTTTCGCCAAATCGATCACCGACTGACACGGCTGAGTATCGCCAGTGAATACGACCGACTTACCCGATTTCGTTTCAATTCGATAAGCGAGTGAGTCCAAGTAAGGCTGAACGTGCTCGGCGTTCGCCGAAGTGACTTCGAAATTGTTGCCAGTGTAGACCGTTCCAACCCCAACATCACGTGCCAGAATTTTTGGAGCTTTACGCGGAAGGACTCCGCCACGGTTGATATAGACCTTCTGAGAAAGTGGGTGGTAAATCCGAGCCTTCCAGTCGTGAGAGAAGATTCCGTTCTCGCCGATAACGCCCTCGGTGATTTTCTCGGTGAGGGTCGGTCCGAATACCTGCAGCTGGTTCTCTTTTCCGATCGACTGATCGAATCGGGTTAGCAGGAAGCACGGATAGTCTATGTCGTGATCGAAGTGATGATGCGTGAAAAAGATGTAGTCGATATCCAGTGGCCAGAGTCCAGCTTGCACGAGCTTGTGCGTCGTGGCTGGACCGCAATCGATCATGATCTTCTCGCCCTCGATTTCAAGAACGTACGCTGAACCGAATCGGGTAGGAGTTGGAGTCGGTGTGCCCGCTCCGAGAATGTAGAGCTTTGCCATTCGATTTTGCCTCCGAATTCTGTGACCGATTTGCAGGCGCGCAGATTGCGTGTTGGATACGCAGATTGTGATGATTCTGAAGTGAAGCATATTCCTGTCCCGCTTCGATGCCTTCTCACTTCACGAACCAAATCTGTAAGTTTTTGAAATTCGTCGAATCAGCGGTTATCCGGAGTTTTACAAAACTCTTTGAAACTCGTATAAGAAGCACGTACGACGAAATAACCGTTACCGGATAAGATGCCGCCCGTTAGTTGTGTGCTTGTTCCGCAAGTCGCAACGAATTGGCCACGGTGTCCGCCGTGTCCACTGTGATAAATGGAGGCGTAACGGTGCTGTATTTCAAATCTTGCCTACGATGCAAAGATGGAACTGTCGAATTAGGTTCCGATAACTTCGGATCGTTCCTTAGCTGCCTTACGTGCGGCTACACGATCAACTCTCGATCGATCAGGTCTAACGGCTCTATCGAACAGCCAATAGGTCTTGAAGATGACGTGGTGATGGCTCCTCAACTTGAGCCTGTAGCGATTGTGGACGATATCGACGAACCTGAGTTCGGAGACGCAAGCGACGACGAATTCGAGCCAATCGAAGCCGAAGCAGTCGATCTAGAACGAGCGGCCAGTTAGGTAGCGAAGGCGTGTCGGCGATAACGTCGGCGCGTTGCTGTTGTCGTTCTGAACTAGATTCGCCCTATGGAATCCAGTCCAAGCCGATTGGTTTCTGAGTCGAACCACTCGATAACCTCACGGTGCAGAGGGATGCCATCCCTTTCACGTATCTCAGTTTCCTCGTGCTCAGGAAGCCCCGCGTAGTAGACCCGATCGTGGCCCTTAGCTGGCGGCGTGTCGACCAAGTAGGTCAAGAATTCGTCCATCGAGCCTTTGAACTCGGCGACATCTCGGAAAGCGTCAATGCTGAACGCCGCCACGAACTGTGAACCGTTACCCGGTGGAATGCTTATTCCAAAGAGACCCGCAGACAAAATTCCTGAGAAAACTTGACCGATAACGGCCATCCCGTAGCCTTTGTGAGAACCGAGCTCTCGGGTCGAACCCCACGGAAGCAGTCGTACTCCGTCCGGTACTTCCTGTTCCTCCATGATCGGAGTACCTTCTTCGTCAGCCATCAATCCCGGCAGCAAATTAGCGCCCGTGCGTCTGAGCAGTTGGATTTTGTTTGCGGCAACTGATGAAGAGGAAATATCCAAAACAAACGGCGGCATCTTGTCGGCAGGAACCGCCCATGCATGCGGCACCGCTCCAACCCTTGGTTCAGCTCCGTAGGTAGGAACCATTACGGCACCGCCACCAGTGATCGCGTAACCGATCATGTCGTGCGGCATCGCCCTCATTGCGTGATACGCCATCATCCCCGCGTGATTGCTGTTGTGGATGGTCACAGCACCGATGCCGACCTTCTTAGCCTTCTCAATTGCTATGTCCATCGCCTTTGGACAAATAACAAGTCCGTGCGCTCTGTCAGCATCAATAGTTGCCACAGCCGGAGTCTCTTTAGTGATCTTCCAATCTGGAGTCGGGTTGATCTTCCCGTCGGTGAGCGCCTGCACGTATGCCCGCAGCATGTTCGAAACGCCGTGAGTCTCGCAACCTCGAATATCGGCAGTTACCAGAGCGTCAGACGCCAGCTCGGCGTCTTCGCGTGATATGCCCATCGCTTCAAAAATATCGGCGGTGGTCTTGAAAAGATCCTCCCGGCGAATCATCACTCGGTCTGCTTCAGGAACGTGAAAGTGTTCAAGCATTGTTCTTCTTCTTCCTATCGTTCCAGTGATGAAATATCGAATTCGTTGGTTGCGGAATCGAACCATTCGACCACTTCCTGGTGAAGTGGGATGCCACGTTCGTGGCGATCGATCGATTCTTCGTGCTCGGGCAGACCTGCGTAGTAAACCCGATCGTGATCTGGTGCCGGGGGAGTCTCACGCAAATACTTCATGAAATCGTCCATTGATTCCTTAAATCGCTGGACATCTGTGAATGCCTCGATCGAATAAGCGGCGACGAAGTGCGACATATGCCCGCCCTCGTAAGGGCCGAACGATCCATCGGAAAGAATGCCACCGAAAATCTGCGCAACTGCACTTAGACCGTAACCCTTGTGCGAGCCGAGCTCGCGGGTTGCGCCGTTCGGCAGCACGATGTTGTCGGGCGGAATCTCTCGTTCGTCCATGATCGGATTGCCATCAGCGTCAGCCATGATTCCTGGGATCGTCATCGAGTTCATTCGACGTAGAAGTTCTATCTTATTGCCAGCCACAGATGAGGAAGAAATATCGAGAACAAACGGCGGCTCTTTGTCGCCTGGAACAGCCCAAGCGTGCGGATTGGGAGCGAGGCGGGGTTCTGCCCCAAACGTAGGTGGCATGCTCTGTCCGCCAGCCGTGATTGCGTAGCCGATCATGTCGTGAGGGAGCGCCATCATTGCGTGGTAAGCGATCATCCCGGCGTGCCGACCGTTGCTCATAGTGATCGCACCAATGCCTGTGTCTCGGGCCTTTTCGATCGCCAGCTTCATGACCTGTGGAATCACAGCAATGCCGAGTCCGCGGTCGCAATCGACGTTCGCCGTTGTTGGAGTTTCTCGGGTGATCGTCCAGTTTGGAGTCGGGTTCATGAGCCCTTCAGCCACGCCGGAAATGTAGCGACGCATCATGTTCGAAACGCCGTGAGTGTCGACGCCCCGAGTATCGGACAACAGCAACACGTCGGTCGCTTGCCATGCGTCCTGCTTGGAGAAACCGATCTTCAGAAACAGTTCGTTGACGGTCTTACGAAGAGCGTCGGGCATGATCCGAACTTCGTCTTCTTCAGCAACATGAAAATGTTCAAGCATGGGTTGGGGGTTTCCCTCGGTTGGTGTGACTCAAGCGATTGCAGCACCTGTGGGCGTATGTGCCCGTCAGCATGTCGTACAAGATACACCTCAAACATTAGTGCGGAAATGAGATGTGGATATTTAAGTTCGACTCGCCATTGATTCTTATTGGTGTCATATCTGATGTACGATTCACCCTAATTTCCATTGGAATGTGAACACCGGAGTGGTTACTTGCAGGACGTGACGATAGCGGCGATACAAATGACGTCGGTTGTGGGCGACATCGAGAGCAATCTTGCTTCGATAGATCGATTGCTTGACGATGCGGTCGTGCCGGCCGCTGATATTACGTGCTTTCCCGAAATTTACGATGCTTGGGAGAGTAAATAGTGAACTCTCAAGAAATGGCAAAAAAGCTTCATAGCGTGGCGGGTCGAGGCTGTATCGCTGTCACCGGATCTGGAATTCAGGCAATCGACGATCTTTTCTCAGAGCCGGGAGCTTCTCGAACGATTCTCGATGCGCAAGTGCCTTACTCCCGACTTGCCCTTGAAGAGTTCGTGGGAGCACCGACCGATCAGCACGTCTCAGTTGATGAAGCCAAGCTCATTGCTAAAGCCGCGCTAAAACGAGCGCAGCATCTGGCACAGGGCGATGAAGGCGACGAGCCGCTGTTCGGAGTTGGGTGCACTGCCGCAGTAGCAACGGACAGAGTTCGTAGAGGTGAAGATAGAGCGCACATCGCTTGGACGAATGGAATCCACTCCGGTGGAGCGTCGATATGGTTCGACAAGCAGGTTCGATCACGTGCTGACGAAGACGCTGTCGTATCGGCTATAGTGCTGAACTCGATTGCTATGGCTTTGGAAATCGATGAGCGGCTGGATTTGTACGTTCTTGAAACGGAGCGATTTGATGAATTCGATTGAACGGATCTATGCTGATCAAATTGGTGCTCTCGTAATTTCACCAAATGGCGAAGTAAGCGAGTCACTGCCGGACCATCCATTGGTGCTCGCCGGATCGTTCAACCCGCTCCACGACGGCCATCGTCGAATGCTCGAAGCCTCCGCCATGGCCGTCGACCGACCCGCCTACTACGAGATTTCAATTACGAACGTCGACAAACCAGTTCTTCCGCAAGAAGAACTCGAACGCCGTACCGCACGGGTGATTTCCATCGGAAACTCGATAATCGTGACGAAGGCACCTCGCTTCACCGAGAAATCATCGATTCTCCCGGGCTCAATGTTCGTCATAGGGTTCGATACCTACACTCGCTTGATGGACGAACGCTATTATCCCGATCATGTCGCAGGCGAGCGCTCGCCTGTCGAGAACTCACTCGACCTTATCTTCGAGAACCGTTGCGGATTCGTGGTGGCTGGCAGGGTCGACGATCAAAACCAGTTTCGTGGGTTGCACGATGTTGAGTTCGAGGTTCCGGTTCGATACCGAAGCATGTTCACAGAACTGACAGAAGAGCAATTTAGATCTGATCTTTCTTCGACGGAAATTCGTAACCAAACCCGGTAACCCAGGCAAGAATTACCCGTAGTATCGATTTACTAGCAATGTGCATCCAACCGGCATTAGCGACACACAAAATAACTTTTAAATGCAGCACACCTGACTGCATCAAGTCTGGGGTTCAATTTACATATGAGCGTTTCTGATTCAAAGAACTCACGAGTCGCATCCTCATCGGTCGAGCCGATGTTCACTGAACGATGGTCGTCGAAAGCCTTTAGCGATAAAGCTCTATCCGATGATCAAATTGCCTCGTTGTTTGAAGCCGCTCGCTGGGCTCCTTCAGCCAGCAATCGTCAGCCTTGGTTGTTCGCATACGCAACCGATGGTCCTGATCGTGAAAAGTTCAACACTCTCCTGAATGAAGGCAATGCTCGGTACGCTCCAAGTGCAGGAATGATGGTGTTGGTTTTTGCTCGAATTGTTGACGACGAAGGTAACAAGATTCGCACCGCACAATTCGACACCGGTGCGGCATGGATGTCGTTGGCATTACAGGCGAATCGAATGGGACTTAATACGAGGGCAATGGGTGGTATCAACCTCGATGGAGCCTACGAAGTGGCCGGAATATCAAGCGACAAGTTCGAGACGATCTGCGCGATCTCTGTCGGATACCGTGGCACAGACGACGACATTCACGAACGAATGGTCAAGCAAAACTTCGCCAACGAACGCAAAGACGTTAGCGAAATAGCTTTCAAAGGCACGTACTCGGGATAGCCACGAGAACTACGGAAGGCGGGTATCGGGGTTCGCCCGGATGTATTCCGCCTGTCGAGTTCCAAACCGTTCCTGAAGTTGAATTGATAGACCGCCGTCGATTGTCAGCGTGTGACCTGTGATGAACGATGCATCGTCTGAGCACAGGAACGCGATGCCATTGGCGATGTCGTCAGGCAAACCGGTGCGTCGAAGCGGGTACTGATCGGCGAAAAATGCGTGACCAGTCGGATTTTCTTCCCACATCTTCGCAAGACCTTCTCCGACGATGTGCCCAGGGGCGATAGCGTTCACCCTGATGCCATCGGGTCCGAAGTCGGTTGCCATCTGGCGGGTCATGCCTACAACACCGGCCTTTGCTGCCTCGTATACGAGCATTCCCGGCTCCTGAAGTATGCTGTGGACTGATGCGAGGTTGATGATGTTGCCGCCGCCGTTAACTCGCATGTGAGGAATGGCGTTCTTCGGCCCAAGATAGAGGGCTTTGAGCAGTACGTCGATTCCGTAGTTCCATCCATCTTCTTCCACAGTCAAAGCAGTGCCGTTAATCTTAGATTCACCAGCCATTACTCCGAATGCATTCTGCACCAGAATGTCGAGACGGCCGTATAGATCGACCGCTTCGTTGACCATTCGGGCGATGTCTTCGCTAATTGAGACATCGACATGGCTTGCAGCTGCAGTGTGACCAGCCTGATTTATGCGCTCGACGTTCTCAGCTGCCGCAGCATCATTGAAATCGGCGATGAATACCTTGGCACCCTCGGAGGCGAGCTTGCGTGCCGTTGCTCCACCGATTCCCAACGCTCCACCGGTGATGATTGCTACTTGACCTTCAAACCTGCTCATGTTTCCTCTTTGTCTTTGTGAGATTGTTGCGAAACAACTCGATGGGCGAAATAGTACCGGAACGTAGTGCATGGAATGCGTTCGCTGTGGACGTGAAACGCATCCGGTGTGAAACTGCTGGTATGTCCACAATCCCAATTCGTCGTGAGCAGATAACGCACGAATGGCTGACCTCAATGCTATTGAGCGTCGGCGATTGCCAGATTGCCGCTCTCGACTTTCAAGAGATGACAGGGCATAATCCCGACCTTTCTCAGCTTTTCCGAGTGCGTATCGATTACTCGAAAAGGGAAGCTACGCATCCCGATTTTGTGATCGTGAAGATTCCGCCGGTCGACGATATTGTTCGCCTTCGCGAGGCTGCATATGGTCCGTACGCCAGCGAGCTGGGCAGTTATCGTCTGCTAGAAGATTTTCAAGGAGCTTCGATCGCTAGGATGTACGGTGCTGATGAAGATCCAAGCGAAAATACCGCTTGCTTCGTTTTCGAAGATCTAGGAGCGCTGCCAGCAGGGCAGCAGTATGCCAAGGTCGATCTTGAAGTCGCCAAGGTAACGCTTGATCTGATGGCGTCGTTTCATGGTCGATTCTGGGAAGACGAATCGCTCGGCTCGGCCGATTGGATTCGCAGTGCTGACTGGTCTTTTATATTTAACCAAGATCCACTCGACTCGGCTGTCGGCTGGAAGGTCATACGCGACGACGATCGATTCGATAAATCGGGAGGACTGATGATCGCTGGCGAGTATCTTGGTGCACGTCTGAACGATCTTCAAACAGCCATGGCGACCCGCCCGAACACGTTCACCCACAACGATTTTCACCAGGGCAACGTTCTATTGCGTCAGGCACCTGGCGGTGTGCGACCCGTACTCGTCGACTGGCAAATGTCGGCTTTTGCAGGTGCGACCAACGATCTGGCGAAATTTATGATGACCACTGTTCCGTTCGAAATTCTCGTTGATCAAGAGAATGCCTTGGTCTCGCACTACTTTGAGCAATTGAAAGCTAACGGTGGTCGCAACTACTCGTTTGACGAATGTTGGCGAGACTATCGTCGGGCACAAGTTTCGACGTTCGCTAATTACGCCAATAGTTGCTACGAAACGTCACCAGACGGCGGTTTGATCGAATCGTCAGGAGATTCAACTCACGCAGTGATCAAGGCGCTCACACTGACTGATCCTGCCGAGATGCGCGAAATCCTGCCTTTGCGGTGATCCGACTCGAAAACGTTGTACGTTTCACAATCGAGGACATCGTATTTCCCGACGAAGGAGGGATGTGGTGGGGTGTTGCGTGACGACTTACTAATTCCACCAGTGATCAATTCAGCCAAGCGCACCTCTATCCCAGATTCCTCGGCCACACTAGGGAAATCAGTGAATGCCACATGGAAGTACGGTCTGTAACGAAGCACCACAAAACGTCTGGATTAGCTAGATAGCGAAGTCAAAATAAACGCCGCTTTACTGGACTAAATTTAGCCCTTTGACGCCTGCTTGAATAACGCGAAACTCGCAGAGTAGCCGTGCAAGAACGTCTGGTCGCCAAGTGGCCCAATCTCACCGTTCGAGAAGAACCCGGCAATCGGAATATCCGCCACTATGTCGGTAAAAACCGAGGTGTCGTGATCCGGCGATCCGTAAAGATATTGCCCGCGTCCGATACAGCTGAACAATAGCGCCGACGCCGGAATATCGCCTTCGTCAAGGTTGTCGATGTACTCTTCAAGCATCAAGCGCAGGTCTTCGTCAGCGGCTTGAGCGTCACGAACGAAGAACTGTACAACCTGTCCTTCTTGGACAAGCTCACCGACCGCAAGTGTGCCGTCTTCTTCGTCTGCGCCAAGAACGTTCCTAATAAGGAACTCGCCTTCGCTGCTGTTCTGCGCCAATCGATCCATGATGATTCCGATTTGGAGCGAACGACGAATTAAGCGCTTCTCGCGAGTTTCCGCAGTCTCGAATAAATCTCTTAGCACTTCTAATGGAGTCTGATCACCAAGTTTTGAAATTACGTTGATTTCAGATTCGGTTACAACGAGTGGTTCACCGATAGGTCGGCATCCCTGTGCCACAATCGTTTCAACCTCCAGATCGCCAGAAAACGCGACGCCTACGGCTCCTGATCTAACTGAACGATCATTGATGAATAGTGCGTTCGCACCGGGCTGACCGCCACCACTGGCAAGTCCTCCGATTTTTACCGTTGACGGATATGCGAAATCCAGACCTGCAAGTAGATGGTCGCTTCGGAGCGTGAACGGATCGGGCAGTAACATAATTGCTGGGCAATCTTCTGCTCGAATGCCCAACAGCGCTTGCCACTCTTCGGGACCGGCATCTGGGCTGGGAAGTTCGTCTTGATTCAGATGAAATGGTGAAAGTTCAACCCCGGGAAGAATGGCTGCTGAAATCGCAATGCCAGGTCTTCGTTCAACTTCTTGACCGCCACCGATAACGCCAGCGGCAGAACACCCGATAAGAACTTTGGCGCCGAGTGTTTCGGCGAGTAGTTCGGGTGCCACGACATACGAAGGCATGTGGTGGGACGAGATGAATACCACTGCTAAATCGGGATGTTTACCATCCAGATTCGCAAGTATTTGTTCAGATGCCTGTGTGACCGCCTCTGTGAAAGAAGGCGAGTCCGATACGGCAGAACTCCACTGCAAATTTTGCTACTCCTGTCCCGGTTCGAGCCACTCGCCCTACCGGAAAGTATCCAGTCACTCTGCGTCGAAACCGCTTGTATCGCCGACGCAGAGTTTGGATTTCTCTACAGGGTCGGCAGTACGGCGGCGGCCGCAGCGACAGTCTTGTCTATATCTTCGTCTGTATGAGCTGAAGAAAGGTGAATCCGACCATTTGAAGATAATCGAATGCCTTGCTTTAGCATCTCCTTGGCGAACCGAGAATACTTAGCGTCGTCGCAGTTTCTCGCGTGGTCTCGCCAATTCGTTATTTCTTGTTTCGTGGTGAACGATATAGCGAATACTGAGCCAACGCCTTGTACATGTAAGTCGGACTCTAGCGATTTTGCGAGATCGCTAAGTTCTTTCATTAAGCGTAGACCTTTGCCATTTAAATCGTCGTAGAACGCGTCACCCTGATCGTTGATGTACTTCAACGAAGCGTAGGTCGCTGAGATCGACATTACGTTCGAATTGAAGCTGCCACCGTGGTAAACGGTGCCGTCCCCAATAAGTGCCATTATGTCCCTGCGACCAACGATCATGGCTACGGGAAATCCGCCAGCCATAGACTTCGCGTAGGTTGCCAAATCTGGGATAACGCCTAAGTACTCTTGGGCTCCGCCCCGGGCGACGCGGAAGCCAGTAATGACTTCGTCGAACGCCAGCAGAGAACCATTTTCCTTGCAAAGTCTCTGAAGACCTTCCAAAAATTCAGCGTTAGGTACGATGCAGTTGGTGTTGGCGAGGATTGGCTCCATGATGACGCCAGCGATTTCATGCCCGTGTTTCTTGAAGATAATCTCGAGTTTTTCGATATCGTTCCACTGAGATATGACCAGACTGTCGGCTGTTGCCTGATCCATTCCCTCAGATTCACCAACCGCTACTGGTGCATCTTCCGGCCCGGCTTGGTCTAGCGGCGGGTGGACGCTCCAGTTAACGGAGTCCATCCAGCCGTGGTAGTGGCCTTCGAACTTGAGAATCTTTGGGCGCCCAGTGAATCCGCGCATGGTGCGGAACAGCAACTGATCGATCTCAGTTCCCGACGACGCAAAGCGAACTGTCGCGTCAGGCATCGGGATCATATCCAGAACCAT
>TARA_B110000116_G_scaffold271008_1_pt1 | contig 10973 bp, 21 predicted proteins | sample TARA_B110000116 | Tara Oceans TARA_B110000116 (sample SAMEA4397355) | marine metagenome | biome: Polar Biome; feature: [ZZZ] marine water layer (ENVO:01000295); material: water (ENVO:00002006), including particulate matter (ENVO:01000060) such as... | depth 199 m
GCCCCATTCGCGTTACGCATCGCGCTGTTTATTGCTGCGTACAGAGCAGACTGCATCGACATAATTAACCTCTGCGCGGCAAGATTGTGACGGTAACGCCGCCGCCAGAAGCGGTTATTTTAAAGCCGTTAACCATCGCGCGCAGCAATATCTCACCGGTGCTAGTGTAGTCACCGCCAAGAACGTAATCGGTGTGGCCTTTAACTCGGTACTCAATCTTAGCTGTACCGGGGCCGGAAATAGTGACCTCGAAAGTGCTGTTCTCGAAGACCTTACCGTCAGGAGCTTCAACGGTCTCAGATGCGCCAGAGGCTAAGTTAAAAGTGTACATCAGCGTTACCTAAAATAATTAGCGGTTATAAAGTGCTCAAACTACCGAAAAACTGACTCTACTTTCACCTAAAAACTTAGGCAAAACGTAAAGCCACGTCCTCTAACGTCGGCTCACCTCGACGTATACGTACAAACGTCTTGTAATACCACTTTAGCGAGGGTTTCCTCGACGCAGAACGGTCGTAAAACCCTTTAGCGTTAGCGTATATGTGGAAGCTTTTGCAACTAAGGCTATGTTCCGCGCATTCCTTTTTAAACGGGCAGTCGTCACAAGGATAAGGCTCACTAAAGACGTCCGCAGGTGATGTTGACCCAGCTTCCATACTGTTACGCTCCTAAGAAATCAGACGGTGCAATGTGCGAAGACGAACCATTAAGTATTTTGTCGCGCCATGACGGGCCTTTAATCCGGTTCTGTACCGGCGCCGAGAATTTAGCAATTAGCTGCCCTACCCAAGCTATCGCATCGACTTGGTCGTCATGTACTCCGGCGGGAAACGCTAGCATTTCGTTACGTAGCGCTGGGAACCACTCCGCGTCTCTCGGGAAAAGCACCATCCCCTGCCGCATCCGACCTTGTATCGGGCGGGCTCGGGCTACCTTATCCCGTCGACCGGTTTTCAAACCGTCACGTTCGTAGTCAAACGGGAAATCCCAGAGGTCGCGCTCCTGAACACGGCGGTTAAGCAGCGGCCCAATAGACAGTGAAATCTGTCCGTGCTCCAATCCCACAAACTCCGCACGCCAGCGCTCGTGAACGTCCAATATCTTGTCGCAGACGTCGAGACCATCCCACTTGCCGCGCTCAAGGGCTAGTACCCAGACACGGTCACGGTTATCGACACCTACAGTAATACCTACCGTATAGTCATTGTCCTCGTTCTTAGCAATCGCAAGGTCCCACGCGGTGTAGCATGACATTTCAGAGCGATCCGGCAAGTCAGTGTCAGAGTATTCCTTGAAGTAGTCACGGCGGAAGTAGTCGCCGTCATCTGATGTCGGCTGCTGCTGATATAGCGACTGCCATACTCGCGGGCCAACCGTACCTTTAATGCGATTCATCATTTTCAAGTCAAAGCGCTCTGGGTGCAGCACTTCGCCTTTCTTACGGAACACCTCGTCCTGCTCAGCTATTGCCGGGTAAAGCACAACGTCGTACGTATCTCCGCCGGTCTTCTGCTCGCGAAGTAGCCACCCGGCCAAGTCATCGTGGTGCCAACGGGTCATAATCAACAGGACGCCGCCACCGGGTGCCAAACGTGTGTAGAAAGTCGAGGCATACCAGTCTTTCTGTGCCTCACGCACTTTCTGCGACTCAGCCTCCTCGGAGTTTTTAACGGGGTCATCGATAATACCGATGTGCATACCGCGACCGGTTAATGGACCACTTACACCGGCGGCTACGTAGCCTCCACCGGCGGTAGTCATCCAGTGTTCTAGTGCCTGAGTGTCTGGGTCGAGCGCGCAGTCCTTAAATATCTCCTTATATAGTGGGTCACGGAGACGGGCGCGGACATCACGCGAGAAATCGAGCGCCAATGACGCCGAGTAGCTGACTTCGATGATTTCGTGGGTTGGGTTACGCCCCAGATGCCACGCAGGGAAGTTACGGGATGCAATTTCGCTTTTCCCTGACCGTGGTGGCAGGAATATCATCAATCGGGGCGACTCTTTACGCTCAACGGCTAGTGAAAACGCCTCAAGACGTGCGCAAATGTCTTTATGTACCCAACCCGCTTCGTAATCTGGGGCAAAGCGCTCCACCAGCGGTAATAAGTTCCGTCGGCACAGTTCTCGGTCAGCCAGTTCGCGTAAAACTACGTCTTTTTTACTAAGTGGCTCCGGTTCAATGAGGTTTGCGCCCGTTTCAGCGGCCAAAGCTCTTAGGTCAGCGGCTTGAGCCACGCAATTATTGCACTGGCTGCCGTTACGCAATGTCGTTGGGAAATCACCCTGACATGTAGGGCAATTAAACAGTTCCATTCGGTACAACCTCTCCTTCAAGCACGGTGTCGTTGTCGAGCGCGTCAAGTGATCGACCTGATAGCTCTAACAGCCTGTCGTTAGAAAGAGATTGGAGTTTCTTAGCGCTTAATTCGGCTAAATTAGTGAGGGTTTCGGCTTCTGCTGCGGCTTTTTTGGCGTCTGGGTAAATAGCGTGCAGTTTTCCGAGCTCTCGGGTCGCTGCAATCTTCTCCATGGCTGTAGCCGCACCGTGATACGCCTCTAAGAACATGGAAGTGAGCGAATCTCTATCGATTCGGACATCGCTGAATTCTCGTTCGCGCAAATAGCTGAGGATTGTCTGCGCTCTGTCTGAACGCACGAAGTCTCTCGCCCTCTGCACAGACTTATACCCGGCAGAGGCGGCGGCTCCTGCAATCGCTTGACCACGCAAATAGTTGAGTAAAAGAGTTTCTTGCTGGGCGGTCGGGACCGTTATACCCATGTCAGGGTACTCGGACACTAGGAACGCGATGTCCCCATCAGTAATGACTGCACCCATAAACTCAAATCCATCTCGTTGGTGCCGTAATTATAAACACCGACTAAAGAATAGGCAATGCCTATATTATGTTTTTGTTGATGGTGGTGGGGGATTTGTGTAAGGGGCCATGGGAGAAAAAATTTTAGGAGTTTTTTCGTAGGTTTATGTATAGCGGACATAGTCCCTACCCCCGCGGGTCCCATACCGGTCTTCCCCGATCACCCCCCTTCCGCGCCGATTTCGGTTTTCGAGCTGGGCGGAGTTCAAGAGCCTAGTGACACGGGGCTCGGACATAGGGCGACCAGTGGATTGAAGTCCTCTGTCCACGGGCCAGTGACCAGTTAGCTACATCTAAGGCGCCCAGTCCCCGCCCAAAAGCCATCGCCCCCGATCATGGCACCCTCGACCATCGCCCACTGGAAAATGTCCCCGGTCCAAGGTCCTCTGTCTGCACAAAGAGCCGTGCAGCCATGCGGAAGGTCAAGGTCAAGTGCCAGTGATAGAGGGTTTGTTTGTGGTGTTTCTTTCTTATTATCTTTGGAGTATTGGTTATGGACTGTTGTCTTAATTGCTATCACGCACAAGCTGGCCTTGAAAGTATTGCTGGCCCTCTTGAAGACGCACTTGTTGATGTGCGTATGGAACCCTCAGCCGAAGCGCGGCAAGAATTGTGGCGCTGGCAGTCTCTCGCGGCGGGTATGCACCGCACTCTCGCTGAATGCAAAATCGACCCTGCTGATAAAACGGGGTATGACAGCGAGCCGCAGGACGATGGCTACGACATGGATCGCCACTACTAACTAGGTCAAGACACCCGAGAGGGTGTTTTTGCTGGTGGGTATTTTCCCTTCTTTTGGAGTATTTGGTATGAACCCTTTAAACGTTATCGCGACAGCTAAGCACCTTGTTAAAGAAATCATGGCTGGTAACGAGCCTTTTCCGCAAGGGTTAGAGTCGCTGATCCATGCTGAGGAAGAAGTGGCGTTGGCGACGTTGCAGTTGTTCTTTTGCAGTGTGCTTGCCGTACCGTCGGCCTCTGAGCTCCCTCAGTTGACCGTTAACCGCTGTAACCGCAACGCGAGTAGTCCTAGCGACAAAGAGTTCGAGTGGGCGTTAGAGAAGCATCTGGGCGCTCAGCTCTCCGTAAGCTGTCCAGTTAACTAAATTAGACGCGCTAGCTCCCGAGAGGGAGTTTTCGCCATTGGGCATTTCGTCCATCCTTTAAACTTAAAAGAGTATTTAACATGACCAACGCCAATTCTACTTCAATAGCATCGCTAATCTCTATGACTCCTGCCGAGCTCGCTAAACTAACGCCATCGCAAAAAGGCACACGTACCCGTCGCATTAACTCGCAGCCTTTGCTAGAAGATAGCATCTACGCCGTGGTGGATAACAGTGCTCCGGCATTGTGCTTGATCGACGCAGCGTTGACCCAGCTCGGGGAAAAAGGTAGCTCGTTCGAGGAAGCGGTTCAGTACATTCAGGGCGTAAAAGTCGCCGTGCCAGCCGGGTACACTAAGCCCGTTAATGTGTTGAACCAGATCGGACAAGTGTTCGCGGAGCTGTCTGCCATACAAAAGAAGCGTGCGGCAGATAAGCAGATCGCGATTATGGCTGGGCTCCGTCCAGACGATATTCTGCCCCCTAAAGGGTTGTCCCGTGAGTCGTTCTTTAACCTGCTAGAACGTCTCTCTAACAAGATGTGCTGGAACGTCCGTAAGCGCCTCATGGCTATCGAGAACGAGGCCCGTGAATATGACTTAAACAAGCTAAGTAGCATGGACTTTACGGAGGAATCGGCGCTCGAAGACGGCATCGACTGTACCGAGGCCAAGTTAAGCTTGATCGCGACACTTGAGCAGGCCGGTCGCTTCATCCGTTCATTGCATAGTCGCCTAGCCCCACAGGTTAGCGGATACATGTTGCCGACACCTCAGCACTTGTACACGCAAGCAGAATACGAGGACGTGGAAGGCGAAGAGTACCCAGTGAAAGTGGTCACGTTCGCAAGTGACTCGTTCGATGAAATCGCTCCGGTGCTTGAGGACATCATCGTGAACATTAAGCTAGACGAAGGGGTAAAGGCACGAACTAGCACAGTCCTAGTCGACTACACAGTGGACGACGTGGAAGTCGAAGAAGTTGCGCGGGTGAATATGAGACCTGCCCTAGTTTCCGCCGAATAAACGACCACCGCTAAAGGCTCCCGAGAGGGAGCTTTTTTTGTTCTTCGCTAAAACGCTGGCAACTGCGAAACAAGTGGCTCTTTTCGACCTTCGCTAAAGCGCTGGCAACTCGCGGTTTTGGGGAGAAACAGGGCCAAGGGCTTTGATGGGTGTACACTTATACAGTGTTACGGGCAATAAAATGATCAATACAGTGATCAATATATCGATCAAACTCTCGAAATAAAGTCTGAATTCATTAAGATTGACAAAACGTTAAAAGTATGAAAATCAAATATTCTATGTCCACGGCACTTTGGCCAAGTCGTAGAATGCGGGCTAGACCCCCATTTGGACACGAAAGTGGACATGACCCTCCGGTTCGTTAACCAGAATTCTGCAAAGAAATGGTGAGATTTGGGGGTTTTGGCCAGTGCAGTCAGCAAGGGGTGATCATAATATCGAGCAAGGGCCGCAGTCAAGATAATATGCACATGAAGTGATTGCACATAACACGTACATGGGGTAGAGCCACAATACCTCTATACTACTATAGCTCCTAGAGCATAATTACTTAGCAATATATTACTTAACCTTTATATTTATAACAACATAACTAATAAGTCCTAATGTTAGTTAAACCCAGTCATACCAAGGGTTTCAAGCCTGTTAGAAGTTGGACATTCTCAAAAACACCCTATCTTATTAACAGGAGAACCATAACAGTATTAACAGTTAAATCACTTCCCACCTATAAGCATTGCCTATATACTGCTGCCAAATCCAAGGAACAACCCATGTTAAAACCAGTGATGTCGAACCGAGATACGCCGCGCTATATCCCTCGCATGGTGAGTGCCCTAGAGCGGATTGCCAAGTACGAAAACCGCACCATTGACAATACTCCCTACATTTGTGCCACGTCCCGTAACAGCTACATGTTGCAGATGACACTGCCCAATAAGCAGATGTGTCGCAAGCAGTCCATGGACCTGCCTCAGCTAATAGCGTTGCGAGACCTTACAATCTACGACGTGCTCAAAGACTACTTCATGCACCACAAAGACTACCGGTTATATGTCCGGGCAGCGGCACACATCGACATCACATGTGCGCACCGCATACAGGACGCCCCTGCCATCGCTCGCAAGCTAAACCAGTACAACCCTTGCCAGCATCCGATGGTGCCCAAGGCATTAAAGCACTTGCACAAAATGTCACGTATGCCTCCCCGTGACCGCCGTTATGGGAACTTCTTCCTAGATCAGTGCTACGCGATCAGCTCGTACTTCTACGCCAACCACGACATGTTGTGTTATCGCGAGTTGCAACCGATCGTGAAGTCCCTCTACAACGATGCGTTACGCAACCATGCGCACGTACATAGAAACCAATGCTTAGCGCTGCAATCAATCCTAAACGCGTATGGGGTTACAGAAGGTAATCATGGCTAACAGTCGTCCCCTCAAAATCCCATTCACATACTTGTGGAGCCGAACAACCCAAGAACGTGACAGGGTTATTTACGAAAACCCTGCAAAATGGTGGGATTTTGAGGTGAAACTAAAAGCAAACAAACTGCGCTTTATGAAAGATGAGCCGGTAAACGGAGACGTAGGTCAATCGATGCGGTACTTGCGGTGCCTGTTACACGGCCAAAGTCCTAAATTCGTCAGCCAACTGACCAACGTACCGACTAATTACCTGAGCGTTCTGTATCAAAACTCGCGGTGCGGGTATCACGAGGTCTATGTCCCAAGACTCGCGAAGCTATGCCGACACACACTACCCAAGGAATTAACCGAATGAGCATTAACGAACTGTACCTAGCATTAGCCTATCTCGTCGGCATGACATTGATCGTCCTTGATGGGCGCCTAGTCATGGCCTGCGAACGAGTACACCAAGTCAACCGCCCAGTAGCGTACTTACTGATGACCGTGTTCACCGTCCTTTGGTGGATAACCGTGATCCTGTTAATGCAGCGTAACGATGGAGTAAAAGCCGAAAGTCGCTACATAGAGCTGATGGACTACGCCCGAATCAACATGATCGAATCGGACCAGAACCGTGCCCATGATTTGTTCATGTCTGCACAGTACGCCGCATTAGAAAACCTCGTCGATCGTCACAAAAAGTGGGTGACTGCACAAAAAGAGTACGCTGCCGACCTCAAAGATTTCCAAGAGACAGACTGATGAATAGAACAGAAGCCATAAATGCTCTTAAAGAGGGCAAGCGCCTGTCTCACGAGTGCTTCACCCCAGAAGAATGGGTCGAAGGGTCCAATAATCGTTTTTATGTGTTCGAGGACGGTTGCCGGTGTCCCGCCGCACAGTTCTGGAAGATCAGACAGAATCCGGGTTTCGACCATGGATGGGTGGAATTAGTGAAGGAGGTTCTGTAATGGACGACTATGACCACGCTTACGTTGAAGGTCTGTTTACCGGTGTAATCATAGCAGGGCTCTTATGTACCTGCCTGATTGTCGTCCTCTTCGCTAAAGGCGTCATGTAGCTATGAAACTACTCCTACTAAAGCTCAAAGTATGGAACCTCAAGCGTAAAGCAAGAAAACTGTATTACATCATTGAAAAAGAAGCCGCCATCGGATGCGGTATCGGGTTAGCAGAGTACATACGTCCACAGCTCGTCACTAAGCGCCAAGAGTTCGAGGTCTTAGTAAGTCAAGCCAAAGCCGTAGACGCCCAAATTGAAGAGTTGGAGGACTAAAAATGAAACTACGTCTACTAAAGCTGGCAAAGCCCCAAGGCATCCGATGCGAAAACCTAACGATGCCACGCCCTGCCCGCGACGATGAAATTCTCGAAGAGTTGAATAGTCATTTCCATAACCGCCGCCTAGTTCAGTTAGTCTGCCACCGAGGTGATCTGCTACGTTTTCAGCATGGAGAGTGGTTGCTTGCTGGAGACTGGCACGTTGATAGCCACGAATATTACCTCGTTAGAAACTGCATCTACTCTGTAGCTGTTATGGAGCGTTAAAAAATGAGTAAATTAGAAGAAAAAGCGTTAGATATTATCGAAAAGTTGGAAAATCTAGTAACGGACAACGCTGATAAAGCCGTTGACCTTGCACTACAGACCGTGAAGCTAGAGTCAGCAATAACTCTATCGCTAGGCGGTATGTTCTTTCTTTTCTCGATTATCACCGCAAGCTGCGCAACATGGATGTGGGTCAAAATCAAAAAATGGGGTAATGGTCACGAGCTTGTAGCGTTCCTAGCCATCGTCACATCAGGAGCGTTCTTCTTAGCCGGAGCATTTCACATGTCTCAGGTAGAAACTTGGATGGGCCTGTTCGCCCCAGAAACAGTGTTAGCACTAAAGATAATTGGATAAAAATGATGACTAAACAAGTATCCCGTTCCCCGGCATACAAGCTCCGAATCGCAACCATGATCGTTGACGGCGGTTCTAAATTAACCGAACTCGCCGAAAAAGAGAACGTCCCGTACAACACCGTGTGGACGTGGGTCAAAAAGCTAAAAGCTGACAGAGGCGAAGTCCCTGAGCCGCAACCTAAGCCAGCCAAAGTCAAACGCAGCCCTGAACCTGCACCGGCTCAACGTTACTCTAACGAATACTTAGAAAACAGAGTATTAAAGTTAGAAGAAAAAGTAGCCGCTTATAAATCAGCCCTTAAATTCGCCCTAGAAGGATAACGTATGGCAGCAGAAGCAAACCTCAAACAAACAGCAGAACAGAAAGCCCTTGTTCTGCGCCTAGAAATTGTGAACGACCTTTGCAGTCTATTAGAAGGTCGCGATCTAGTAGCCGTCGCCCGAGAAGCAGAAGTCCACATCTCCACTGTAACCAAGTGGGTTACAGGACAAACGTTAGCCCCGCGAATAGACACCATGTTGCGCGTAGCTTCCGCTGTTAATCACGACATCACCCTTAAACGTCGCGTTAAACGTCGTTTGAAATCTGTGTAAATAAAAGGTACATGTATGGAAATACTTAACGTCACTGTAATTTTTAATCGTACGAAACGTGTGGAGCTAGCGTTCAGTGTTAAGTCAACAGTCAGAAGTTTAATGCTCCTTCTCGATGAAACCGGCGAGATGGCGAAGAACAGCATCAGCCGCAAAGATGAAGTAGCCGCAACAAAGCAACTGGGTTGGGACTACAACACTCCGTTAGAAGACGGAGATGTGATACATCTCAATACCCTGCAACGAGATCAACCGTGCAATTCAGCACAAAACGAAACAACCGGCCCGTGCAATTCAGCACAAACCGAAACAAGGACCTTTGACATGACTAAGCCAGTAGAAACAGTAAAGCGTATTTTCGGCCAAGAAGAACCTACCATCAGCCGCAGCACCGCGATCAACATGATCAAAGTCGCCCAAGCTGACATCACTGCCTTGAAAGAACTGGGTATCGAATCCACCAGTATCGCTGCCGAGATCGCTGGTCTCGAATCAGGCATTAAAGCCTGTGTAGCAGTAATCGATAAAACGTAAATCTTTAAAAACCGCTCATTTCGAGCAATGTAATACCGCTCATTTCGAGCAATGTAATACCTATCGTCAGGAGACGACCATGATCACAGTTAAAGTTATTCAAGTTCCGGGTAAAGTTGTTGAAATCGCATTGGAAGACGGCGCTACTGTCGCCCAAGCGCTAATTCAGGCCGACGTCGAGCAGGGCGAAGGCGAAGCGTTGAAGGTCGACAATGTCGATGCTACCCCCGACCAAACTTTGAGCGAAGGCCAGCGTGTCATCGTAGCTAAAGCCGCGAAAGGTAACGCGTAACACCGGATAAATGGCGGGATTCATAGTTCCGCCCTTTATAGGCAATGCTTATCGCTCAGTGTCTTCTATTCGAGGGCACTGACCAATAGTCATAAATCAGGAGACGAACATGGGTGACAAAGACCCCCTCAGAAATTTTCTAAAGTGTAAACAGCACTTAGAGAGCCAAATAAATTGCGCAAATGCGTTTATAACAGCCTCACACACCGACCTGCCTCGCCACCCCGAAACAGTAATCCGTACTACTAACGGGAGCCTAACCGTCCCTCCGAAGCTAAGAACGCAAATGCTTGAGTTGGGTAACTCGTTAAAAGCCCACTACCGGAGCGTGCAATTAGAACTAGAAGAAGTCGAAAGACAAGTAAACGCGTTAGCTGCCGAAACCAAGAACCTGATTCTCGACCACGGTCGCATCAAAAACAAATAACCCCTTCTTTCTCTAACCAATCGAGCAAAAAACATGATTTCAACTATCCGTCACGACAGTATTTTCGACAAAAATACTTTTAACACCCCTGTACACATCATCGGCGCCGGTGCCACTGGTTCACGCGTATTTGCTGCACTGGTAGAGCTGGGTTTGACTAACATTACCGTGCATGACTTCGACGATATTGAGCCGCACAACTTAGCGAATCAGGCGTACCAACACGACGACATCGGTATGCCGAAAGTTATGGGTTGCGCTCGATTGTACCAAGACAAGACCGGGGAAAATGTACCTACCGGCATGGAGCTGCTTAACGAGCGCGTTACCGGCGATACTAAGCTCAGCGGCGTCGTTTTCCTGCTCACGGACACCATGTCCAGTCGCAAAGAAATATTTGAAGGCGCCCTGCTCAATAATATCGACGTTGAGTTCCTAATTGAGACCCGTATGGCCTCTAGTTACGGGAATGTTTACGCCATCGACCCGTGTAACGAAGCCCAATCAGCCAAATGGCTCGAAACGCTATCCGAAGACGACGACCCAAGCGAAACATCAGCTTGCGGCGCCTCGATCTCGGTCGGCCCAACGGCTTCGATCATCGCAAACATGGCCGTATGGCAGTTCATCAATTTCGCAGAGAATCGCGAAGCTGTAGACGAGGAAACTGTCGTATTCCTTCGCCCGCTAGTGATCAGCGCAGGCAAAATCTAATAAATACCCCCTACCCACTACCACTAAAAGCGAGCCTATCATGAGAAAGTCAAAAGCAAC
>TARA_B110000116_G_scaffold38331_1_pt1 | contig 10954 bp, 14 predicted proteins | sample TARA_B110000116 | Tara Oceans TARA_B110000116 (sample SAMEA4397355) | marine metagenome | biome: Polar Biome; feature: [ZZZ] marine water layer (ENVO:01000295); material: water (ENVO:00002006), including particulate matter (ENVO:01000060) such as... | depth 199 m
TGTGTAAGTGCAGAGGAAGTTAGTGTCGATTTATCATAACCGAAAAGCACACGATCCCCAATAGTAATCTCTAAATCCAGTTGAGATCCAGGTTTTGCTCCGGTTGGGGATGATTTTGCTGTTGTCGCCGGTGCTATAGTCTTAGCCGTTACTGGCGCACTCGAACTCGAACTCGAACTCGAGGTAGAGGCTACTGCAGTTTTACCTCCGCTTCCTGAGTTTGCGCCATCGTCAGATGGTGTAGCACAAGCAGCTAATAAAAAAGCAGCCGCAACAACCAATGGTAAATTCACTTTCATTATAAACTCCCTAAAGCTACTGCCAAATAAGTCAGCTAAGACCAGTCTCTATTATTGAAAATTACAACAAAACCGTTTTACAAAAATAAATTAGGCCACATGTAATTATACAGAAACCATCTTAATCACTAACACCAGCATATGCTACATATTAATTACTATACTAAACGATCTGATTCGAAACAAGAAAATCATCCGCTGAATTTACCAAAAACAGATGTATTTATAACATATTATGCTCATTTATACCTTAGATCTACCGACGTGAACTCGAAGGAGACCAAGCAGGGTCAGAAGCTTCCACAGGTGTAATAATTTCTCGTTCGTTATGACCAGTTAAATCAATCGAATAAAGTCGTGAATTATTGCATTTACACTTAGCATCATACTTCTTTTGTTTAAAGAACATTAACACCCTTCCATTTGGCGCCCATGTTGGGCCCTCAACTAGAAAACCTTTTGTTAATAACCGTTCTCCACTTCCATCAACTTTCATAACACCAATATGAAATAACCCACTTTGCATTTTAGTAAAAGCAATTAAATCCCCCCTCGGCGACCAAACAGGGGTTCCATATCCCGCACCTGATTTAAAGCTAATACGACGTTGTTTGCTACCATCAGCATTCATCACATAAAGCTGCTGTTTTCCACCGCGGTCCGATTCAAAAACAACCTGACGACCATCGGGTGAAAAACTAGGAGAAGTGTCTATAGATGAATGTGTCGTTAGTCTTCGTAATTTACGGGTGCGTAAATCCATAACAACAATATCAGAATTGCCGCCTCGAGCTAAACTCATAATTACTTTTTTACCATCTGGTGAGAACCTCGGCGCAAAAGTCATTCCTGGAAAATCCCCAAGTACCTCTTGATCTCCGGTGTCAATGTTAAAGAGGTAAACGCGAGGCTGATTATTAAAATAGGCAAGATAAGTTATTTCCGGAGAAATTGGAGAAAACCTAGGGGTTAACACCAAAGTCTTGTCGTCCGATAAATACTTATGATTTGCTCCATCTTGATCCATTATTGAAAGGCGCTTAATTCGTTTCGTTGGAGGACCGTATTCAGATATATAGACAATTCTTGTATCAAAATAACCACTTTCACCTGTAATTCGTTCGTAAATCCGATCAGCAGCTGTATGAGCTACTTGCCGCCATCCAGATGAGGCACGAGGGTGTTTCAGTCTCAGACCTAACATCGGTTGTTCAGCAAATACATCCCAAAGACGAAATTCAGCTGTTAACTCACCAGCATCAGATATTTTTGCCTCTCCAACGACTAAAGCCTGAGCATTAAGAGGTTTCCAGTTTACGAAGTTAGGGCGCACAGCCAAGTTCGTCGGACGAGATAGAAAGGCTCGCTTATTTATCGGGGCAAATAAACCCGATCGCTGTAAATCTGCAGTTATAACATTTGCTATATCAGTTGCCATGTTCTTAGCCTTTACATCCCTAGCAATAAAATCCGGTATCGCTATTGGTAAAGGTACAACTGTTCCTTGATTTACATCTACACTTAATTGTGCACGAGTATTTTCTGATAAAAAAACTAATAGGAATAAACTTAAAAAAAACACCCTTCGTAAAAGCAACCCATCTAAATATGACAACATATCTAACCCAACATCTTTCTTGGATCGAAATTAAAGTTAATATCTTTCCATTCATCATGTAAATCTTGCGGCAATCTAAACGGCTGACAAGCCAAATTAAGAACCGCACGACGTCCGGCATCAGCGGCAGCTTGCACGGTTTTACTACTCCTCATTGCCTCACCATTTATAATTTTTGCATTAGTCACATAACCACGTTTATCAACACGTATATTTATTGTTATCGCTAGACCCTCAGCTTCTTTAGCACCAACGGGAGGACTCCAGCAGGGTTTGATTTGCTGCCTAATCATTTGCTTTAAACGTTCTATTTCAGTGATTGAAGCTCTTTCTTTCCTCTGCAATTGCGATAACGTGTTTTTACTTGTTGTTTTAATCTTTGAAATCTCCGGTATCTTCTTAGCTTTCTTTAATGCTGAAACATCTTTTAATACTGATGCAAAATCCCGCTTAGGCTTTTCTATTTCTTTTATTTTTGTGATTTTCTTTTGTTGACTAGGTTTGGCTTTTTTTTTCAATACTGGCTTTAAACGAGGCTGAGCAAGAGAAGAAATTGTAGGTTTAGGTTTTAACTTTTTTAATAGTTTTTTACTAGCCGGTTTTGGCTTGTTCATGGGGGGAGGTGGCGAAGGACTTAGTGTCTGTTGAATTTTTTTTTGCTTAACTAAATTTTTAGTTTGAATTAACTTTGGGGGTTTTACCTCAATTTTTGGCTCTGGCTTTATGACTTCTGCTGGTGGCGGTGTAACTTTTTTATTTAACAGTAAAAGATCAACAGGTATAATATCTACGGACACCGGCGGCTTAGTAAAAAGTTGAGGTAGCCCAAATTGGGCAAATAAAACAACTGCTAAATGAGCACTAATAGAGGTAAAAACACCATTACGCATCCTGCCGAAACCCATCATAGCAATAACATCCGGATAGACCTACTTAACCCTTTCTTTGGGCATGGGTGCCTCTGCAATAAGTGCAACCTTAGAAAAACCTGCTCTAGAAATCATACCCATAACCTCTATAACCCGGCCATAATTAATATTTCGATCACCTCGTACAAATATCCTTAAATCCTTATTGGCTTGCGTTAAAGCTTGAAGCCTGGCCACAAGCGCGTTTTCTGGCACCTCAGCTTCTTGAATATATATATTACCCTTAGAGTTTACGGTTATAACTAATGGGTCTTGGTTTTCGTTCAGTGGCTTAAGAGTTGCCTTAGGAAGATCAACAGGAACCCCAATATTCAATAAGGGTGCAGCAACCATAAAAATAATTACAAGTACCAACATTACATCTACGAAAGGAGCAACATTGATATCAGTAACCGGACCTCTGTAAGGCCTGCGGAGATTAGACCTAACACGCCGACGAGCCATAACCTACTTAGACTCCTCGAGCTGTCGAGAAAGTATCCCAGTAAATTCAGCTGCAAAACCATCAAGGCGTTGAGCATAACGATTCATGTCTGTACTAAATTTATTATAGGCCGCAACAGCAGGTATCGCCACTATTAAACCCATGGCCGTTGTAAACAACGCTTCAGCTAAACCTGGTGCTATAACAGCAAGACTAGTATCTTTTGCTACAGCTATTGCTTGAAAACTATTCATAATTCCCCATACAGTTCCAAACAAACCAATAAAAGGTGCTGTCGCTCCCGCAGAAGCAAGAAAAACCATATAACGTTCCAATCGTTCCATTTCTCGGCCCAGGGTAACGTCCATAGCTCGCTCAATACGGTCTTGAAGACCTGCCCTTAATTCTGATGTTGTCGACAGTCCACGCTCTGTTGAACGGCGCCATTCTGTCATGGCAGAGGCAAATACAGCCGACATTGGATCGCGAGGATTAGCACCAAAGCTTTCATACAGCTCATCTAGAGAACCACCTGACCAGAAGCTTTCCTCAAATCTTTTTGCTTCTTTTTCTAAACGACGCACTCTCAACCATTTATCAATAATAATAGTCCAGGACCAAAAAGAGGCCATAAAAAGCACCACCATAACTAACTTGATTATGACATCTGATCTAAGAAATAGCGCCCAAACCGAAAAATCAGTTACCATAGCGCCACCCGAAACAGCGACCGCATCAATAAGATTGGATTCCATAATTACAAAACGCCCTTAAAATTGGTGAAAATATCTTTTTATTTTACGCCCTTACTATGCTGCGAGTAGACCAGTAACTGCATTACTTATATCTGCTGGCATTCGGACCGGACGTTGGTTTTTATTTATACATGCTAAATATATTTCTAATTTCACAAGCAGAGTTTCATCTGAGTTACCACCATTTCTAATAATTTTTTGGACTGAAGTAAAACTTGCACCACCAACTTCTTTTATACGAGTACACACAGTAACCTCATCGTCTAGGTATGCCGGCTGCAGATATTCAGCCATACATCTACGAACAACAAAAGCTAATCCTTTCTCGGACATTAATTGTCGATTCTCTACTCCTAGAAAGCGAATCATCTCGGTACGTGCTCTTTCTGCATATTTGAGGTAATTAGCATAATAGACTATCCCCGCAGCATCTGTATCTTCATAATAAACCCTTATTGGTAAAAAGTGTTCACCATTTTCAAACCACCCATTCAGTCGATGTTTAGATTCAATCTTCGATATCATTTTCTAATCCATGACTATGGGAACCATTTGTGGCAACCTTATGACCATCCAGTAATTTTCCTTGGTTAAGGTTTTTAGGCTCTAACCCCAAATGCCTATATGCTCCTGCAGTTAAAACACGACCTCTTGGAGTCCGTTGTATAAAACCTTGTTGAATTAGGAATGGTTCTACAACGGTTTCTATAGTATCTCGTTCCTCTGAAAGTGCTGTAGCAATGGTTTCAACACCAACTGGTCCGCCTGAATAGTTTTCAATAATATAATACAAATAACGGCGATCCATGGAATCCAAGCCACGCCCATCTACTTCAAGACGCGCTAGAGCTAAGTCAGCAAACCTTTTATCAACCGGCAAGTTGTTCTCAACAACCGCAAAATCTCGGACCCGACGCAATAGACGACCAGCTACTCGTGGCGTTCCTCTCGCTCGACTAGCTATCTCTGCCGCTCCTTCATTTGTAATCGATAGCTCCAGCAGTTCAGCATTACGTCTTACTATCTTTACTAACTCATCAGATGAATAATATTCTAATCTCATATTAATGCCGAACCGTTCACGCAAAGGCGTTGTTAACAACCCTAGCCTCGTAGTAGCTCCAACAACTGTAAAGGGCTGCAGTTCAATTCTCACTGAGCGAGCGGCTGGTCCTTCTCCAATCATAAGGTCCAGTTCACCATCCTCCATAGCTGGATAAAGAATTTCTTCAACAGCTGGGTTTAGCCTATGTATTTCATCAATAAAAAGAACATCGCGGGGCTGTAGATTTGTTAAAACTGCTGCCAAGTCGCCGGCTTTGGTAATAACTGGACCAGAAGTTGTTTTAAAGCCCACACCAAGCTCCTGGGATACTATACGCGCCAGAGTTGTTTTTCCTAAACCCGGAGGGCCATGAAACAAAACATGATCGATAGATTCACCACGTTGTCTTGCAGCAGCAACAAAAACTGACAAATTTTTACAGAGATTACTCTGACCCACAAATTCTGTTAACATTTGAGGGCGAAGATTAACTTCTAAACTCTCGTCTTGGTCGTCATGGGGATCAACTAACCTCTTCTGATCTATAGGACTTCTCCCACTCATTGACCAAGCTCTTTCAAAGCTGCTGGAATGATTAGCTCAAGTGAAGGGTCTTCACTCATTTCTGCTACAGCACGAGATACAGCCAAATAGGACTCTGACCTACCATATCCTAAATTAACTAGAGCTGATATCGCGTCATTATTCGTTCCTAGCAAATTACCTCGTTCTTCAATCAGTGCTAGATTTTCTTTTTTAACTGATCTGTCAGTAATATCTACGGAAACTAATAATATACGATCCTTTAACTCAGTGAGTAGTCTTGCAGCCAATCTTGGTCCCACCCCCTCTGCCCGTGTCAATTCTACCTTATCTTGAGCAATTATAGCGTCAACAAGTTGATCAGGAGACAAGGAACCAAGCATTGCTATTGCGACCTTAGCACCTACACCTTGAACCGTAGTTAATAAACGAAAACATTCACGCTCTCGAATATCCGAAAACCCATATAATGAGACCTGTCCTTCACGCACATGTGTTTCTATATAAATTGCTACAGTGCTGCCAACTTTGGGCAGTGCATTAATAGTTCTTGAAGGGCAGTGCACAAAATATCCAACCCCAGATACGTCAATCACTAACCAGTCAGCTCCTATTTCATCTATAGTGCCTTTTAAGCGAGCAATCATCGGATAACTTCCATTCGTTTTGCAGTAGAAATATGGTGAGCATGACAGATAGCAACTGCCAATGCATCTGCAGCATCAGACGACCTTACATCAGAACCTGGCAACAAAATCGACACCATGTGACCAATTTGGTTTTTATCTGCATGACCGTAACCGACAACGCTTTTCTTAACAGTATTGGCAGGGTATTCAGCCACTTCTAAACCAGCCTGTGCTGGAACTAACATCACTATGCCGCGCGCCTGGCCTAGTTTCAGAGTAGCTTGTCCATCTCTATTTACAAACGTCTCCTCCACAGCCGCACCATCCAAAGTATAAGATTCAATAATTAGCGATAAATCTTCATAAAGCTTAAGAAGTCGATTCGCTAATAGTCCAGTGCCCGACCGAACCACCCCATTAGCAACATGACGTAACATATTAGACTCAGCCTCTATCACTCCCCAACCCGTATTTCTTAACCCCGGATCCAGTCCTAACAAGAGCATTTTTGCCTCCACAAAAGCACAAATATATTACAACACAACTTATTCAGATAATTGTGCCATCACCTCATCACTCATCTCAAAATTAGCAGATACATTTTGCACGTCATCACCATCTTCCAACATATCAATTAGTTTAACCAGCGTTTGAGCAGCATCAACATCTATATCCACAGTTGTCTGGGGTTGCCAAAGTAATCCAGCAGATTCGGGAGTCCCGAAAATTGCTTCAAGTGCCTCAACGACCTGACCAAAATCTTCAGGGTCACAGGTTATTTCATGAGAGCTATCAGAGCTAGTAACATCTTGTGCTCCAGATTCTAATGCCTCTTCAAACATAGTTTCAGAATCCGCAATATCAGCCCTGAAGGTTATCTGTCCAATACGATCAAACATAAAAACAACGCTATTAGTTTCTCCAAGATTACCACCAAATTTAGAGAAAGCCGATCTCACCTCTGAAGCTGTTCGATTTCGGTTATCTGTTAAAGCATCAACTATAATTGCAACTCCGTGAGGTCCATACCCCTCATAACGAATTTCCTCATACATTGCCCCATCTTCACCACCAGAAGCCTTACTAACTGCGCGTTCGATACGGTCCTTTGGCATATTTGCACTGCGGGCAGCCACCACTGCTGAACGCAAACGTGGGTTTTGTGATGGATCAGGCATGCCCATTCTAGCTGCAACTTCTATTTCACGTGCTAGTTTAGCAAACAACTTTGCTCGCTTTTTATCCTGAGCACCCTTACGGTGCATTATATTTTTAAACTGCGAATGGCCTGCCATGGCCTCAATACTCTCTAGTTTATGTGGGTTTTAAATATTAATATACTATATATTGTATAATATGCGATATATACACTTTGATTTCTATACGTAATAATCAATTATCTTAAATATTTTAATACGATCAAACTAAATTTAAATACTATATACGATTCATTTAACGATCTTCATATCTATCCGGCCATGTTGAAAGCAGCCTATTTCCAATTCTCAATGGAGCGACATAATCAGCTAACCCAGTTCTGTCATCTATTTCAATGAATACGCCGCACAAGTCGGCCGGACCTGAGGCGGGGCTAAGTCTTTCACCAGGGATTTTTCTTCGAAATCTTTCTATTGCTGGCGCTTTACGCATACCGATAATAGAATCATAATCTCCGCACATACCAGCATCAGTCTGATATGCTGTTCCACCGTCCAAAATTTGCGAATCTGCAGTAGGTACGTGTGTATGCGTTCCAACTATGAGACTTGCACGTCCATCAAAGGCATGGCCAATAGCCATTTTCTCTGATGATGCCTCACCATGAACATCTATAACTATAGCATCCACTGAACCGCCAAGTGTGTTTTCAGAAAGTAACCGCTCAAGTACTGAAAAAGGATCATCCAGTGGGTCCATAAATAGCCTACACATTATATTAATAACTAATACCCGGCGCCCATTTATTGTTTCATAAATATTAGCTCCCCTCCCTGGAGTACCAAGGGGGAAGTTTGCTGGTCTTAAAAGCTTAGCATCTGCGTCAATCTGTCCAATTATATCACGTTGATCCCAAACATGATTACCGGTGGTAATAACGTCAGCACCCGCAGCATATAGTTCGGAACAAATGTTTTTCGTTATACCAAAACCGTTAGCTGCATTTTCTCCATTTACTATAATAAAATCGAGCTCTAACCGTTTTCTCAAATCGGGTAAAAGCTGAATAACAATGTCGCGCCCAGCTCTTCCAACAATGTCTCCACAAAACAATATTTTCATTTTTACATACCCACACTTAAAATGCTTTCAGCTCCTTCAGAAACATACATGGCATCAGTTTCAGTTAGGATCCAATCTAAAGGCTCATCTTTACTAGAAACGTGCACCTGCTCACTTATCTGCCCAGAAAAAGCCACTCCAACAGTTAAAAGCTTACTTCCTAATTTATTTTTTGCTCGCAAACTCCTAATAGTATTATCATAGTAACCACCTCCATACCCTAACCGATTTCCCTTCAAGTCAAACACAAGCATCGGAACAAGTAATACATCAGGTATTGCTAGAGATGTTGATCGCAAAGGCTCAGGAATACTAAATGAATTCAATTTCATATTGTCTTCTGGTTCCCAACTTCGAAATGATAACGGAGAACCCGACCTTCCTATAAGGGGCAAACAAATATTAAAACCTTCAGTAAACAACGTCTTCAACAAAGGAATACAATCAATTTCACTTTCTATTGGCATATAACCACCAACCACATTGGCTGTTGAGACTGCGGCCCTTAGTAAAGAATTATTTAAAAACACATCAACTAATTTATCAGCCGATTCTTCACCAAACTTTAGATTCAACTTTTTTCTTAAAGTTAAGGCTGCAATTCGTTGTTTAGATTTTTTATTACTAATGTTAAACTTATTGGTTTTTTTAATGGAAACCCTGCATAGTTGTTAACCTATAAATGTGGGTAGCACCGATTTAGCCGTCTGCCAGACGAGTCCACCGAGACCTGCTTAAGCAGGTGGGCGCCGCATGATCGAGACCTCGGTCCCGACAGAGACAGCTCCCTATTCGATGAGTAAGGTCCCCGAGACTTGAGTGCAACACGTACTATCCAGAAACTACCCTATATTAAAATAAATGAGCTGGCGCTCTGCTGCAAGTGGCATATTTTTCTATTTAACCTGCATTAAGGGCGTTAGCTAAAGACTCAATTTTTTGGGCTAATAAGTTGATTTTATCAATATAAGTATTTTCAGAAAATTTTTGCTTTTGAGCCAACTCTTGATTTGCATCTGATAACTCATCAGCAATAAGCAAACCAGCCATAACCATCAAACTTGCATCTCCAATCTGACCAACCTCGTCAATCAAATCATACATTTTTCCATCAAAATACTTTGCAAGCTCACTAAGATGGTCTTCTTGTCCATCCTCACAAGATACACGGTACTGTCGTCCATTTATTGTTATTTCGACTTGTGACACTTAATTTTGACTCTATATCTATTCAGATTTTATGATAGCTAAATTACTTAGCAAGTATATTTTGTACTTTATCTATAGCCACATCAAGACGTTGCACCAAAGTGTTATTCATTTTTTTTAAACTAGCAGTTTCATCTTTTGCTACTTTAACTTGCTTTTCAAGCCTCAATCTTTCTAACTCTGCCTCGGCTGAAACTTCAGAGTTTTTTACACGCAATTGCAAAGCTTCTTCTAAATGCACCAAAGCATCATCCAGTCTTTGGTTTGCATCATCTGTAGCACTCATTATACACCCCCTTTTCTATAATACCATTTTATTACAAAAATGACGATACAATACTAGCATGCAGTGTGGAGATCTAAACCCCTAATAGGTTATAAAGTTTTTAATCAAGTTATCTGCTTATGCTGAACCAAAAGGATCAACCAGATGACTTGGCTAGTAATAACATATAAAATAAACTCTAAAGGTGCACATCGAGAATAAATTATAGACGAATCCGTTGACGGCGATTAACCAGGTTGGCATGTTCTGATCGCCCAAAGTTTATTTTTGTATTTGGACGTAATTCGATCTTCGCCACAGAAAGCCTTGTTATATATAATGGATAATGCTTCACCGCCAGAAGCCGATAAAGTCGGCCACAATAAGATGGCCAATGCCATCAGAGCTCTATCAATGGATGCCGTTCAATTAGCCAATTCGGGTCACCCAGGTGCACCTATGGGAATGGCCGACATTGCAACCGTCTTGTTCACAAAACACCTAATATTTGATGCTAATGCACCAAAGTGGCCTAACCGTGATCGGTTTATTCTTTCAAATGGTCACGCATCTATTTTGCTATACTCACTTCTTTATTTAACAGGGTATAGCGACATGACTATTGAAGAAATCAAACGATTCCGCCAGCTAGGAAGCCGCACTGCAGGACATCCAGAATATGGTCATGCAGCAGGAATCGAAACCACAACAGGGCCTCTTGGTCAAGGTTTAGCGAATGCCGTAGGGCTGGCCCTAGCTGAGCGAATGAAAAATGCGCGTTTCGGCAGTGAAATAGTTGACCATTTTACTTATGTTTTTGTAGGTGACGGTTGCCTTATGGAAGGTATTAGCCATGAAGCAATTTCTATGGCCGGCCACCTTAAACTCGAGAAGCTTATCGTCTTATTTGATGACAACAACATATCAATAGATGGAGAGACCAGCTTAACAGTATCCG
>TARA_B110000116_G_scaffold177847_1_pt1 | contig 10935 bp, 7 predicted proteins | sample TARA_B110000116 | Tara Oceans TARA_B110000116 (sample SAMEA4397355) | marine metagenome | biome: Polar Biome; feature: [ZZZ] marine water layer (ENVO:01000295); material: water (ENVO:00002006), including particulate matter (ENVO:01000060) such as... | depth 199 m
GCTAATTTCCTTTCTTTCGAAATTAATTCTTCACGGTCGAGAGGTATTCGGTTGTTAGCTGAGATTTGCTCTTGTTCAGCCTTTACAACCTCAGTACTAGCAGACGCTTCAGCTTGCTTAATCTTTTCCAATAAATCGGTTCGGGACATGGCTAAAATAAATAGTGTATTTGCAGGGTAATAGGTCTATAAAAGAATACGGCCAGAAATAGGCCCTTCCAAACCTTGTATTGATAGCATGTAATATTAAATTCCCTACTCTGGTAGCAAAGCCTCGGGCCCGTAGCTTAGCCTGGTGGAGCACCCGGCTGATAACCGGGAGGTCACCGGTTCAAATCCGGTCGGGCCCACCAAAGAATTTTTCTAATTTGCTACGATTATCATCATCAATTACAACTTTCGTACCTAAATTATAATTAATCATTACAACTACACTTTCCCCATTTGCTACTGCATTCTCTCCATTCTTTTCACTATAAAGTTCATGTGAAATACCAAAAGAAGTATTACCAATATTTGTAACTCTAGTCTTTACTGTAATTATGTCGGGGTATTGAACTGGAATTCTATAATTCATATTGAAATTAGCAAGAATTGGTCCAGTACCCTCTTCAGCCATTATATCTTTCATCTTTAGGGATTTTAAAGCCCAGACTTCACGAAATAGTTCTACCCGAGAAGTCTCACACCATTTCAAATAAATTATGTTGTTTACATGACCAAAGTCATCCATATCACCCCACAGAACAGGAACTTCAGTAGTTATCGGCCAATTGTTCACACTGTGCCTGAAAACTTACTTACACTATTAAAGCCTTCATCAGGCATCGACATAATTGTCTTTGATCCTGAAGAAATAGATATAGCCCTGAATAAGGTCTCTGGCAATATTCTCTCGAAAAAGAATCGTCCCGTAATTATTTTATGCTTATAATAATCATCAGTATCTTTCTTTGAAAATGCTACTTTAAGCATTAGCAACCACATGTACCCCATAACAACTATACCAAATTGTTTTAGATAGTCTGTCGCCCCAGCTCCTATTTCATAAGGATTGGAAAGTCCTTTTTGAGCCATAAATAGAGTTGTCTTCTGTAATCCTCTTATTGCTTTTTCAAAAGGAATTATAAATTCATTCATATCTGAATCCTTCTTGTTTTCTTCAATAAAAGCTAGTGCTGGATGAAAAAAACGTCTCAAAAGCCGGCCCATATTCTTAGGCATTTTTCTTCCAGCCAAGTCTAGAGCTTGAATTCCATTGGCTCCTTCCCATATAGGCGCAATACGAACATCCCGTGAAAACTGTTCCATTCCAAACTCTTTGATATATCCATGACCTCCATGAATCTGTAACATATCATAGCTAATTTCAACACCAAATTCAGTTAGAATCGATTTGATAATTGGAGTCATTAACTCTACTAAATCGTTGTTTTCTTTACGTACTTTTTCATCGGGATCTTTCTCTGATTTGTCGATCGCTAATGCAGTCCAACAAGATAACATACGACCTGCATCTATCAAAGCTTTGGATCGTAAAAGCATCCGCCTGACATCGGGATGTACTATCAGTGGATCTGCTTCATCATCTGGATTTCTAGGCCCCTTCAAATCTCTACCTTGTAATCGATCTTTAGCATAAGCCAATCCATTCTGATAAGATATTTCGGAGATGCCAAGACCCTGTAAACCAACTGAAATCCTTTCATGATTCATCATAGAAAACATAGCTTCCAACCCATTATGTGGTTCTCCAACTAAATACCCTTTGGCTTCTTCAAAATTAAGTACACAAGTAGCTGAACCATGAACGCCCATTTTTTCTTCAATAGACATACATCTTACCCCGTTTCTATCGCCTAAACTTTTATCCTCATTAACTAAAAATTTAGGAACTAAAAAAAGACTGATACCCTTTACACCTTTGGGAGAATTAGGGAGCCTAGCCAATACCAAATGTATTATATTTTCAGCTAAATCATGCTCTCCAGCTGAAATAAAAATTTTCTCTCCGCTAATTGCATAGCTATTACCTTCAGTTGGTTCTGCCTTAGTTCTAATCAAACCTAAATCAGTCCCACAATGAGATTCAGTCAAACACATGGTTCCAAACCATCGCCCTGCTAAAAATTCAGGAAGATAAGTGTTTTTTAACTCTTCACTGCCGTGATTATTTATGCAATGATAAGCGCCTTTAGTAAGTCCCATGTAAATTCCTAAAGACATATTTGTAGAACAAGAGATTTCATCTGAAAAGACACTAATTGAAGTAGGGAATTCCATACCTCCGTATTTTTGGTGACCAAAAAGAGAGGTGAGGCCAGCTTCAATGACAACTTCTGAAGCCTTTTTCATACTAGAAGGTAAAGTTACATTTCCATTTTCAAACTTAGCCCCTATCTCGTCAGAATCCCTATTTGACGAAAGCCACACTTCTTCAGAAAGTGTTGAAATTTGGTCTGCAATCATTTCTATGGTATCCCATGTAGCTTCTTCAAAACCTTGATAGCCTTTTATCTGCTTCTCAAAATCTAAAACCTCTCGTAAGATAAACTCATATTCTCTTTTTGGAGCTTTGTATTGTACCATAATTAATTCCTCAACGGTTTTCCGGTAGTAAGCATAGATTCTATTCGGTCCATTGTTTTTTCTGTTTTCATCAAAGCCATTATTCCTTCTTTTTCCATTTCTAAAATTTTATCATCTGAGACTGTTTCTGTAGGATCGGTATCTCCTCCTGTTAAAATATATGCCAAATGATCAGTGACTGTTACATCATGAGGTGTTGCATGCCCTGCCTTTACCAAATCTTTTACAGCCAAATCTAAGGTAGCTTTACCTGAGGGTCCTGGTAGAATATGGTCGTTGGGTAGTGGTGCCTGATAGTCTTTGACCAAACTTATACATTTTTGTTTAGCGTCATATAATAAGCGAGATCTATTCATCGTAATACTATCCTTAGAGTTTAGGAATTTTAATGATTTGGCTTCTTGAGCACTTGTGGCAACTTTGGCAGTCCCTATATTTTCAAATATTTTGACTATAGAAGCCATTGGCCCTTTAGGTTGGTCTGGATCATTTGTCCATCTTGTAATCATCTCTTTACAACCTCCCCAGGCGGGAACCAAACCTACCCCCACTTCTACTAAACCAATATAGCTTTCAGAATGTGCTTGAATCGAATCACACGCCAATAAAACCTCACAACCCCCACCAATTGCTAATCCCGAGGAAGCGCCAACAACCGGGAAATTTCCATGTTTCAACATCATAAAGGTCACCTGACCTCCAAAAACAAACTTCTCAGCCTCATCCCAAGCCCCAACATTAGCCACAAAACTAGACAAGCCCAAATTTGCACCGGCTGAAAAATTAGAACCATCATTCCCAATCACTAAACCTTTGAAATCACTACTTTCACAAAGAGAGGATGCTTCACTTAATGCTTCCATTATTAATGGATCCATAGCATTCATTTTACTATGAAATTCAGCTAAAAGTATTTCATCACCCATATCCCATAAACTTGCAGATGGATTTTTGAATAATGGATTTTGTCCCCTTTTAATATCTTTTACAGTTAAATGACCTTCTAAAGCCTCTATTGGACTGTAACTTCCATCAATGTTGAGATATAGACTTGCCTCACTATTATCATCATAAAATTTTTTATCCCCAACATTCTTTAACAAATCAGGAACATCAAGACCTTCTTTAATTAATCGAGAAACAAACCAAGAAGGTCCTAAATTATCTATCATTTCAAATGGACCTTTTTTCCAGAGAAAACCATTCTTCATTGCATTATCTACATTCACTATGTTTTCGGTAATCTCAGGAACCAAAGAAGCAGCATAACTAAGTGTTTTAGAAAGGACTTTCCAAGCATATCTACCTCCTTTATCATCAAATTCAACTAACTCTCGCAGACCTTTTTTTGCAAACCTAATACTTTCAAACCTTGGCTTAGTTGAAGTATAATATTCTCCTGTTTTAAGATTTCGGCTTTCTTTAATCTTATTTCCACTACTGCTATTTATACGATAGAATCCACCTTTGCCCTTACGGCCAGTATATCCCGATTCAACCATTTCTTTCAATAATACATCTATGCCTAACTCAGATTGTTCTTTAACCCCTAAATTATATTTGTCATTATTTGGTAAATTCCTAGACAAACTTTCAGTCACATGCGGAATTAAATCCAATCCTACTACATCACCTAATGCAAAAACTCCTGTTTTAGGAGCTCCAATTGGTCTCCCCATAATGGCATCCGCCTCTTCAACTGTGAGATTTGCTTTGAAAGCTTCTACCATTGCCGTAAGTGACCAAAACATCCCAATCCTATTACCAATAAAGCCAGGCGTATCATTACAGATTACAACTTCTTTACCAAGTTTAACATCACAAAACTCCACAATAGTTTCTAGTTTTCTCTTATCTACTTCTTCACCGGCCACGACCTCTAATAAACGTAAATATCTTGGCGGATTGAAAAAATGAGTTATAAAAAAATCTTTCCTAAATGAATCGGGCATGCCATCAACCAGCTGATTTCTAGGTATAGTTGAAGTGTTTGAAGTTACAATAGATGACTTTTTGCGAAATTGTTCTATTTTTCTAAATACGTCATGCTTTATTTCTAACTTCTCAAGAACAACTTCTATTATCAAATCGGAATCGCCAATCAAATCTAAATTGTCTTCTAAATTACCTGCCGTTATCAAAGTTGCATTGTCAGGATGCATTAACTGTGAAGGACTACCCAATTTTACAGGTTTCAACATTTTAGATATAGCTGATTCAGAGATTAAATTTCTATTTTCAGCCCCATCTGGAACTATATCCAATAGATTTACAGGAAGGCCCGCATTGGCAACTTGAGCAGCAATACCACTCCCCATAAGTCCTGCGCCAATTACTGTAACCTTTTCTATTTTCATTCCAACTACACTCTCTCAAGTACTGTAGCACAACCTTGGCCGCCCCCGACACACATTGTTGCAAGAGCATAACGCCCGCCTTCGGTTTGAAGTAAAGAAGCAGCTTTACCGGTAATTCTAGAACCGCTAGCGCCTAGAGGATGTCCTAAGGCTATAGCTCCACCATGTAAATTTAATTTGGACTGATCTATCCCTAATTCTTTTACACAAGCTAAACTCTGAGCTGCAAAGGCCTCATTCATTTCTATAATATCTATGTCTTTAATCTCTAAACCCGCTCTCTTTAATGCTTTCATGGAAGAAATTACAGGGCCTATACCCATTACTTCAGGATTACATCCTGAAATTGCCATACCTCTTATGTAAGCCATAATATCTAAATTATTGGACTTAGCATAATCTTCTGAACAAACTATGACGGCTGAAGCTCCATCTGTCAAAGGCGAGGAAGTTCCGGCAGTTACAACGCCATCTTTATCGAATACTGGTTTTAATCCAGCCATAGACTCTAAACTAGTTTTAGGACGAATACAACCATCTAATTTGATATCACCTATAGAAACTATTTCATTATCCAAATTCCCATTACTTTGGGCCTCAAATGCTTTTTGATGACTTCTAAGAGCCATTTCTTCCTGTTCCAAACGAGATATTGAGTGTTTTTTAGCTAAATTTTCAGCAGTATGTCCCATACCGATGTAAGCATCCATATCAACTAAACTAGGATTTAACATTGGATTAAATCCAGGCATTGGTACTCTAGTCATAGACTCCACACCACCGGCAATAAACAGATCACCTGAACCAGACATGATTGCACCTGCGGCTTGATGAATGGCTTGCATGGAAGAAGCACAAAAGCGATTAACTGTAACGCCTCCAACACTTATCGGCAATCCTGAGAGAAATACTACATTTCTAGCCAAATTCATGCCTTGCTCACCTTCTGGGAAAGCACAACCGAGTATCAAATCTTCTATGTCTTCTGCATTAATACCTGACCTTTGGATCAATCCCTTAACAACCTCTCCTGCTAAATCATCTGGTCTCGATTTACTTAATTCACCTTTATTGGCTTGTGTAAAAGCTGAACGTGCATAACCGCATATCACTACATTATTCATCAACACACAATATACTATTACTATATAAAATTAATTAACCTTATTAAATTTGTGAAACATTTATATACCTACCACTAAATTAAAACTAATGGAAAGGTTAACAAAAATAGAAAAATTAGCTTCAGAGAATCAAATTCGAATTTTAAAGCAACTAGGATTAACTGAAGATGAAGCAAAAATATATCATGTTTTACTTGTATCAAAAGAATCTACTGTTGGTAAAATAAGTAGATCTATCAATTTTTCAAGAGCTAAGATATATGGAATAATTGACAATTTATTATCTGAGGGAATAGTACTTGAAGGAAACAAGCATCCAAAAACTTACACACCCGTAGACCCTTCACAAATTTCTGAAAGGAAACTAAGGGAAGTAGAGGAGGCCTCAAAATCAGTTCAATCAGAACTAGCCCCATTATTCCAATCCAGGCCCATTGACTACTTAGAAACGGTAACTGTTAAGGATATGGAAATATTTTCGCAAGTTATAGCAATGTGCGAGAGAGCGGATAAGTCTGTAGACTTAATTGCATCAATTTTACCTTCAGAAATGCCTCGAAATGTTTGTAGAGCTTTTTCAGATGCCAGCAATAGAGGTGTGAAAGTAAGGATGCTATTTCCTAAAAAAGGCAATAATTTAGATTTATCACGCTTAGAGGGTTATTTTGAAGTCCGATTGACCAATTCTATGCCAGCTGCAGGAATTATATTAGTCGATGAACAAGAGTTCTGTGTTGGAGGCCTAGATGTACCAGATTCAATGAATACCTTATTAGGTATGTGGATGAACCAGTCTGAATTGGCTAGTTTGGCAAAACTGATTTTTGATAATATCTATGAGAATTCCGAAAAGTATACAAATAAAAACTAAATTTTTTCTTTTATCAAATCTAATGCAATCTCCTCAAATCCAAAAATATACAAAATTATAATAAATATAAGAAAAGTAATTAACCTTCGAAATCCAAATCTAAGAACGAAACGTGCCAAAAAACCAATAGATGAAACATTATCTTTCGGTTCAGCATCTGCATTTGCAAAAGGATCTTTATCAGTAACATCAATTCGGCTCATGAACTACTAATTCAGCCATATATTAAAATATTAAGTTTAGGACATAGTAATATTAATTCGTCTTTGATTCAAACAATATGAGTTCACATCCTACTAACGAACCTATACTCAATTATGAACCTGGTAGCAAGCATAAATTAGATTTAAAAAAAGAACTGGATAAACAACTTAATAATGTTCTCGAGATCCCCTGTATTGTAAATGGAAAGGAAGTATACACTAATAATACCGTTAAACAGGTTGTACCGCATAATCATAGCCATATCTTAGCAAATGTCCATTTAGCTGGAAAAAAAGAAATAAAAGAAGCTTGTCTGTCTGCTGTAGAAGCCCAGACTGAATGGATTGCCCTCGGCATGGAAAGAAGAGCTCAGATTTTCGAAAAATGCGCTGATTTACTTGCCAATAAATGGAGAATGAGAATAAATGCAGCCACAATGCTGAATCAAAGTAAAACCGTTTTTCAAGCTGAAGTTGATGCTGCTTGCGAATTAATTGATTTTTGGAAATTTAATGCACATTATGCACGAGAATTTCATGAACAATTACAGCCTTTAGTCTCTCCTGAAGGTACCATCAATACAACTGAAATAAGACCTTTAGAAGGATTTATTCTTGCTATTACTCCATTTAATTTTACTAGTATTGCTGCCAATCTACCTAGTGCACCTGCGCTAGTAGGATGTACTGCCATATGGAAACCCAGTAGAAACTCTTACTATTCTAACTATTTATTAATGCAATTAATGATGGAAGCTGGATTACCAGATGGTGTGATAAACTTCTTACCTGGTTCAGGTTCAGAAATAACTGAAACCGCACTTGAAAATCCCGATTTTGCAGGCATTCATTTTACAGGTTCAACAAATGTATTTCAAGGAATATGGCAGAGAATAGCAAAAGCTTTACCTTCACTGAAAGGGTATCCACGCATAGTTGGAGAAACTGGAGGCAAAGATTTCGTAGTAGCCCATCCCGACTGTGATCAGAACGGACTTATCGTAGCCTTGCTAAGAGGCTCTTTTGAATATCAAGGACAGAAGTGTTCAGCTGCAAGTAGAGCATACATACCAAAATCGGTCTGGAATAAAATAAATGAAAATTTGATTTCTGAGATAAATAAAATTAAGATGGGAGATTGTAACGACTTTACAAACTTCATGACTGCCGTAATTGATCAAAAAGCTTTCAATAAGATAACGAAATACATTGAGAGAGCTAATAATGATTCTGATTGTAGTATAGTTGTTGGTGGAGAGAGTAATGACAGTAAAGGATGGTTCATAGAACCAACTATTATTGTTACTAAAAACCCTAAATCTGAGACTATGGTTGAAGAAATATTTGGTCCGGTCCTAACTATATATGTTTACCAAGATGAAGATTTTGACGAAATCCTAGATCTTTGTGATAAAGCCTCACCATATGCTCTAACTGGTGCAATATTCTCTAGTAACGAAGAAAATATCCAACGGGCATATGATAAACTAAGATTTACTGCAGGTAATTTTTATATCAATGATAAGCCCACAGGAGCTGTTGTTGCCCAACAACCATTTGGAGGAGCAAGAGCGTCTGGAACCAATGACAAAGCTGGTGGACCTCTCAATTTACTTAGATGGATTTCTCCAAGATCTATAAAACGGAATAATCTAAAGATACATGATTGGAAATATCCTTTCATGGATGAAAGTTAAACTTCACGCCGATGAAACGCTGTGAATAGCTTAAAGCGATCTAAATCGAATTTGTTTCGTCTTCAGACATTCGAATTAAAACTTAATTTTCTTCTGATGAATCATCATCTTTAGGAATTGCTGCTACACTTTTTTCAGGCTCTTCAAAGTCAGAACTAGATTCAGTAATTTCTTCATCATTAGAAATATCTTTTTCTGATTCTTCTGTAACTGAAGTAGAACTTTCTGAAGAACTATCTAAGTCACTACCAACTGAATTCATTGCACCACCATTCTGGTAATACACATAGAAACCTGCTGCTAATGAAATAATAGAAGTTCCAATCAGAATTGAAGGGAGAGTCTTTGTTCCTAATTTATAGCTACTGATTTTATCTTGTTCAGCTTCTATTTGTCCATCAATTGTTTTCTCAGTATATGCTCCATTTAATGTAAGAACAACCATTTCATTTCCTTGATAATATTGAGCAAGAGCTTGCAATTTAGCCGAAGACGCACCTGCTTCCTGAGATTCCAGTGTATAATTGGCTACAATATCTCTAAGCATTGCACCATTATAAATTATTACTGAAGCACTTGGGAAAGAATCAGTTTCATTATAACTAAAAAATCGAGTGTCTAATATAGATGGAACATAAATTTGTATGGAATATTTTTGATCAAGGATGGTTCCAGTTATTGGATCTACCCAAACATCCTCATAGAAGTCCATTACTAATCCGGTCCCGAGAGCCGCATTGTAAAGCGAACCTGAATATCCTGCAATGTTTGTCTCATCTGCATGAAAGTGAAAAGCCAAAGTCCCATTGACATCGGTTTCACTAATAAATGTGTAATTTTGTATATGTGGACTATACATTGCATTTGGCCAAGAAGCATTGGTTGCAGGAACCCAACAGGTTCTATCTACCATACTTATGGTTCCACAAGTGGGTGCGAAGAAATTGAAACCATCACCATCTCCATCCAAATCATAATAGCCATCTTCAAACTGCAGACTGGTTCGGCTAACATTATAGGTCACATTAACTAATTCTTGAAAACTATCGGTGTTTGGATTCTCCAGATTATCTTTATCTGCTATATAAGAATTCCAGCAGCCATCTGAACTTTGCCTCCCATAATTTGGAGATAACATTGTACCATTATCATCATACTCATTTTCAAAAATTCTCAGATAACCCAGAACATTAATATGTGTATCATTAGAGGATTCCTTGTTAACACATGCAGCTCTAAAACCTGTTGCATCATAATAACGGGTTTGTAAAGTTGCTGTGTTAAGACCACCTACACGACCTTCATAAGTTGTTGTGGAATTATATGAATTGCCTTTAAAATCAGATTCAAGATGTACCATTGTTGGAGCTTCCATGTAAACTGTAACATTATAGACACGAGCTATGACTCCACCCAAATCAGTACCTACTATCTGTTCTGTTCTATAGGAGAACCACATGGGAGCTGAACCTGGACCTGCACCACTATTTCTACCTTCAAATGTGTTTTTAAGAAGTGCCAATGAACTACCTTCACCAGGTACAAAAATCATCTTTGTGCCTGCTTCTGGTTCAGCGACACAAGTCATTACTTCGACACCATCTAATATTCTCTTATCTGAACAAGTGAAATTATCTGTGTAATCACTATTAACGGGATTTGGGAATCCATATGTTTTGCCTTCTTCAGGAAGGTTTGTAGGTGTCCATGCACCTTGTTTACCATCAACTTCATAACTTTTACGATTTAATAATACCGGATTATCACTTGTATCTGAAATTGTCCCTAACCAAACGCCTGCGCCATCAATTCCGTCCGTTGTTAAACTAAAATTCTGTGAAAGGACAGTATAGTCTTCACCACTCGGTTTACCCACAAGGCTAAGAGTAGCTCCCGCATCAACTTGAGCTTTGGTTGGTTCATAAGAACCACTGCCTACGTCGTCCACAAAAATACCAGTTCCAGTCTCGGTATCTAAATCGAAAATTTCAATATCTCCTTCAAAATAATAATCCACTTCAAAATCATTAGGTGCAAGAAGTCCATTAGGAACCATTACTCCCATAACATATGCTGATACAAGCAGAAAAACTGC
>TARA_B110000116_G_scaffold72825_1_pt1 | contig 10835 bp, 8 predicted proteins | sample TARA_B110000116 | Tara Oceans TARA_B110000116 (sample SAMEA4397355) | marine metagenome | biome: Polar Biome; feature: [ZZZ] marine water layer (ENVO:01000295); material: water (ENVO:00002006), including particulate matter (ENVO:01000060) such as... | depth 199 m
ACTTTTGCCACTGTTGCTTATGTTGGTGGAGGGTTCGGCGGAAAAGGCCTACATTCGGTTTTGGAGCCAGCTGCTGTAGGAGCCCCTACATTGTTTGGTCCAAACCACCAAGGTTCTCTAGCCGCCCATGGGTTATTAAGTCAAGGTGCTGCAAGGGTAGTTTCGGATTCAGATGATCTCTGTATTGTTGTTGGCGAGTATCTTTCTGACAGGGATGAATTATTGAAAGCTGGGAGAAATGCGCTAGGCTATATTGAGAACAATGTAGGAGCCACTGATAAAACTATTGATTTAATCTGTGATCTCCTGGAACCAATTAATCACTGAGTGTGTCAATTGAGCAAAAAAATCAGACATAGTCTGACATGTTCCCTGATCTTCATTGCAATCATTAGTGTGTCATGCGATGGGGGACTGCGGACTAGAGATATTGAAGAAGATCAGATGCCCAGTGAGGATCTAAGTGCGGACTTTTCCCATAATCAGCAGGTTAGGTACCCCACAGATAAGAATCCAGCGATTGGCAATCGAGAAGTCGAAAAAGACAGTGCAACTGTGTTCTCTGATGTTGACTCAGAACCACTTCTAGCAAGGCTGGAGAGTGGGGCAATAGTGGAAAGGCTGGAGATTCCCAAGGAACCCCTTCGTTTTGACAGGCCAGAAGCGATCAAGGGGATTTATGTGAATGCCTGGGCGGCTGGTTCAAAGACAAGGTCAGAACAACTGATCGATCTGGCTTCGAGGACGGAGATCAACAGTTTTGTTGTCGATATCAAAGATGCCTCTGGATATGTGAGTCACCCTACCAGGGTTGAAGTTGCTCATCAGGTGGGAGCGGATCAGCAAATCAGGATAAGAGACCTTTTAGGTTTATTGGACCGACTCCACACGAATGGGATTTATCCGATCGCTCGTATAGTTGTAGTGAAGGATCCATTGCTCACGAAGAAAAAGCCAGACCTTGCCATTCAAGATACCGCTGGGGGTGTCTGGATTGATGAGAGAGGAGTCAGTTGGGCAAACCTCTTTGAAGGCTCAGTTTGGGATTACCATTTGAGCTTGGCAGAAGAAATGATTGCGATTGGCTTCCCAGAAATCCAATGGGATTATATCCGATTTCCAGATTCGCCAAAAGAACATCTAGACAGAGCTCGTTTTCCTAACAGTCTGGGAAGAACAAGGAGTGAAGCAGTCAGTGGATTTTTGGATTATGTTAGAAAGGAAACTCAGAGCGAAAATGTTGCTATGACAGCAGATGTATTCGGAGCGACGACATCTCTAAATTATGATTTAGGTATCGGTCAATTATGGGAAGAAGTTGTTAGGAGGGTGGATGTAGTCTTGCCGATGGTATATCCGTCCCACTATTGGTCTGGAAGTTTCAATATAGAGGAACCAAACTATTATCCCTACGAAGTCGTTAAGGCTGCTCTAGGCGACGGCGTGGAACGTTCTTCAAAAGTTCCGGATGCTGGATCCATTCGTCCTTGGTTGCAAGATTTCAGTTTGGGATCCCCCCTATATGGCGGGCCAGAAATAAGAGCGCAGATTCAAGCGACATACGATGTCGGTATTAGTGAGTGGATCTTATGGAATGCCTCTAGTCGTTATACCGAAGAAGGCCTTGTTCCCCAAGAGGGTTTTCCCGAGGGCTTTGAACCCATGATGCGCTTCAATGGGAGCATCGTGCCGGTTTCTTCAAGATTGATGGATGAGGACAGCTCGGGGGTGATGATGCGAGAAGACACCTTGGTCAGTACTCAGTGATTTATATCGAAGAAAAAATGCATGGATGAGTTTATCCGTGTCAGAGGGGCCAGCCAGCACAATCTGAAAAATATTGATGTTGACCTCCCTAAGCAGGCATTGACTGTAGTTACGGGTCCTTCAGGATCAGGAAAATCTTCATTAGCTCTAGACACTGTTTTCGCTGAAGGTCAGCGTAGATATGTAGAGTCCTTGTCTACGTACGCAAAGCAATTTCTAAACAGAGTCGAGAAACCTAAGGTGAGGTCGATTGAGGGGATATCACCAGCGGTCGCTCTTGAACAGAAGAATGCTACGAGATCAAGTCGTTCTACAGTTGGAACAGCCACGGAGGTATACGGCTATATGCGATTGCTTTGGGCTCGTGTTGGAGTTACACATTGTCCTGAGTGCGGAGATGCCGTCAAGGCAGATTCGGTCACCAGCGTTGTCGAAGAACTTCTGACTTTGTCAGAGCATACTCGCATTCAAATCACATTTCCACTTCAGGTCGAGGATGAGTTGAAATGTGAATTGTCACTTCAGAATCTTAGAGCTCTTGGATTTATACGGCTATTAGCAGACGGTGTTTTAGTCGATTTAGGTGAACCTGATTCCGAAAAAGTCAGTAAAGAGAATGATTTGTCGAAAGCCTCTGACCTGTTGGTGTTAGTAGATCGTCTAACGATTGATTACACACAACGTGATCGTTTAGCAGATTCAATTAGTACTTGTTTTAAGGAAGGGCGAGGAGAAGCTATCGTTCTGGTCTTTAATGAGGAGAAGGTGGAGCGTCTAAGCTTCTCCGAATCTTTTAAGTGTTACGCACATCCCGCAGTGGATTTTCTTCATCCCACACCTAAATTATTCTCCTTTAATAACTCGTTCGGGTGCTGTCCTAATTGCACAGGATTCGGTGCAACTTTGGAATACGATCAAGATTTGATCATTCCAAAACCTTTTCAGTCAATAAATGAAGGTGCTGTGGATCCTTGGACCAAGCCGCGCTACCATAGAGAACGAAAAAAACTTCAATCTTTTGTGCTTTCTCGGGAAATTTCTCCCGATCTTCCCTGGGCTCAGGTTCCCCAAGGTATAAGAACTGATATTCTGGAGGGATCGAGTGATTTCAAAGGTGTCATTCCTTTCCTGAAGTCCAGAGAACGGAAAAGGTATAAGCAATACATCCGTATTTTTCTTCGCAGGTATCAGACTACGAGAGAGTGTCGGGTTTGTGAGGGATCACGAATTCGGCAAGAAGCTCTTTGCGTCAAGATTGAAAACTATACAATCTCACAGGCCACCCAGCTTTCTATAAAAGACTTTAGAGTGTGGCTAACTAGGATGGAATTAGGTGAGATGCAGGCGGCAGTGGCCGAGACTATTCTGACTGAATTACTAGGAAGACTGACGTTTCTGGTAGAAGTGGGTCTGGGCTATCTTTCCTTGGATCGCCAGGTACGAACTTTGTCGGGAGGAGAGTCACAAAGAATAGGTCTAGCAAACTCTCTGGGTTCTCAATTAGTGGACACATTATATGTGTTGGATGAGCCTACTGTGGGTTTGCACCCCAAAGATGTAAGCAGTCTGTTAAATCTTTTGGACAAGCTCCGAGACATTGGAAATACAGTGTTGGTAGTCGAGCACGATTCTCTAGCTATAATGAGGGCGGACCATGTGTTGGAATTGGGTCCGGGATCTGGCAGAAAAGGCGGCGATTTGGTCTTTCAGGGCACCCCGAAAGACCTCTGCAAAATCAATAGTACTACTGGAAAATTTTTATCAGGGAAAACTGAAATTGCTGTGCCAGGACTCAGGAGACCAATAGATGGTTACAATCTAAGCGTTTCCGGAGCCACTCTTCACAACCTCAATGACGTAAATGTTGAAATTCCACTCGAAACACTGACTGTTGTGACTGGAGTGTCTGGGTCTGGTAAATCAACTCTAGTTCATGACATAATCTATGAAGCGGTCAGCTTGGATCTAAAAAGACAAGAGGACGCTTCGATTGAAGGTTCTAGTAAGCTTCGGAGTCTAAAAGGAACAGAAGTAATCGAGGAGATTGTTTTGGTAGATCAATCTCCTATCGGGCGGACTCCGAGATCTAATCCTGCTACTTACATCAAAGTCTGGGACGAAATCCGAAAGATTTTTTCTTTGCAACCGCTTGCTCAATCAAGGGAATACACTCCAGGTCATTTCTCTTTCAATGTCAACGGAGGCCGGTGTGACGAATGCAAAGGGGCCGGCCAAGTAAAAGTTGAGATGATTTTTATGCCAGACATATATGTGATTTGTGATTCCTGTCGCGGCAAGCGTTATCGATCGGAGGTCCTTGCAGTCACCTTCAAGGGCTTGGATGTTTCTGAAGTTCTCAAATTGACGATAGACGAAGCGATTGAATTTTTTGCTCAGGACAGGCGTATCGGTAAAATCCTTTGGTTTATGCAGCAAGTTGGATTAGGATATCTACAACTTGGCCAGCCTGCTAACACTCTGTCGGGCGGAGAATCGCAGAGGCTGAAGATAGCCAGAGAACTCACTTCAAGTGCAAAAACAAAGACGCGCAAACTGTATATCCTTGATGAGCCAACGACTGGACTGTCTGGGATAGATGTGAAGCAGCTACTGGTCGTCCTAAGTCGCTTGGTAGACTCAGGGAATTCAGTTCTTTTGATAGAACATAATCTCGATGTCATTAAAACAGCTGACTGGGTTATAGATATGGGACCTGGTGCTGGCCCTGCTGGCGGAAGAGTAGTAGCGAGAGGTACTCCCGAAGAGATTGCAGGCAATCCGGAGAGCGTCACGGGGAAATATTTAACTGCGGTACTGCCAGCAAAATTAAACTAAAATACGAGGAAATATAGTATGTCTCGCGGGGTGGTTTTTCGGGGTGCAGCCCAAACTTGCTGACACCCTGACCCGAACTGAATTCTCGCTAAAATCCGATAGCAGATTTTACTTGTTATTAAGCCATTTCTACGTTATTTTTAAGGAACTTAAGCAGTGTCTGTAATAGGTCTGTAGAGTAGAGGCCGTGGTAGTTTTTACTTTGCTGGATAACTCGTTGTTGAGCTTTCAATAGTTGTTAAGAATCCTGAGCAATTAAGAGGGAGACGGACCGTCTGGTTAACAGTAGTTCAGAATTATGGTTGTTGGCGTAGTCAACGTGATGGCCTTTCTTCCTCTGGGGATTTCTAAATGGCAAATGACGATCTCATAGTAGATGGCGAGAAAATTTTAGAACGTCTCATCGAAGATGAAATGCGGGAATCCTTCATCGATTATTCGATGAGTGTGATTGTTCAGAGAGCACTTCCAGATGTAAGAGATGGACTGAAGCCAGTTCATCGACGGATTCTGTTTGCAATGAGCGGGCTAGGTCTCACACCTGGAAGAGCTTATAAAAAGTGCGCAACTGTAGTTGGTGAAGTTTTAGGTAAATACCATCCCCATGGTGATAGTGCTGTATATGATGCTTTAGTGAGAATGGTTCAAGATTTCTCTTTACGTTATCCACTTGTTGATGGACAGGGCAATTTTGGATCTATAGATGGAGATCGTGCGGCGGCATATAGGTATACTGAAGCTCGTCTGACAGCTCCGGCGGTTGAACTGTTGGAAGACATTGATAAAGACACCGTCAGGTTTACCCCTAATTTTGATGCTCGATTGGAAGAGCCAACAGTCTTGCCTGCTAGAATTCCAAACCTTCTCGTGAATGGCAGTTCTGGAATAGCAGTTGGGATGGCGACTAATATTCCACCTCACAATATGCGAGAAATAGTCACTGCCACTAAAGCTTTAATTGAAGATAAAGCGCTTTCAGAAGAAGATCTTTTTGAAATAGTGAAAGGTCCAGACTTCCCTACTGGTGGATTTATCTGTGGAACAGATGGAATAGAATCTGCTTACAGAGAAGGTCGGGGTAGGGTAGTGATGAGAGCCCGCACTCTGATCGAAGAGACAGCTACTGGGTCGGAACGCATCATTGTGACTGAGATTCCATTCATGGTCAATAAATCGAGACTAATAGAGCAGACTGCCCAATTGGTACGGGACAAAAAGATATTCGAAATCCGAGATATAAGAGATGAGTCTGATAGGGATGGTCTTCGGATAGTGATAGAACTTAAAAGAGACACTATCCCAGCTATAGTGCTCAATAAATTATTTAAGCATACCCAAATGCAGTCCAGTTTTGGTGTAAATCTTTTGGCCTTAGTAGATGGAGAACCACGTGTTCTCTCGTTAAGGAAAATACTAGAACATTTTATCGAACATCGTCATACAGTGGTTGTGCGACGGACGACCTTTGATCTGAATAAGGCAGAGGAAAGAGAACATGTTCTTGAGGGACTCAAGATTGCTGTCGACAATATTGACAAAGTGATCAAGATAATTCGAGGTTCTGCGGATTCCTCAAAAGCTTCAGAAGCGCTTCAAGAATCCTTCGAGCTTTCTGAGCGTCAGGCCAAAGCGATCCTTGATATGAGGCTTTCTCGATTGACTGGGTTGGAGATGGAGAAACTCAACACAGAACTGAAAGAAGTTCAAGAAAATATTAAAGGTTTGCGTAAGATACTCGAAGATAAAGAAGTTCGTATGGGAATCATATCTGATGAGCTGACCCATATAGCCGAGAAATATGGAGACGACCGCCGGAGTGAAATAATTGGTGGTGCAGGATCTTTGGTGGAAGAAGATTTGATTGCTGATGAAGAAATGGTCATCACTTTTTCTCATCAGGGCTATCTCAAGAGGACTGAAATTGACACTTACAGGTCTCAGCGTCGGGGAGGTAGGGGATTAAAGGGGATGGGTACTAAGGATGAAGATTGGGTTGAGCATGTCTTTTCAGCATCGGCACATCAGTATTTGATGATTTTTACACGTTCTGGGAAGTGTCACTGGCTGAAAGTTTGGCAGATTCCCTCGGCCAAACGTCATTCCAGAGGAAAATCGATAGTCAATCTTTTGAATATTGATCCCTCGGACGAAATTGCTTCTGTGGTTCCTGTTCGCGAATTTGCTGAAGATCAGTATCTCATGTTTTGTACGAGGAGTGGCAGGACTAAAAAGACACCTCTTTCAGCTTATGGAAATGTCAGGTCTGTAGGACTGAATGCAATTACGATCAATGAAGGAGATGAGCTGATAGACGTAAGGATAACTGGTGGATCAAATGAGGTGATTCTAGCTACAAGGAATGGAAAGGCAATTCGCTTCCATGAAACCAAGGTACGTTCAATGGGGCGCACTGCTGCTGGAGTATTAGGGATTCGTTTGGATGACGGGGACAGAGTCATCGGTATGGTTGTGGTGGATAGGGAAGATGTGACTCTTCTGGTTGTATCTGAGAGTGGAATGGGCAAGCGTACCGAAATAGACGCCTATAGGTTAACCAATAGGGGTGGAAAAGGAGTCATCAATCTCAAAACGAATGAACGGACAGGGAAGGTGGTTGCTATCAAGTCTGTCACACCTCAGGATCAGTTAATGTTTATAACTCGAAATGGTGTAATTAACAGACAACCTGTAGACCAAATCCGAGTGATAGGGCGTGCGACCCAAGGTGTTCGTCTCGTAAATCTGGATGACGGAGACAAAGTGATGGACGTGGCTAGAATTATTCAGGAAGAGGATCCGATTGAAGATGAGTGACAAGGAGTTAGTAAGTTTAGATCTGATAAAAGAAGCCCATGAGCGCATTCGGTCTGTCGTGGTTCGAACTCCTCTTTATCATGCGGCAGCTTTGAGTGAGGAGTTGGAGGCTAAAGTCCTTCTGAAACTGGAGTCACTTCAACGTACAGGATCTTTCAAAATTCGTGGGGCTTATAACTTTGTGGCTCAAATTCCGGAGGAAATGAGATCATGTGGCGTCATCACTTATTCATCGGGGAATCATGCCCAGGCGGTCGCATTAGCGGCACAGTTGCATGGAATTAGAGCAGTAGTGGTAATGCCAGTGAATGCACCGCAGATCAAGAGAGACGGTGCGGCTCGACTGGGAGCGGAAGTAATTCTGGAAGGAACAACTTCAACAGAAAGAAGGGTCCGTGCTGAGTCTATAGCCGCCGAGGAGAATCTAACCATAGTTCCTCCTTATGATGCTCTGGGAATAATTGCTGGGCAGGGTACTACAGGGTTGGAGATCGCTGAAGAATCCGAGGATTTTGAAGTATTATTGGCTCCTATTGGGGGAGGGGGTCTTTGTAGCGGATGTGCGGCTGCCATTAGAAGGCTGCGCCCCAATGTTAAGATAGTTGGAGTAGAGCCTGTAGGAGGTGCTTCCATGAAAGCGGCCTTGGATGCAGGAGAACCAGTGACGCTCCCCCAAGTTGATTCGATAGCGGATGGGCTTCTGCCAGTACGATCGGGAGATCGAACTTTTGCGCATGTCCGCGAGTTTGTTGATCAGGTGGTTTTGGTTGAAGATGATGAGATCAGAGAAGCAGCTAAATTCTTGTTCGTACACGAACGTGTGGTAGTGGAATTTTCGGGTGCTGCAACCGTAGCTGCTCTTCGAAGTGGAAGGATTGAGAGTGCGGGACGGACTGTTGCTGCGGTGGTTAGTGGTGGAAATGTAGATCCAGGGGTGATAGCTAATCTCTGAAGATGACTAAGCTCATTCTGTTCGATATAGATGGGACACTAGTCACTGGAGGTCCTGCTAAGGAAGCCTTTGAAGTAGCTATGCTCGGTATCTTTGGTAAACTTGGAAATGCAAAAAACTATGATTTTTCTGGGAAAACCGATCCCAAAATAGCTAGAGATCTGCTTAGAGAAGTGGGTTTTTCGGATTCAGATATAGAGGCGGGATTCTCCGCTCTTTGGGATCGGTATGTGAGAGAACTAGAGGCTAGAATCTCTGAAAATCCAACTATTCTTCTTCCAGGTGTTGAACAACTTCTTTTAAACCTCAAAGAGAATAAAAATGTCGCACTCGGTCTGGTGACAGGGAATATTTTTCGCGGAGCACAAATCAAATTGAGATCAGTTGGACTGGAAGTATATTTTTCAGTCGGGGGCTATGGATCAGATTCGGAAGATAGAAATATTTTGCCGTCTGTGGCACTCAATCGAGCGCACGATAAATGGGGTATAAGTTTCGACAAGGAATCGATAGTGGTAGTGGGTGATACTCCAAGAGATATATTTTGCGGTCAGGCAGAAGGAACTAGGACTGTTGGAGTGACTACGGGTAAGTTTCGGAGAAAAGATCTCGAGCAAGCCGGTGCTGACCTAGTTTTAGATGATTTCTCCCAGGTGGAGGCAGTCGCCAATATACTAGCAGGGTGATTGCAGTACTGTTGGCAAAGAAGCATCTTTGGAGGGGAAAGTTTGGAGTAAAAGGATCGAAACATTTAGAGAGTCTTCAAATAAGGTAAGGAGCTTGGACTTGTGACTGAGAGAAAAAATGGAAACCAGAAACGGAAACGTGTAATTCTAGTTCTAGGAGTCATCCTTATTGGCTTGGTTTTATGGAGGATAACAGGTAATGGTTCGGGGTCAGCTGCTTTGGAACCTACGGCGAGTATCATGACTGATGAAATGGACGATTTAGGTGGCCTTGATGCCTTTGTACAGTTAGCAAAAGGAGTCGAGATTGGTGATGAAGAAGCTCCCATTACTATTATGGAGTTCGGAGATTATCAGTGTCCTGCTTGTCAGGATTTTGCATCACTCATAAAACCACAAATCGACCTACAGTATATCCAAGCTGGCATCGCCCGATTTGTTTTCTATGATTATCCAAGGCATAATCACTCCTTCTTAGCTCATAGAGCAGCTCGGTGTGCTGGAGAAGAAGGAAGCGATTCATACTGGAGTTACCACAATCGCTTGTTCGCCAGGCAGACAGCATGGGCAATAAGCGGTTCGCCTCCCATGGGTGCCTTCGAGAGTATCGCAGACGAGATAGGTCTAGATTTAGATGATTTTGCTTCGTGTCTATCGAGCGATCGATACGCTGATGTAGTAAGTGCAAATTTACGGTTGGGTGTGGAACTGCAAATCATGGGAACACCGAGTATACTTGTGAATAGAGGAACTGGTCCAGCCGTGAGAATCAGTCGATGGAATGATTTTTCTGCCATACAGGAAGTGGTCGACAGACTAATGATGGAAGAAAATGGAGAAGAATCAGAATAAAGAGGATTTCTTGCTTTTTTGATGCAGTCGCAGGCCTCAACTTAATTCAAATACTGGAGTGCTCGATCAAGGCTCCATTGGGAAATGAATGAAGGTGGCCATGTTCCCTTGCGATGCTCATCAATCAAGAGTTGCGATTCTCTGAGCGCCGCTTCCGCGACTGTTGGTGAAATCCACTTATTTTCTCGTGCAAGGGCAAACTCATCCTGATCTAAAACAGTGGCTCTTCCACTTAAATCAATCCAGATATCTAAGAAGAGATCAGTGGTTTCCCAGACAAGGGCCGACCGATATTGCACAGGTGTGATGATATTAGCATAGGCACCTGTAAAAGCCCCATCAGCTTGGTGGAATAACCCGATGTCATGCCAGGTATCTGGGAAGGTAAACCATAGTATTTTCGAACCTGTCTCTAAAATGGATTCACCTTTTATTATCAACGGCGAATCCATAACTAAATCAGTAGAAAGAGTTACGTTGGCCCCAGCTTCCTTCGTTATAAGATATTGTTTATAAATCTGTTTTCGACTGGGTGGCCTCAAGTAGTGCAGAGATATCAAAGGTGGTTGATCTGACATCTAGCTCCTGACTACTGCTTCGACAAATACTTCCATGGTGCCTCCACAGACTGCTGGGCTCAGGGATAGAATGTCCTCCGTTAAATCAACATGTACAATTTGTGGATTGCCGGATTCAATAACTTGGTGAGCCGCTGCAATGACCTCTCCTTCTCCGCAGCCTCCACCGACTGTACCGACAAGGTCATATCCTGGGTCGACGAGCATTTTGGCTCCTATTTTACGAGGTACGGATCCTTTAGTATCTACTATTGTAGCCACTGCGACAGTTCTTCCCTCATTTGTTTTTGCCAGGATGGCTTGGTAAAGATTGTGATTTTCTGTTTCTTTCACGAGAAACTCCTATTCTTC
>TARA_B110000116_G_scaffold209976_1_pt1 | contig 10815 bp, 10 predicted proteins | sample TARA_B110000116 | Tara Oceans TARA_B110000116 (sample SAMEA4397355) | marine metagenome | biome: Polar Biome; feature: [ZZZ] marine water layer (ENVO:01000295); material: water (ENVO:00002006), including particulate matter (ENVO:01000060) such as... | depth 199 m
CCAAGCAAGAACATGGCGGTTGGTGGTGACGGTGGCTCAATATTAGCAAACCGCGAAGATTTAGCGGATAAAATTAGCATGGCAATTGATCATGGTCGTTTGGATAAATACCGCCACGATTTCCTTGGCTCAAACTTCCGCCTTTCAGAAATGCAATGTGCTGTTGGTAGGGTCCAACTCAAACATCTAGATGATTGGGTAGCGCGACGTAACGAAATTGCTGCTCGGTATAATGAGGCATTTTCATCCCTTGAATGGACTAACCCCCCGGCAATTCGCGAAGGTGCATTACACGCTTGGCACCAGTACGTTTTACGAGCGGATAATCGCGAAGATTTCCAAGCACACATGGATGAACAAGGTGTTTCAACAGGGATTCACTACCCAATCCCCTGCCACCTCCAACCATTGTACAGGGATCACCCACAACACCAGGTGGGCACATTACCTATTACCGAAGCGATTTGCGATAGTGTAGTCTCAATTCCAGTTCACCCTCACTTAACTGATGAGGAAGTTGAGCAGGTAATTTCTGCAGTTAAGTCATTTCAGTCTTGATTTGGGCGCGGGAAATTTGCTAGCGCTTGGTTTGACCATACATCATCTTGACCAGTAAGTTCACGGCCAATCCAATTTGGTAATTCAATCGGGTACTCGGGCGTGGGGATTTCTATTTCAGCGATAATCAAGCCAGAGTTTTTCCCTTCAAAGAAATCTATTTCCCAAAATAAACCATCACTGATTGGGATTTTATAGCGAGTTTTTTCAATACTTGGATATTTTCTTGAGTTAACTATTTCTAGCACAGATTCTAGTGGTATTTCACGTTCAAATTCCAATCTAGTTGGGCCCATTGACCGATTTTTTGCTGTGGCGATAGCTGTATTTCCATGAACTCTAAATCGATATGAAGAGAGTGGGTCGGTCAACACCTCTTCTAACTCACTAATTTCATCCGGCCAATGCTTTAGCCAAATATCAGAAGGCAGATAGCATTGCATCATCTTCACACCATCTCCAAGTGGGGGGAGCAAAGCCGATTCTTCAATCAGAAATTTTCGCTCAATTTCAATACCCACGCAATCCCCTAAGTCGTGCCATTACCGCTTCACGGTCAATCTTTCGGGCGTGGCGTTGAAGTGTCAACCTCTTGAGGCACATGATATGGGAGAACCTCGCCGCATCCAATCTGGAATTGTAGATGTAGAGTTTGGAGAAAGCGTCACAGTCATTGAACCAGTCAATATTTATGGTTGCAAAATTGCCGATAACGTGTTTGTCGGTCCGTTTGTTGAAATCCAAAAAGATGTTACTGTAGGCGCTAGAACAAGAATTCAATCACACGCATTCATTTGTGAATTAGTAACAATTGGTGAAGATTGTTTCATTTCCCATGGTGCGAAGTTCATCAACGACCCATTCAAAATTGGTGGCCCAGCAAGGGGCGATAAAACTCAATGGGCTGAAACAAATATTGGCGCCCGAGTTTCAATCGGTACAAATGCTACAATAATGCCTGTCAGTATCTGTGATGATGTAGTGATAGGGGCTGGTAGTGTAGTCACTAAGGACATCACTGAATCAGGCACTTATGTTGGCAATCCAGCCAGAAAACTAAATTAAAATACAGGAAGAATATTCAGAAATGGCAACAGAATGAATGCCAAAACAGGTAAACCCCACTCAAAACGGGAGAGTTTTGTCAAGCCGTTCAACCATCTCAACATACCTATTCGTGTGTTCAGTTCCTGGTATATTCATGACAAATTGCCAATACCTCCATGCCGCAACAGCCAATATTGAATATCGATGCAAGTCGGGAAGCGCGGCTCTTTCAGCATCACTCAGAGGCCGAACAGATTCGTAACCTGCTAGTAGCGAATGCCATAATTCACTATCAGGAAGCCCGTCTTCCCACCCGAATCCAACATATGTTGTAACCAAATCCATGGCTAATGATTCAATGCAAATTTCTTCAAAATCTAGTAATGCTCGCACCTCTCCTTCTACCCCAATTACGTTGTCAGGATAGAGATCTCCGTGAATAATCCCACGAGGTAAATCACCTGGGATACTTTCCTTTAATGCCACCATTTCTGTTTGTAACAATTCAATAAATGGGGTAATAGCATTATTTTTCTTTGCTTCATCAATAATCCGCTGCCAAAGAACATATCCAATTGAAAAAGTTGAAGAAATACCATCACAGATTGGTACCTTGTGTAGCTTTGCCTGCACTCTACCCAAATCATAGAGTGATTTAGGGTCAGAAGGAAGCCACCCACCACTCACGAACGGCATTAACATCCACGCCTGTCCATTCTTGACAACCATTCTCTCACCATTTTTTAGAATTAATGGGTTTGGTGTGGGAACCCCGTGCTTTTCTAACCAACAACATTGTTCAATTATTTTTTCAACTTCAATAGGGGGGCGTTCATCCCAGACTTTCAAAACCAGTTCACTTTCATCTTCTAAGGTGACTAAATAATTTGAATTCGCCCAACCACCCTTAAGTGGTATTATTTCTCTTAATTTGGCAACGTTTGCTAAGTTTACAAGGGCAGAAGCCTCGTCGAATGAGACTTCAGTATAAGCCATCACAACCCCTCAGAGAAATCCTTGATGACTGAGCGGAAGGCAGCAATAGAACGTCGGTGGTCAACAATCCTGGCATGTTTCCTTGCTAATTCACCTAATTCTTCTCGTTGTGTGTATGTGGTGCGCACGGCGTTAACCCAAGCATCCAAATCAGCCGTTTTGTCAACAATCATACCACCATCACCAACTGCTTCAGGCTGGCTACCTATTGATATTGAAACAGATGGAACGCCAAACAATCCTGCCTCATTGATGACTCGGCCCCAAGAACCAGTTGAAACTACTGTTAGGAGATGGACATCACAGCGGCTGAAGACCTCGCTTACAGAAGTGTGTCCATGCCATGTGGTATTGTCAAACTTACCCAATTCCTCAGCGTAAGCCCCGCCCCCATAAACGTCAACCCGTGCTTCTGGCCAGAGGTTAGAGAGATGAGGTAAAAGGCGTTGATAGAACTCATATCCCTTCTCAGGAGTTACACCTACAATTGCAATTCTTGGGGTGCCAATATCATTATTTTTAACACGATTTGAAAGTCCTGCTGCCCTAGTAGTTTCAATTTCTTCAATAGTCCCAAACCCGCTAGCGAAATCTACTGGCAGGCGAACATTTCTGATGGCTTTTACCTTGAATATGCTAGCAACTTGTTGACCTAACCCCTTTCCTGCACAGCATACTGCGGCTGCATTCTCTAAACTTGAACGGTAAAGTTCAGGCTGAATGAATTGTAATTCATCTCTCACGAAAACCAAATATGGAATATTCAATTCTTTGAAAACTTCTGACGCGCCCGCTGACCAATGTAATTGGGTGACACCAATCACTGGTAACCCACTTTTTTCCGTTTGTTCCTTTGCTTCAGCAATTTTCGCCTTCAACAACTTGGTAAATTTTTTGTTCCTTTTTCTCAAATGTCGACGCTGTAACCTTGAATTTGGTTGGCCACTTTTACCTCTAAGACGCCAAGCAATACCTGACCAAAAATCTTCAATTTTAAGATTTACAGTCACCCTTTCCAGTTCTGAATCTGAAGTGAGAAGAGTTGAACTACCGCGGGCATTGGATTGGAATATTTTTACCCGCCATGCTTGTTCCAGTTGTGCAGGGTCAATATGAGGTGCTTCATGACTTGGTAAATAGAGGACATCAGCTTCAGAAAGTGGCCCCGGTTCACACACTCCTTTGAGTAGTGTCGCAAGACTCATTTCGGCACCCCCAGCAGGTGGGTCTAGGTCCCGAACAGCGGCAATTAACAGCCCGACCATGATTTCCGCTTCTACTCACCCTATATCAGACAAACCACCGGCTTGAGTCATCAAAAGGGTATTCCGGCAGCGTGAAAGAGGGGCGCAGGTTCGGCCGGTCAATGAGTTTGAAGATAGCAGTAGTCGGAACCGGCTATTGGGGGCGTAACCACGTCCGTACTCTTGCCGCTCTGAAATCAAGTGGCATAATATCTGATCTAATTGTATGTGATGTCGATGCAGAACGTGCAGAAGGAATGGCGTCAGAGTTTGATTGTCAGTGGTGTACTGATGCTAACGAACTCAAATCTTTAGGGGTTAGCGCCGCAACAATTGCTACACCAACCCCTCAACACGCGCCATTAGCAATTTTATTGATGGAACAAGGAATTGATGTGCTAGTTGAAAAACCATTAGCAATGAGTGAAGAGCAGGCTAAAGAAGTTCTAGATTGTGCAGAAAAAACAGGGCGCGTCTTGATGGTTGGCCATTTGTTCCGATATCACGCTGCTGTGCGTAAAGCAGCAGAACTCATCGCTGATGGTACACTTGGCCCTATTCTTCACATTGAATCAGACCGTCTTTCCGTGAGGGAGCCAAGACCAGACATTGGGGTTATTGCAGCTTTAGCAATCCATGATATGGATATCATGAAAGATGTGATGGGCGATATTGAACCAAGCAAAATAAATTGTTTGGCTTTACCCTCTGACAATCCCAAAATTGAGGATCATGCAATCATTGAGATGGGTTTCCCAAAAAATTCAGGCAGTAATCCAAATGGCGTTTCTGCAGTAGTAACTGTATCATGGCGAAGTAGAATCCAAGGCAAAGTCAGGGTATTGCGAATAATTGGTCAAGATGCATCTTTGGCAATTGATTACCTTGACCACTCAGGATTATGGATTCACCACCATCCCAATAACGCTCATGGGCAACAGTGGGGAGGGTTTGATGCGGCACCTCGCGAACGCATTGAATTACCACTTGGTGAGCCAAGTTTGACAGCAGAATTGAGAGCCTTTATCTCACACTCAACAGGGGAGAATAATGACACTCCACTCGCATCAGGAAAAGTAGGGTTGGATGGTGTGTGTATGGTTTCCTTGGCACTGAAGTCAGCTGGTAGAGAGTGATTTCCCTGTATTTATGAGAGAGCATTCAAGAATTAGACATAGGTGGGGCAAAACATGAATCTAGCAGCATCCTTACTCGGCCCGCTGTACAATCTCTATGTTTCAGCACTTGGTCAAACAGTTGGAATGATTGTGGGCTATGTCACATTAGTTGGTATTTTTGCCTTAATATGGTGGCTTTTAGCAAACCGAAATGAGGTAATTTCGGGGTTGGATTTGCGAGTAGCAACTATTGGAAATATGATTGTCCTCATCCTTCTAGGTGGGATATTATATGTGGTAATGTCTAGTACTTTCGGCTTCCCATTTATTGGTGCGATATCAATGGCTATCTCTTCGGTTTTACTAGTATATTGGTGTATGACCAACTTTGAAGGAGAACCTATCTGAGGGCATAATTATGGCAAAATTTGGCGACCACCCATCAATTCCAGATGCACTGGAAAATTTGCTTTCAGACCTTACAGTGAGTACGGTTTTTATGAAGGCTGATTGCCCTCCCCGCGTTAAACGTGGCCACATTACTGAATTAGAAGTCGTTGAACTTGAGATGGAGGCATTTAGCAGTTCAGCAATCGAAGAAATGTCCCAAGGTTTAGAAATAACCCTTGAGCAAAATAGTGATACGCGTAGTGATTGTTTTGTAGAAATTGATCGTCATGGTTGCAAAGTGATGCAAGTTGGGGATTTACGAGTAACAATTTCTTGGCCACCATTCTCTGATGGGTGGGAAATGATTGTTGTCCGACCAGTCGCTCAACCAGACCTTGATGATTACAATTTAGATGAAAATCTTCTAAAATTGATTGCAGATTTGCAGAACCAAGGAACTCTTGTTAGTGGAATGCCTGGTTCAGGTAAATCAACACTGGCAAGCGCAATTGCTCGTTGGTTAGACAGCGAAGGCGCAGTAGTGAAGACAATGGAAAGCCCAAGAGATTTGCAGTTGCCCCAAAGAGTAACTCAATATGCTCCTCTAGCTGAAGATGAACACTCCCGCGGTTCAATGGAATTGACTGCAGATATTTTATTCCTAGCAAGACCCGATTTCATAGTCTATGATGAAGTTCGCAAGACCAAAGATTTCGAAGTATTCGGCGACTGCCGTTTAGCAGGTCTTGGCTTGCTCGGAGTCACTCATTCAGCCTCTGCGTTAGAAGCGATACAGCGAATGATTGGGCGAGTTGAATTAGGAATTCTAGCGCAGATATTAACAACAGTAATTCATGTTGAAAAGGGTGAAATCGGTGAAGTTTTGCAGTTAGCAATGGCAGTCAAGGCCCCATCAGGTATGCAATCTGATTTGGCCCGACCAGTTATCCAAGTGAAACGGTATCCTGATGGCAAAGTTTTGAACGAAATTTTCTCATTTGGTGAACAAATCTGTATTGTTGATGCTGATGGCCAAGCAGCAGGAGATGAGATGACACCTACGCAACTCCTTGCTTCAGCCCAACTCAAAGATCGTCTTTCAGAGGATTATGGAATTAGAATTCATCATGTTAAATTCTCTGGCGGTAGTGTAGAGGTCTATACTGATGATTCAGCGATTGGTGTACTCGTTGGGCAAGGCGGTTCAACAGTGAAAGCCTTGGAGGAACAATATGAGGTTAAAATTTCAATTAAATCTGCTAAAGAACTTCCTCGTGGCTTCCGCGCGCCGGAAAATAAATTCCGCAGTTCATATGATATGGATGTTGAACGAAGCATGGGTGGCAAGGCGTGGGAACAATCCTATAGTTCCAAGAAAGATAGGCGGGCAAAACGCAAAGGAAGACGCCGTTAATTAGAAAATTGGTTAATTATTCTTCTATCAAATATCTCAAAGGTTCATCAAGGGGTCGCAGGTCAGACAATTTGGGTGAGTGTATGGTTGAAGGTACACAAGGACCAGTTCCGATATTTAGCGAAGAGACTAGAGTGACTTCTGGCGTGGAGGTAACACAGAAGTTGATACACGCCGCAAAAACCCTCTCTTCAATACTAAGGGGGACACTTGGGCCACGTGGATTGGACAAAGGATTGTACAAAACCAGTGGTGAATTTGCAGTAACATCTGATGGTGCGAGGGTGCTGAATGATTTATTGATTAAAAATCCAGGCGCTAAACTCCTCGTATCATTGGGTCAAACCCAAGAATCCGCGATTGGGGATGGTGTGACTTCAACCGTTCTTCTTGCAGGTGCTCTACTTGATGAGGCTGGGAGATTAATTCGAAAAGGAGTTCACCCACTCACAGTGGTTGATGGTTATTTGATGGCTGCTGAAATCGCGGCTTCAGCTCTTGAAGAGAATGTAATTGAATGCTCAGCAGACGATAGTGAGTTGTTACAGAAGGTCGCTTCAACATCGTTGACAGGTCGCGCAGCAGGATCTGATACACGCTTTGCGACAATGCTGGTTGAAGCACTTAGCAAAGTGACTCATGAAACAGAATCAGGTATTCGCACTGAAGCGGAAGATGTTTTGTTTGAAAAATTGGAAGACAGCACAATAAATGACACTCGTATGGTGGCTGGAGTATTCTGGCGACAGCGAATCCCTATGGAGAGAATGGCTGGGGTCAAAGAAAATGCCAAAGTTGCACTTCTCAATTGTGAAATCAAGCAGAGGGAATCAAAAAGAGATACCGAGATAGAATTACAATCAGCGGAAGACCTACAAAAATTCATGGCAATTCATGAACAAACATTGGCTGAAATTGCTGATAAAATCATTGCTTCCGGGGCAGAAATAATTTGTTCTAGTGGGGATATTGATCGAATCGTACTTCACCGACTTGCAGCAGCTGGGAAAGTAGTCATACATGATATTGACCACAAACAATTAGTCCACCTAGCCCAAGCAAGTGGTGCAAAATTAGTTGAACACCTTGATGACCTTAGTAGTGATAATTTGGGATTAGTTGGTCGTTTTGAAGCTGAACGTCGTTTAGCAACTGACGAAGTCCAAGACAGAATTATCTTTGATGAATGTAATGGTCCACTAGTTACAATTCTTGTGGGTGGAGCAATGGGTGCGGAAGAGACAATTAGAGGAATGTATGATGCTCTCAGGGCGACTAGTTTGGCCCTTAGTGAAGGCACCTTACTACCCGGTGGGGGGGCATCGCACATGATTGCTTCAAAAGCGGTAAAAGAGGCGGCAGAGAAAATTGCTGATAGAAGCCGTCTTGGTATGGATGCATTCAGCCGAGCCCTTGAGATGATTCCATGGATGTTAGCGGCTAATGCTGGTGTCAACCCACTTGACGCGCTGCTTGAACTCCGCTCAGCAGTAAGGGAAAACATGGTCGCCGCTGGTGTTTGTGCAGATGGTTCAATCACATCAATGTCAGAAGTGCTTGAGCCAGCCGAAAGTATACTTCATGGCATTATGGCGGCGACTGAAACAGCAAACACTCTGCTTCGCTGTGACCAAGTTATCAGTGCAAGAGGCGACTAAATCATCTCACTAATTTGATGATAAGGATTCAATCATCTTCCTATTTGGGAGTGGATTGCTAGTAATTTTGTATGCGAAACCTAATTCAATGAGAATATAAATGGCGAATTGCCATGAAACCCTCACACCCGGATGCGTTCCTCGTCGTCAACAGGGACGATTACATGACCGTACTAGCAATAATTGCTAATGCTGATAACGTTCTCAAGGAAGAAGAAATGTCATTTTTTGAAAGTAGAATGGCTCGGATGTTGATTAATCCGCGGCTACGTTCACAATTTCGAAACTTATTACGTAATGAATACAATGTTGAAGAAACAGTAAAGAAAATGGACCAAAAAACGCTAAGATTAGCACTTAGAGATGGTATTTTTCTCGCAGCAGCAGATGGGGAAGTACATTCATCTGAAGTCGCAGCCATCAAAATTATTGCAAAGTATGCTGGTGTAGATAATGAGCGGTTGAAAGAGATATGGGCATGGGTTAGAGACGGGTTGGAATGGATGTCCACGGGCCCTTCACTACTCGAAATAGCACTTGATGAAAGCGATTAGTAGCAAAAACAGGACGATAAGACCAAATTTTCCCCGCCTCAAAACTCAATAACGACCACCTCGTCGAATGAATACGGGTTCAATTGATGGACACCTCTATTCAACCCGGGACCTCTTCTGAAGTGCCGAATAAAATCGGTATTGATTCCCCTCGCGCACTGCTTAGTGTGTATGATAAAACAGGAGTCACTGCTCTAGCAGTAGCTTTGGAAGCAATGGGTTGGAAAATAGTTAGCACAGGTGGCACTGCTCGGCTTTTACGAGAGTCTGGAGTATCGGTTGATGATGTTAGTTCAATCACGGAGCACCCAGAAGTTTTTGATGGTAGAGTCAAAACTCTTCACCCAGCAATCCATGCACCAATTCTTGCACGTGGAAACAACCCAGACGATGTACAAACCCTAGCTCAACTCGGATATCCGCGCATTGACATGGTTGTTGTAAATCTCTATCCATTTGAGGAGGTTGCCGCGCAGCAACCTCCTGTTGAGATTGATGAATTAATTGAGATGGTTGATATTGGCGGGCCGACATTGATTAGGGCCGCAGCAAAGAACCACCCCGATATTTTGGTGATGGCAGATCCTAGCCAATACGATGAGGTTCTAGCCCATTTACAGCAGACAGATGGCGACCCAAAGTCAGTTCCATTAGATGTAAGACAAAGGCTCGCTTTGACTGCATTTCAGAGAACAGCAGCTTATGATGTGGCATTAGCAACGACCTTGGCAGAACGCTTTGAAGGTGTTGAATTAGAAGGTGATTTACCTCCGCGATTGTTGATTTCAGGGGGCCAGTTAAACCGATTAAGATATGGGGAAAACCCGCATCAAATGGCAGGATTTTTTGATTCTTCACGAGTTGGAGAAAGATTGGAAGGGTTGGCATCTGCAGACCAGCACGGCGGCAAGGAATTGTCTTTCAACAATTATCTTGATTTGGATGCAGCATTACGTTTTGCCCGCTCAGTGAGTGGTGATGAGTGGAGTCAGTGGTCCCATTGTTGTGTAATCATCAAACACACAAACGCATGTGGAGTTGCTATTTCTGCTAACCAAGTAGAGGCATGGGACGATGCTCTTGCTAGTGACCCAGAATCTGCTTTCGGCTGTGTAATCGCTTTCAATCAAGTTGTGTCACTTGAGGTTGCAGAAGCGATTGGAGGGAATTTCGTTGAATGTATCATTGCCCCTGGTTTTGAAGATTCGGCTTTAGAACTATTATCAGAGAAAAAGAATCGTAGAATGCTAACTTTTGATAATTTTACTCCGCTAGACCCTGTATTACGTTGGCGACAAATTGACGGTGGTTGGTTAGCACAAGAAGAAGGCGCCCCCCAAATTAACTGGGCAGATGTCAAATCAGTGACCAAAAAGTCTGCTGACGAAGGTCAAATTGATTTAGCTAGGTTCGGCGTGACTGTTTGTGCTCAGGTGAAGTCTAATTGTGTGGTATTTGTTCAACCGACAACAACTGGGTTTGCAACAGTTGGAATTGGTCCCGGCCAAACTAGCAGAGTTGAAGCAGTTAGAATTGCAGCTCGGCGTGCAGGCGAGCGAGCAACAGGTGCGATGATGGTATCAGATGCATTCTTCCCATTCCGAGATGGTATTGATACCTCGCATGAGATGGGAATTACAAGCGTAGTCCAACCAGGCGGTTCAATTCGTGACCAAGAGGTAATTGACGCCGCAGACGAGCACGGAATGACGATGTTGTTCACAGGGGTTCGCCTATTCAGACATTGATAATTGATTAATGACTTCATTCAAACAACCATTTCAACATGATCGTGAACCACTTAGAAATTAGTAGTAAATCATTTACGAGTTTTGA
>TARA_B110000116_G_scaffold55388_1_pt1 | contig 10814 bp, 10 predicted proteins | sample TARA_B110000116 | Tara Oceans TARA_B110000116 (sample SAMEA4397355) | marine metagenome | biome: Polar Biome; feature: [ZZZ] marine water layer (ENVO:01000295); material: water (ENVO:00002006), including particulate matter (ENVO:01000060) such as... | depth 199 m
CGACCTTAGTTTCCGTAGTTTCGGCCGTTGCGAAGCCGAAAACGCAAGCGCTCAACAGTATCCCGCTAATGGCCAACCCACAACTAAGGCGTTTTCTCAATGATAAAGCTATTTTTTTTGTACCCATGACAATCAATTCCCCCCAAAAAAAACCTTGAGACTACGGTCTCTACATTTCGCAATTAATGTTTGTCACCCATAGAGGCGCGTATTGCGAAACATTTCCATCTACCTTTAGAATTCGGTATTATCGATTATCAATCTGAAACGGCTTTTAACGATTTTAACGAAAAAACCGGTTAACTTACCGCCCATTAGAGAGGATGAGAATGCTCTGTTAGTGTCCGTAATATTGCTTGAACCACTCACAAAACCGCGCTACGCCATCCTCAATCGATACCTCAGCCCGCCAATCTACTGCTTCCTGTAGCGACTGAACATTCGCTTCGGTCCGTGGCACGTCGCCCGGCTGCAACGGCAGTAGCTCTTTTGGTACGGTTTTGCCAAGGCAATTCTCTAGAATTTGCACGAACCGTTTCAACTCCACAGCTTCGGCTCCACCAACGTTGAAAATCTGAAATGGAGCTTCGCTACTCGCGGGATCGGGGGTTTTTCCGTCCCAGTCAGAATTTACTTGGGCGGGCGCTTCAATCAACCGCACCATCGATTCCACCACATCATCAACATAAGTGAATGACCGTATCATATTGCCATGGTTAAACAACTTAATCGTCTCGCCATTACAAATCGCATTCGCAAAGAGACTCAGCGCCATATCCGGTCTGCCCCAGGGGCCATATACCGTGAAGAACCGTAAACCGGTTGTCGGTAAGTCATACAGATGGCTGTATGCGTGCGCCAACAATTCATTGGACTTCTTAGTCGCACCATACAGGCTCAGTGGATGTTCAGTAGATTCCGTGGCCGTAAAGGGCAGGGCAGTATTAGCGCCATAAACGCTGCTACTCGATGCATAGATCAAATTCCCAACCGAATGTTGGCGGCAACCTTCAAGCACGTTAGCAAATCCAACGACATTTGAATCAATATAGGCAGCAGGGTTTTCCATCGAGTAGCGAACCCCAGCTTGAGCCGCTAGATTAATGACGACATCAAATTGGACCCGCTCAAACACATTCGCCATTGCGCCGCGGTCTGCAATATCTAGCATGCAAAACTCAAAACTCTCATGCTGCTGCAAGCATTCCAACCGAGCCTGCTTCAAAGCGACATCATAGTAGTCACTCAAGTTATCGACGCCTACTAATATATGTCCATCAAGCAACAGACGTTGGCTGGCATGATAACCAATAAATCCCGCTGCTCCGGTCACCAATATTTTCATTGCTAGCTGCTTTCTGCTCGATACATCCACAAATCGCATACGCAAATTACGTCTGTTTATGCGTATATCCGATTTAAAATAGCGTGTAAATAAACGGTGCCGCGCCGCTTCCTGCCGAAATCGCAAGTAGTGCTATTAGCAACAAGGAAAGAATAATGGGCGTCAACCACCATTTTTTATTGTATTTCAAGAAGTCCCAGAATTCCCTAACAATACCCACCTGCTTACCACTCGCTATTTGCTGAAAGTCCGACGCGGCAGTGCTGGCATCACTGTCTACGGAATTATCTTGGAGGTCTTCTTTGTTTTCATTTGTCATAGTCTAACACCACTTAGAATTGTCTAAAATACTGTTGGGTTCCAACCACTTCTCGTCGTTCAGTCCAATAACTCTCGGCATCTAAATCCCATCGTTGTTGCAACAGATCTTTTTTGAAAACCTTCAACATCAAACCGATGGGACATAAACAGCCATAATAGATCGTTCGCAATAACAACCAACCAACGACGGTACCGATGGGGTAGGTAACAACCATCGCTGCCACAAATGGAAATTTTAGCATTTCCGGGCGTAACCAACCCACGAGAACAATCACAATAGCAACTACCTCGATCGTCACTGCGGCTTCGAAATACCCATTCAACATTACGTTAAAGCCAATGATAATTGCAAACAACGGAGTCCATACGCGGCCAAATGATTTCAATTGGGCCAACGGTGGATTGATATTTAGTTTAATGAGTGACATATAAATAAACCTCTGTCGCCTTCGTCTTTGGCGACGACTAATCGAGTGGAAACTGTCCCAGATATTCATCTATTTTTTGGCTCGTCACATCCGGTTGTTCCGATTTTTTCACCACGAATTGATCCATTACCAACACATCCATTTTGGTCGCCATAAAGCACCGATAGGCATCCTCTGGCGTTCGCACGATTGGTTCACCTCGAATATTAAAGCTTGTATTCACCACTAGGGGTGAATGCGAAAGCTGATAATATCGCTGTACCAACTCATGAAACAGTGGATTGGCATCTTTATCAATAGTTTGCACTCTCGCGGAGTTATCCACGTGCGTTATTGCCGGAACGCGGGAGCGAGCAATCAGTCGCCGATCGACTCCTTGCACTGCCAATTGTTCCGGCGTCAAATCCAATCGTTGTTTTTCCGCAATCGGTGCAACTAACAACATATACGGACTACTGACACCCCCCATCTCGAAATAATCATCTACGTGCTCATTCAACACCGCTGGAGCAAACGGCCGAAACGATTCTCGAAACTTAATTTTGAGGTTGATGTTCGCTTGCATTTCCGCACTACGAGCATCTCCCAAGATACTGCGGTTCCCCAATGAACGCGGTCCGAACTCCATCCGTCCCTGCATCCATCCAATAACCTGTTGCTCATCTAGCATTACGGCAACCGCATCACATAGTTCATGCTGTTGTTCCAAATAGTGGTAGGTAACGCCGGCGGAATCCAGGAACTCACGTACTGCGTGCTGATCATACTGCGGTCCGAGCAGGCTACCTTGTTGAGAATCCCCAACATCTGTTGTGCGTTGATTATCCAAAAGTTGGTACCAAATAAACTGCGCAACTCCTAACGCTCCTCCCGCGTCACCCGCAGCCGGCTGAATCCACACATTATCAAACGGCCCCTCTCTCAAAATCCTGCCGTTGCCAACACAGTTCAAGGCGACGCCGCCAGCCAAACATAGATTCTTTTTTCCAGTCGCTTCATACGCATGGCTAACCATGCGCAACATTATCATTTCGGTTACTTTCTGAATCGATGCGGCAATGTCCATGTACTGCTGATCCATCTCGGCCTCCGGAGCACGCACCGGTCGACGAAACAATCGCTGAAATTTTTCGTTGGTCATCGTCAAGCCTTGACAATAATTAAAGTAGGACATGTCAAGCCGAAAGGAGCCGTCTTCTTTCAAGTCAAGCAAATTCTCTAATATCAAATCAACGTATTTTGGTTCTCCATAGGGCGCTAGTCCCATCAACTTGTATTCGCCGGAATTCACTCGAAAACCACAATAGTAAGTGAACGCGGAATAGAGCAAACCAAGGGAATGTGGAAATCTCATTTCCTGCATCATCCGCACGCGATTTCCGGTTCCTTCGGCAATCGAAGCGGTCGCCCACTCACCAACTCCATCCATCGTAACGATGGCCGCCTCGTCAAATGGTGACGGGAAAAACGCACTAGCCGCATGGGATTCATGATGCTCAGTAAATACAATCCGTTTTCGATATTCCCCACCTAGCCCCGCGCGAATCTCTCGCGGCAAGTGTAGTTTCTGCTGCACCCACTGCGGCATCGCTTTGGCAAAAGACTTCACGCCAGACGGCGCGTAAGCCAAATACGTTTCCAGCAAGCGTTCAAATTTCAACAGCGGTTTTTCATAAAATCCGACATAGTCGACCTCAGCGGCCTGGATCTGCGCGGCATGCAAACAGTACTCTACCGCGTTTACAGGAAATCGCTCATCGTGTTTTTTCCGTGTGAATCGTTCTTCTTGCGCAGCAGCGACAATGTGACCGTCTACGATCAAGGCCGCAGCGGAATCATGATAAAAAGCGGAAATGCCAAGAATTGCTGTCATAAGATACCAACTAGGTTCAATATCGGCTAAATCAAAGTAGGCAGGCTATAAGAAGTCGCCTTGAGCTACTAACACACTGCAAATGACTTACCGGTCGTATCGATTAGACAACAGAGGGCTTGCTCGAAGTTGCCAAGAAACAAGGGCAACACGAAAAAGAGATGCTTTCGAGCTTGTTTGCTGGGTAGGTCGGCCAGCAGTAGAATCGCGTGCGAATTTATACTGCGAGCGGTTTCCTAAATATTCGATCGATCTTCTTCATCGATTCGTCGGAAATAGCAACGAACAAATGTTTACCGTCGCTCCACGTTCCTGCCGAAAACTTGCCAGAAAGCTGCATTTTTCTAAATTGTGTCGCACGATCAAGATTCCCACCCGATAGGATCAAAACCCACAACTTGCCGTTACGCGGTGAGGACAAATTCATCGCAATGCAATCATCGCTGCTGCGGATCGTTCGCCAGGAAACTACTTTTCCCTGCACTTGAGATTCTACGATCGACGTTGCGTACGGCGAATCATCTAAACGGGGATCCCACCCTTGCGTACGTTCCAACTCAACCAACCAAACTGGCACCATTTCTTCTAACCCAGCGTAGGTCAAACGCTGTTCTTGCGGCGGTACATTCCGAAACTGAGACAATGCGACCGCAAACACTAAACAAGCGGAGGTGCCCAACATTGCCCACATCAATCCCCGGCGTCGCGACTGCAACAACCGAGGCGCGTCATCCACATCCGTCGCAATGGCCATACGGGGAACTACTAAGTCAGCCGCCACTTCATCCGTTAATTCGCTATCCTCTGACAAACGCATATTACTCGATACTGCGATCGGATCCGCCTCGTGGATCCCCGCGACCAACCGACCCGCTAACTCTGTGGGGACGTCAATCTCGTCAAACACCTCGAGCAATTGCCGATCGATCTTTGACTGCCAAACCATATCGTCTAACAATTCAGGCTGCTCGCGCACCAGTTCTCGCAATTGTTCCAATTCCGGGGGCAATGCCTCGCCTTGGGAAAACTGCTGTTGCCATTGGTCATGCGTCAACAACTGAATTAAGTCTTTGGCTTTGATAGGTTCCATGTTTAAATTATTCCTCAGAATCAAATTGTTTTTGCGTAACGAGCAGCTTTGATTTAAGCATTCGCTTCCCGCGTGACAATCGACTCATGACTGTTCCAAGTGGGATTTCTAACTGTTCCGCAATTTCTCGATAGGACATTTGTTGTTGATAATGCATGACTACCGCGATCCGAAATGTTTCAGGTATCGCATCAAGGGCGACCTGCAACCGCTGCGAGTCTACCTCGAGGTGACGCGATCGGTCGGGTACGCGATTGTCTTCGACCTCAACATCGGTAAATACCCATTCTCGTTTTTTGCGAACTTCTTTCAAAAATGTAGTTCGCACTACAGTGAACAACCAACTACGTGCCTTCGCGGGATCTTTTACTTGACCAATCCGTTGAAAAGCAATTAGATATGCCTGTTGCAGGACGTCTTCTGCCATAGTTGCATTGCCGGTTAAGCGATAGCAAAAACGATACAACGACTTATGGTGATCGGCGATCAACTGCTCGATCCACACCCGTCGTTGTGCCTCGGACAATTCCTTTGGCTCAGCATCACGCGACACCGAATCCACTTGGGGCTCGATTTCACGAGGCACTTCGAGTAACGCATCGGAAATTTGCATCTCTTTAGAAGATTCCCTTTTGTCCATGACATCAGATATCCAATAGGTAGACCCGCGTGAACCGGTGTTTATTCCCATAAACCGCCGTTTCTTCTACGACATTCAATGTGTACTTATGAGCTTCGTTTAGGCCGCGGGACGTTGGATTGACCCGATTTCCCCCGTCGACGACGTTTTCGGTCAAACGAGGTTATTTCTACCTCATCGAGCGGTTTACCGATTTCTTCTTGCAATTGCATGATTCGATCCCGTAATGCCGCCGCATGTTCAAACTTCAAATCCTCAGCCGATTGCATCATCTCAACTTCAAGCTCGTTGACCAACTCTTGAGTAATATACACCGTTTCATCGGTCCGCCCGACCGCTGCATTGGCTGCGCGATGGGCCGATGCGTCGCCTTCAATCCCGTGGGAGATCGACTTTTGTATGGACCGTGGAGTAATATTATGTTCCTTGTTGTGCGCCTCTTGAATACCTCGGCGACGTACCGTCTCGGTAATCGCTTTATTCATAGAATTTGTCATCTTGTCAGCGTATAGAATAACTCGAGAATTAACATGGCGAGCAGCACGGCCCATCGTTTGAATTAACGATGTTTCGCTTCTCAGAAAACCTTCTTTGTCCGCATCAAGCACAGCCACGAGGGAGACTTCCGGTAAGTCCAACCCCTCGCGCAATAAGTTAACCCCAACCAATACGTCAAATTTCCCTTCACGTAGTTCCCGTAACAACTCCACTCGTTCAAAAGCATCGAGTTCCGAATGCAACCACCTCGCGCTCACACCTTGCTCAACTAAATATCCAGATAACTCTTCTGCCATTCGTTTGGTTAAGGTCGTGACGAGTACTCGCTCACCAACTTCTGCGCGTTTGCGAACTTCTTCTAACAAGTGAGGGACTTGACCGGTCGCCGGCACAACGTCGATCTCCGGGTCTAGCAACCCAGTCGGTCGAATAATCTGTTCAACCACTTCACCCTCTGTCTTTTCTAACTCGTAATCTCCGGGAGTCGCCGATACAAACACGACGTGCTTCCCTTTTTGTTCCCATTCTTCGAATCGCATTGGACGATTATCAAGTGCGCTAGGCAAACGGAAACCATGGTCTACCAAGGTAGTTTTACGACTTCGATCGCCCGCCCACATTGCGCGCACCTGCGACACCGATACATGTGACTCGTCGACAAACAGCAAGAAATCTTCAGGAAAAAAGTCGTACAGCGTATCAGGGGGTTCACCTTCAGCACGACCTGCTAAATGTCGACTGTAGTTCTCAACGCCGGAACAGTACCCAACTTCTTGCATTAACTCTAAATCATAGCGGGTGCGCGCATTTAATCGCTGGGCTTCCAGTAACTTGCCCTCTTTTTTAAAATGATCAAGTTGACCTTGTAGTTCTTTCCGAATCGCCTGAATCGCCTGCTCAACTCGAGCCTCAGACATCACGAAATGTTTAGCTGGATAAACAAACAATTGATCCAACTTGGTGATGGTCTCACCTGTAAGCGGATTAATGATCGACAGTTGGTCGATTTCATCACCCCAGAATTCGATACGAAAGGCGTATTCTTCATAAGAAGGCCACACCTCGACGCAATCTCCTCGAACACGAAATGTACTCCGCGAAAAATCGACGTCATTACGGTCGTATTGAATATCGACTAACTTCATCAACATTTTGTCGCGATCAATTTCCATGCCTTTAGCTACAGAAACCATCATCTCTCGGTAGTCATCCGGAGAACCCAATCCATATATGCTCGATACACTAGCAACAATGATCACATCATCTCGGCTAACAAGCGAACTTGTTGAGGCTAGACGCAAACGGTCAATTTCCTCATTTATCGATGCGTCTTTTTCAATATAGATATCACGTTGCGGAATATATGCCTCAGGCTGATAGTAGTCGTAATAACTGACAAAATAATGAACGGCATTGTGCGGGAAAAACGACTTAAACTCAGAATATAATTGAGCGGCAAGGGTCTTGTTATGTGAAATAACAAGTGTTGGTTTCTTTATGCGTTCGATAACATTAGCCATCGTAAACGTCTTACCCGAACCTGTTACGCCCATCAAGGTTTGATGGCTTTGACCATTCTCCAAACCATGTACAAGCTTTTCAATCGCCGCGGGTTGGTCGCCCGCCGGTGAAAATGGACTTACTAATTGAAATTCTTGCCGTTGCACGCCTGGGAGTCTCCGTACATTGTGTACATAGATAAGCAGCCAACTTAAACAATTAGCCAATCGCACATTGTATCAAAAACAACGTGTATTTGGCACTATAGGAGAATCAAGCACGTATGGCCGCGTAGGCAGGCTAACCCGCATAGTTTAACCAACCAGAACATCACGCATTTTTGCTGGCCCCCTCGGTGCAAAGCGTTTTAATATGCCGAAACCTATAGCATGTCAAATCCAAATGAACTTAGCGAGAACTCTCCTATTTCCGAGGCGGAACAACGGGAAAAGGTAGCTACGAGCCTGCTGGATAAACTCGACGCGCGGCAAGATCAAGTCATTTCTGACTTAGATGGACTCAATGACCAAATCGAAGATCTAATCAATTCTTGGCGCCAAGGCTCAACCGCCGACGAACTTGAACCCGGCGAAGATGCCATCGACGTACAGGTCGACGCTGCCTAGTCATTGGCGGCAGAAGTCCAATCGAGCGCTACATCGAGGCTTTTGGCTGAATGCGTAAGTGCTCCAACACTGATGCGATCGATCCCAGTTTCAGCGATTGCTCGAATCGTTTGATGCGTAACTCCACCAGATGCTTCAAGCTGAACGTCGGCAGCGACATCATTACGCATGGTTACGGCGCTACGTAATTGGTCAGTACTCATATTATCCAGCAGAACAATATCAGGGTGGTGCGACAACGCAATCTGTAATTGTTCGACTGTATCGACTTCGACTTCGATGGGCATCGCAGCATCGATAGGATTCCCCGCGGTCACAACAGCCTGAATTAACTCCCGCGATTTCTCGATTGCATCACCAATCACATCACCATCGTCGCCACAGAGTGTCTCCGCACAGGCAGCCAAGTGATTATCCTTAATCAATATTGCGTCGTGCAAACCGTTGCGATGATTCACAGCTCCGCCGCAGCGCGTCGCATATTTCTCAAGTCGACGCCAACCTGGTGTTGTTTTACGAGTGTCATAAACGGCAACGCCAGTGCCTGCGAGTAATTTTACATATTCCGACGTTTGCGTCGCAATGCCGCATAACCGCCCCATGAAGTTCAATATAATTCGTTCGGCGGTTAGCAAATCAATTGCCAAGGCTGATATCGAAACAGCCGTCGTGCCGGCCTCAACCACATCACCATCGGCCACCAAAACATCCACTTCACTATCAATACCGATCTCGTCAAAAACTAACTCCGCAACCTTTACACCCGTCACGACACCCGTTTGACGAATCACAATATCAGCAGCACCTTGCTTATCTAAAGGTACGGTTGCCACCGTCGTCCAGTCATATTGATCCGCAATATCTTCTCGCACCGATAAACGCACTAACTGACGTAAATCATCAACTAACGCAGCAGACCATTCTTGTTGTGTAAACGTCGAACCCATATTCCTGTACCGTCCGTTATGTCATAGCAGCGACGACATTCATTTTACATCTAGTAGAATCTCGTACATAATTGCATTGCCCCAGATCGGGAGCCGTAAGAACTATTTGACATCAATTTCGGTAGATTAAGTAGGGGAGATTGCCTGACAGGCAAGACGCTATGTGCCAAGTAACCAATTGGTATGATGCCAACAACACCAAAATTATCATGGTCTGCGGTGTGATCGCGTTACTCGCATGTCTAAAACATGACATGCAATCTCAATCGCACCGCAACACGGTGATTCCTCGCAATTGGACATATCAAGTCAATTTAAACACTGCAACCACTCGCGAACTTGAAAACCTTCCTCAAATCGGCCCTGTGATGGCACAACGAATTGTGGAATTCCGTCGTCACTTACCCAATAAAAAGTTCTCTCGGATCAACCAACTACAACACATTCGTGGTATCGGCGATAAAACATTCAACACCATTGCCCCATTTCTGGTGCTCCCGCGACCGGAGTAGGAGTGCCCACTGGGATTTCAATTGAACAACTTGCAGGACGATCCCGACACTCAGTTATCACCGATGCAATACAACGCATTAAAGGTTCGTAAATAAATACGACCCTGCGAAACCGCTGGCGAAGCCGATAATGGTTCTTCGAGTTTGTTTTGAGCCAACAATTCGAATTCTTTCCCTGGCTTGCAAACTGAAACAACTCCGTTTCGCCCGCACAGATAGATCTTTCCATCTGCATAAATTGGCGATGCACGGTGGCGATCACGATCGGTCCGTTCTTCATAAAACTGCTCGCCTGATTCTTGATCTAACGCAATTAAATTACCGTTCTGCCTACACAGATAAACGATACCGTCCACCGCAAGTGGACTCGGAACATCCGGAGTGATATGAAATTGCCACTTAACAAATTCCTGCTTTCCGGTAATGTCTCCCTGTCCCGTTGGTTTTAAAGCAAGAGTAATTCCAGCCTTTGCAGACGGTACGACAATCAATCCGTTAACCGCTAACGGCGATGAAACGAACCTAAGTGTTGGGTCGTAACCCGCCGGAGGGTGCAAACCACCGCAGCGCCAAATCTCATGGCCATCTTTCAAGTCGTGGGCAACGATATAATCCGCTCCGTGCGTCAACAGAAAAGCCCGCTCTTTATCTCGATAAATCGTGGGGGACGCATAGGAATGCTCATTTTCGGCCCGAGCGCTGCTTGGACGCCCCGTTTCCCAGATTGTTTTACCCGTCGTCTTGTCTAACGCAACAACTCGTGCTTCTCGAGTCTGCGCGTTCCCGTCGCCGTGAATCAATTGCAAGAATATGCTGTCGCCGTCAAGAACAGGGGTCGAAGTCATACCAAACGCAATCTTGAATTTCCCAAATCTATCTTGAACATTGATGCTCCAGACCTCTTTACCACTGAAGTCAAAACAAGCTAATGCGCCGTTTGTGAAAAACACCCAAACATGTTTTCCATCGGTGCACGGAGAAGGGGAGGCTGCATTACCCTCGTCACCTCGTACAACTTTGTCACCTTGACTCAC
>TARA_B110000116_G_scaffold46884_2_pt1 | contig 10727 bp, 9 predicted proteins | sample TARA_B110000116 | Tara Oceans TARA_B110000116 (sample SAMEA4397355) | marine metagenome | biome: Polar Biome; feature: [ZZZ] marine water layer (ENVO:01000295); material: water (ENVO:00002006), including particulate matter (ENVO:01000060) such as... | depth 199 m
TAATTTAAGTGAGCGGTCAAAGATTTTTTATCACGGTGAACAAACAAATATTGATTTGCCTTCGGAAATGAAAGGTCGTGTTCCTAATTATAAATATATGAACAAAAAACATGGCAAATGGGGATGGTCTAAAGGTGCAATGCTCAATCTTAGTATTGGTCAAGGTGAATTATTAGTTACACCACTACAAATTGCACTATACACTAATATTTTAGCGACTAGAAGTGAAACTTTTCCTCTTCATCTAGTTAAGAATGAATACAAAAAAATAAATAGAATAAAAATTCGTAATAGTACTTGGGAATTGATAGAAAAATCAATGAGAAATGTTGTAAGTGGTTCAAAGGGGACAGGTCGTAGAGCAGATCCAAAAATTAAAGGTTTGATTATTTCAGGTAAAACAGGTACTGCTCAAAATCCACATGGTGAACCTCATGCTTGGTTTATAGGTTATGGTACTAAGAGTAATGACTCGATCTCAATTGTGATAATGCTTGAGAATGGTGGGCATGGAGGTGAAGTTGCAGCGCCAATAGCTAGAAGTATCTTTAGCAAATATTTTGAAACAGATTTTAAAATAGCAAAAAAATAATGTTTATAGAAATTTGGCAAAAAATAAAAAGTTCTCCTATTATCATTCTGATTCCTGTCATTTTTTTAGTTTCATTAGGAATGCTCTCTCTTTATAGTATTGTTATGGTTCAAGAACAAGCTCCACCAAATGCTTTCTCTAAACAATCATTTTTTTTAATTCCCTCATTTATTATGCTAGTAACCATGACAATTTTATCAAAACGTTTAATTCATAAATACATATATGTTTTTTATGTCTTAGTCATTTTTGCAGTTTTATTGCCTTTTTTTGGAGATAAAGTTTCAGGTACATATCGTTGGATAAATTTTGGCCTTCCATTTGATTTACAGCCATCAGAAATTTCCAAGTGGATTATTGTCTTAGTTTTGGCTCGTTATTTATCTGATAACAATTTGAAAATGAATCATTTTAATTCTAATATTTTCCCATTTATAATTGCTTTAGCACCAACAATTATTGTATTAAATCAACCTGATCTTGGTACAGCATTTGTTATGATGGCACCTATTATACCAATGTTATATTGGGTAGGCGCTAGACCATTTCATTTATTCCTTCTTATAGCTCCTTTACTTAGTATTATTTCTGCATTTAATGTAGCCGTTTTTTATTTTTGGGCATTTTCTTTGGCATTAATTATATATGCTTCAAAACCAAAACTTGTACACGGCATTGGTCTTTATTTTAGTAATATATTTTTAGGTTTAATTTTTCCCCTAGTTTGGAATTCACTAAGACCATATCAACAAAATAGAGTTTTAACATTTATAAATCCTGAAATTGACCCACTTGGTGCAGGTTATCATATTATTCAAAGTAAAACCGCATTAGGCTCAGGTGGTCTTTTTGGAAAAGGTTGGGGGCAGGGCACTCAAACTCATTTAAAATTTCTTCCAGTTCAAGAATCAGATTTTATTGTTAGTGCTATTGGTGAAGAATTTGGTTTTATTGTATTGTTCTTAATGATTTCTTTATTTCTCTGGTTCATTTTTAAAATTCTTCGATTAGCATTAAATGCGAGTGATAGATTCTCTGGATTAACACTGATTGGATTATCATCAATTTTTATGGCACATATTTTTGTTAATAGTGCAATGGCTTCTGGTTTAATGCCAGTAAAAGGACTCCCTCTTCCTTTCATTTCATACGGTGGTTCATTTTTAGTCTCATCTTTTATGATGTTAGGTTTAATTCTGAACTTCGGGCGTGAAGACGTATATTAACTCTTTTAAAAAGTTAATGACGGGAAAGGTTTAGAAGAGGTAAATTGGGCTTTAGAATTACATTCAATAAATCAAATTTAAACACATGATTAATAATTTAACTAAATCCATTTTATCTTTTATAGTCATTGTCTTATTTACATTTGTATCAGCTCAAAATTCTGCTACAAAGCGTGAAATGCAAAGACTTAATGCAAAGATAGACCGACAAAATGTCCGTGTTGATTCATTGGATACTCAAATTCGTATGTTATTACCAGAGCTTCAAAATGCACTTAAAGCAAACTTAAAAGCCAAAGAGCAAACAGACTCTGTTGCTATACTTTTAATTAATAGAATTAATATGATGCAAAATAAAATGCGTTTAATCGAAGATAAAACAGCTTATATAGATAGCGTCAACTTTGAGATTCTTGCACAGCTTGTAATGATTGAAAATAAAATTGTAACGCTTACTAATAGTTTTACTGAAATGTATAATCTTAAGAATAATAGAGTGAATGATAAAGTAAGCGCAAAAATAAGTCCAACTGAGTATAAGAGAATTTATATTGAAGCACTCTCATCTTATCAAAATGGAAAATTTGAAAAAGCAGTTACAGGGTTTTCAGGTTTAGTTATGAGTGATCCGGGTAATGATTTAGCAGATAATAGTCAATATTGGTTAGCTGAATGTTATTATACCATGAAAAATTATAAACGTGCGGTAATTGAATTTGAAAAAGTTTTTACTTTTGCTGGTACTGATAAAGATGATGATGCTCAATTAAAATTAGGCCATTGTCATCGTAGTATGGGCAATATTGATAAGGCTCGCGAAGAGTACCAAAGATTGACCGATTATTTTCCTGGTTCTGAGTTTTATGAAAAAGCCAGAGAATCTCTTAAGCAACTTAAAGTACAGTAAGTACAGAAAAACAATCTATGTCTTTAAAATTATTTTATCTCACAACTGAGATTGACCCTTTTGCAAGTACATCACATTTAGGTAAATACTCTGTTCATATTCCATACGCACTCCAAAATTTAGGCCATGATATTAGAATCATGATTCCAAAGTATGGTTTTGTAAGTGAGAGAAAGTATATACTAAGGGAAGTAATTCGTCTACGTGAAATTCTATTTGAATATGATGGTGAAGATGTTATGACTTCAGCAAAAAGTGCATTTATACCAAAAACAAGAGTTCAAGTATATTTTTTAGAAAACATTGAACTCTTTAAACACCTAACTACTTTACTTTACAAAGCTAAGAATGGTCGTGTACTTACTGATAATGATGATCGATATAATTATTTTTCTAAAGCTGCCATTGCAACTTTGCCCCATTTATTTTGGAAGCCAGATGTATTAATTTGCAATGATTGGCAAAGTTCATCTGTTCCTCTTATTTATCAACAAATATATGATTCTAAAGAATTCTATGGGAAAATAAAAACTGTATTAACAGTCCATTCTGTTGATGAACATTCAATCTTTAGTCGTAAGTCATATGAAAAAGTAGGCGTGGAACTGCCAAATAATTTAAAAGGGGATTCTATAAATTGTTATGAAGCAGCTGCTCCATATGCAGACCTGATTATTGCAGTAGATACTCCATCAAATAACATAACAAAAAAACTTTTGGAACTACCTTTAGTGAAATCTAATAAAAAGAAACTTGTTTCTATTACTATTGATGATGATGAAAATCCTGATTTTAGTATTACAGCTGCTGCTTTAAACGATCAATTAACGAAACATTTCGTCTAATTCTTCGTATTATCATTTATTAGACTACTTATTCCATGGATAACAATTTTAAAAAACTTTTTATTTATAGTTTTATGGGAATTATCTCTTTTTCAGCTTGTGATGAAGCAGCTATTCCTTTAGATAGTAATAACACTCCTTTATCAATTGATACAGTTTCTTTTCCTATAATAAATACAGTATCATATCAGGTTCCACCTGATATTGGCTTACACGAATTCCTTTATTTTGGAAAAAAAGAAGAATTCAATTTTCTATATAATCTTGTTCGTTTTAGTAATATTGATAGTACAAATATTTATACTTTTGATTTTTATAATGATTCATTGATTATTGCTGATAGTATGAAATTAATTATGAGTTTTGATTTAGATAGTATTGAGCAAAATGTAGATTTTCAACTTAGATATTTTCCTGGTGGAGGAGATTCTGTTTTTAATGAATTAACTACTAATTATACCAACTTTAATCAGTTAAGCGCCTCATCAATTATCTCATCGTCTATTATGTCAGTCGATTCTATTGATTCAGTTACAACTCAAGTAAGATTAAATTTTTTAATGGATACAACAATAATTAATGTATTTAAAGATACATCTTTTACAAGTTTTAACTCATCTTTTTTAGTTGAATTGAAGACTGAAAATTCATCTGAGTTTAAACTTTTTAGTTCTAATAATCTATCAAATCCACCAAAATTAAGAGTATACTATAGAAAACTATTATCTGATTCTGTGGCTTTGGATACATCTTTTCATACATATTATTCCTCTCAAGATGTTTCAATAATAGATAAACCAAATATTACCACTGATGATTCAACTTATCTTTCTGTTGGATTAGCTAAAGGAATTCGCTCTGTGTTAATGGTAGATATGAAAGGCTGGGAACTGCCAAAACGTTCAATTATTAGTTCAGCAGATTTAGTTTATAATAGAGTAAAAAATGATACTTTAATTGGTTATTCTGTTTCATCTTATCCTTTAATGAATCAGGCTGATTTTTCAAACTTTAATATTTATGACAATGATCCATATGATGTTGAATCAAATTATTTATCATCAGCACCTATTATTAATAATCAGTTAAAGATTAACTATAGAAAAATTTCAACCGAATTTGGTCGAGGTGGTAAAGTTAATTATGGATTTAAGATTCAATCTAGTCCAAGTAGTGATCCGTTTAAAACTATTCAATTCCATAATTTAAATAGTAATATTTCATACCCTTTATTAAGAGTTATTTATGTTCGTCAATAGGTTTATAAAAACCTATTTAATTATTGCTTCATTTGCTATGAGCCAATCAATTTTTAATGGATATGGATTAGGTCTCTCACGCACCTCTTTCCACTCGTCTGTAAATGGCGCAGGAAGTATTGGATTGGTGCCATCTTTCCATCCAGGTGTTTCTATGGATAATACAGCCACATGGCCTGGACTTAACTTTACTTATATTAGTGGTTCATTCTCCAATCAAGCCAATGGGACTAAAAACACTAGTGTCGTAAATCAAGCCGCTAGATTTAATAAATTACAATTTGTAATTCCAATTCGTGAAAGGTATGGCTTAGGCTTATCAGTTAAACCTCTTAATAATCATAATTCTTTTTTCACTACTGACACTATGGCTTTTAATTTTGATGGGAAAGATATTTTTTCAAGAAAAGAATTTCGTTCTGGCGGAGGCATTATGGAAGCGTCACTGGGATTAGCTTTGCCTTTAAATAGTAGAATGGGTTTGGGTATTTCTATCAATCATTTATTTGGTTCTTCTAGAGATGAGCAATCAGCAATTATTAATAACACCTATTATAGAATGTTCAACCTTCGTACTTACACTGGTTCAACTTTTGATTTTGATTTTGCTGGACAACTATATAATAATAATAATTTATCTATTTCTACTTTTGCTAGAGTTGGTCTGACAAATAAACCAGTTTCAGGTAAACTATATAAATTTAATTTTTATGAAGATAGTAATAATAGTTATTCGTTTGACACAGATGATTACCCAGGTGATTTAGTTGTTGATACGACTTCAATTTCAAATATATACTCACCAAATAGTTTTAGTTTTGGTCTTAATGTAGGATTTAAGAATGATTTAAATATTTTTAGCGAATTTCAAATGTGGAATGATGAAGCCACAAATACTAATTATGCATCAATCTTTAATGATCAAATAGGAAGTAAATTCCATTTTGGTGGTGGAATGATAAGATTTGGAAATTTAAATGCTAGAGCCTGGCAAGATCAGATTACCTTTCGATTAGGCGCTTATCAAGATAAATATTCACTAAGATATAGTGGAAATTCATTAATTGAGAATGGTATATCTATAGGGTTTGGTTTTAAATTTGCAACTACTGGCAACCAAATCGATTTTTCATTTCGTAACGGTACTCGATCAATCACTGAAGGTCAAAAAGAACTTTTTAAAGAAATTACTATAGGAGTAAGTCTGGGGGATATGTGGTTCCTTAGAAGGAGAGCTAAACAATGAGAAAAAATAATATTTTCCAAAATTTATTGTTATTAGGTGTAGCATCGATTTTTATGACAATGTGTGTACCTCCTGAACAATCTGACGCTGATGCAGATTTAGCAGAGCAAGCACGTCAAGATTCAATAAGAAAAATTCGATGTCCGCGTATTTTTAGTAGCGCTGCAGAGTTTTATAAAAATCGTGATTGGGCATCAACAATTAGAGCTTATGATGAGTTAATTGATTTAGGTTGTGATAAAGATGAGCCTCAAGAAGTTTATCTTTATTATGCGATAGCATATGAGTATATGGGAAAATATGATAGTTCAGCAACTGTCCTTTTAAAAGGTTTAAGGTTTTTACCTGACAACATAGACTTAAGAAAAAGGCTTGCATTTTCATATGAGAAACAAGGGCTAATAGATTTACAAATGGATGAGCTTGACCGTCTTTCTTTTTTAGCACCTGAAGATATTGATATAAAAGATAATTTGGCAAAACTACTTGGTGCACAAGAAAGATACGATGATCAAATATCTGTTTTAAAAGACCTTTTAGAAATTAAACCAAATAATGAAGCTGCTCAAAGTGACCTTGCACAAGCATATGAAAAAAGTGGACGTGATCCTTTAGATGTTTATAAAAATAGATTAGATAATAACCCTGATAATGTGAGTTATGGTTTAGATTATGCAGATAAACTTATTGTTGCAGATAGAGCAAATGATGCTATTGACGTATTGCAGCAGGTTGTAGATGTTGATCCGTCAAGTAAGGTTGCGTACAGAAAATTAGCGCAAGCATATGATTCAAGCAATCGATTAAAAGATGCAGCTCGAACATATGAACGTCTTTTTAAGCTAGATCCTCGTGATTTTAGAGTGGCTATAAAAATTTCAGATGTCTATGTTGAAGATCAAGATTACAATTCAGCTTTTAATTGGGCAGATAAAGCGGTAACACTCTCAAGTGAAGGTGAAGCATTTGCCGCAAAAGGAAATGTCTATTACAAGGCTTTTCAATCTTGTAGATCTGGAGAAATATCTGTTGATGATCGAGTTATAGCAACTTTAGCCTATGAACTATTTATACAAGCAGAAGAAAATGGATTCTCAAGGTATAGTGGTTCAAAAGAATGGTTAAAAGAGAATGAAGTTCTCTTTGGTAAAGCGCAGTGGTTTATGATGGATGCAGATGTTAAAAACAAAGGTTTTATCAAAGCTTCAAGTGCATGCTATAAGTGGGTAAGTGAAAAACTTAATAAGGGTAAAGGTTGGTAGAAATTGACTTCTAAAAAAGACTCCTTTTCTTTTATAAAAAACTCTGATTTTGAGATTTATAATATTTTATTAAAAGAAGTTTCAAGAGAAGATCAAACTTTAGAATTAATTGCTTCAGAAAATTTTGTTTCTTATCCCATATTAGAAATGGCTGGAAGTGTCATGACTAATAAGTATGCTGAAGGTTATCCCGGAGCTAGATACTATGGTGGTTGTGAACATGTAGATGAAGCTGAAAACTTAGCAAGAGATCGTGCGAAGAAGTTATTCAATTGTGAATATGTAAATGTACAACCTCATTCTGGCTCACAAGCAAATATGGCAGTTTTAATGACTTTCTTAAATGTGGGTGATACTATAATGGGACTCGACCTAGCTCATGGTGGTCATCTGACTCATGGTAGTCATGTTAACTTTTCAGGTAAATTATACAATTCTGTTTCTTATCAAGTTAATAAAGAGACTGGGAGAGTTGACTTTGATTCAGTTAGATCTATTGCTAAAGAATTTAAGCCTAAGTTAATTATTTGTGGTGGGAGTGCATACCCAAGACATATAGAATTTCAACAGTTTCGTGAGATTGCTGATGAAGTTGGTTCTTTTCTTATGGCTGATATCGCACATCCTTCGGGATTAGTCGCATCTGGCTTGCATCCATCTCCTATGTCATATTGTGATGTAATTACTACAACTACACATAAAACTCTTCGTGGACCTAGAGGTGGAATGATAATGATGGGTAATGATATAGAAAATAAATGGGGTATAGTTGCTCCAAAATCAGGTCGTACTAAAATGGTATCTGAACTTCTGGATTCAACAGTTATGCCTGGAATTCAAGGTGGCCCACTGATGCATATCATTGCAGCTAAAGCAATAGCTTTTGGTGAAGCTCTTAAGCCAGATTTTAAAATTTATGCTCAAGAAGTGATTGATAACGCTAAAGCTATGAGTGAAGTTTTATTATCAAAAGGTTATAAGTTGATTTCTGGTGGAACTGATACACATGTTATATTAATAGATTTAAGTAATAAAGGAGTAACTGGAAAAGTAGCTGAAAAAACATTAGAACAAGCTGGAATCACTGTTAACAAAAATATGGTTCCTTTTGATAAAAGAAGCCCCTTTATTACCAGCGGTATTCGTGTAGGCTCACCTGCGATTACCACACGTGGAATGGGAAAGAATGAAATGGTGAAAATAGTTGACCTTATTGACAAAATAATAACTAATATTGAAGATGAGTCAATGATTAAAAAAGTAAAGACTGAAGTTCAATCATTATGTTCATCTTTTCCTTTGTATAGTGAATTGCACAATTAAATTAAAAAAAATTCCAGTTCAGTTATTACTAAGTACATTTTTACTTTTTTCTTTTACATTCATTTCTTGTAGTCCCTCTCTTGCGATTCTAAAATTCAATCCAGTACTTGCAGAGTCCTCTTTTAAATACATTGTTGATAAATCTGAAAAATCGATTCTTTCATCACCAAACAATGATAAAAAACTAATTAAAGCTTGTGAAACCTTAACTAAGTTTTCTTTTGGATTTACTATGGAAGAAGCAGATCGAAAAGTAATGATCGATTATAAAGAAGGGCAGAGGCTTTATAAAGAAGCACATGAAAGATTTGTTAAGGCTGTAAAATATGGTAATCGTGCTTTAGAAATTAAACATGATAATTATAAAGATTGGATTGAAGGCAAAAATATAGAATCACCAACCTTTACTTATTTAGATATACCCTATTTATTTTGGTCAGCTGGTGCATATGGAGGAGCAATTAAATCTAGCCAAGGAAATCCAGAATGGATAATCCAATTACCTCGCTTAGGTAGATTATTAGAAACTGGTCTTTCTTTAGACCCTGAATGGAATAAAGGGGCGTTTTATAGTGCAATGATTTCTTATACTATGATTAGACATGACTCACCAGAAAATAAAGATAGTGTGGCAAATGAATACTTCAATAAAGCAGTAAAAATTTCAAATGATTTAGACTTAGGCCCCTATGTTACTTTAGCGGAAAGTGTTTCAATAACTACGCAAAATAAAAATGAATTTACTAATTTACTTTATAAAGCATTAAATATTGATATCAATACTGACTCTGATTTACGTTTAGCCAACTATATTAATCGAAATAGAGCAATATGGTTACTTGATAATATCGATGAGTATTTTTATTAGTAGTTATGTATAGAAAATTTTTATTAATAGTTTTTACTTTATTTTTACTAACTCAACTTATTTGGGCAAAAAAGATTATTGTAAAAATGGCAACATTGGCACCTGAAGGAACAGAATGGCATGGTCTTTTAGTTGAACTAGGTCAACAATGGAATGATGTTACAGATGGTGAAGTTCGATTAAGAATTTACCCTGGTGGTGTAGTTGGAGATGAGAGAGATATGATTCGTAAAATGCGAATTGGTCAAATCCATGGTGCCGCAATCTCAAATGAAGGTATGACTGAAATAAATCCTTATTTTACGACTTTTTATATGCCTATGATGTATCAGTCTTATGATGAAGTAGATTTTGTGCGCGAACGTTTAAGCGATGAATTATTAAATAAAACTGAAGAAAATGGATTTAAAATTTTAACAATGGTTGATGTAGGTTGGGCATATTGGTTCTCAACAGAACCTATCTACACTCCTGACGATCTTAAAAATAATAAAATTTTTATTTGGGCTGGTGATTACAAGTCTGCCCAATTATATGAAAAACATGGATACCAAGCTGTCCCCTTAGCTATGACTGATGTTCTTTCTGGTTTGCAAACGGGGCTTATTACCGCTCTTGGATTTAATCCATTATATGCATTGGCACAGCAATTATTTAGCATTGCTGATAATATGCTTGATATGAAATGGGGTAACTTAACAGCGGCAATTATTATTGATTTAAAAACATGGAAAAAAATCAAACCTGAACATCAAAAATCGATGTTGTCTGTGGCTAAGAAAATAGGTGATGGCTTTCAACAAAAAAATAGATACGAATCTGATAAGTCAGTTGAAGTTATGAAAAAATATGGTCTTAAAGTAAATACTCCTACTCCTGAACAAGTAAAAATATGGCACGAATTAGTTAATTCATTGTCACCTGATATTCGTGGTTCATTAATTGAAGAAAATGCATTCGATAGACTAGTTGAGATCAAAAAAGAGATGCAATCTCGTTAGACTTGTATTTTATTTGTATTTATCTAAAATAAAATCTTTTGATCAAATTCTTACATTTCTAGTGTTTATAACACTAGTTACGTTGCCAGGCATTGAAGTTATCTCAAGGATATTTAACTCAACAGGAATAGTAGCTTCCTCAGTTTTAGTTCAACACTTAACATTATGGGTAGGTTTTCTTGGTGCAGTTATAGCTAC
>TARA_B110000116_G_scaffold141050_1_pt1 | contig 10711 bp, 10 predicted proteins | sample TARA_B110000116 | Tara Oceans TARA_B110000116 (sample SAMEA4397355) | marine metagenome | biome: Polar Biome; feature: [ZZZ] marine water layer (ENVO:01000295); material: water (ENVO:00002006), including particulate matter (ENVO:01000060) such as... | depth 199 m
GAGGTGGGTTTTTTAGGAGCGCGAGCAACTGGAGCGATGTCTTTGGGAGCAGTTTGTTTGTCCTCTACATTATGGTCCACACCTTTAACAGTGGCCTTGCTCGCATCACAAAGAAGTTCAGCTTTGAGTTTACCGAACTGAATTTGATCACCGTTGAATAAGGCTTTCCTTATGACTCGTTCTTCATTCACCTGAGTTCCGTTCGGAGAACTCAAGTCGAAGATTTCGTATTGTCCCTCAGAATGAACAAAAAGAATTTCTGCGTGGAAAGGTGATACGCTTGGATGATCAATGACAATTGAATTGTTTGGGTCTCGACCAATGGTCGTAAGATCTCCAATCAATTTAAAAGGAATTATCTTTTTTGGAGATACCTTGAAATGCAATTCAGCCATTATTAGTTATCGAGACTTTTGGTAAATGATCGTTGGTAAATTTGAGTGTTCTATTTTTTAGAGAGAATCTGCATTCTCTTGAAGATATGATTCAACCCCTTCTTTGGTGGGCTGCATGTCGGGCTTGGTCGGATTCCAACCTGCCGGGCACACTCCAGCCCCTGAAGCAGTGTGAATAGCCGCGTCAAGTAACCTAAGAGTATCATCAATGTCTCTACCAATCGGTAAATTGTTAACGGTTTCACTTTGCACGATGCCGTCTGGATCAATTATGAAAGTTCCACGGAGCGCGAAAGTGGTGTCTTCGTGGAGAATATCATAAGCATTTGTTAGGGCTCTGTCTTCATCGCAGAGGAGAGGATAACCGACGGATCCTATACCTCCTTTTTCAATTGGCGTGTTACGCCAGTTACTGTGCGATTCTGCATCATCAATGGAAACACCCAAAACTTGGGCATCTCGCTTTTCAAATTCACCTGCTCGGTGATCGAAAGCGATAAGTTCCGATGGTCAGACAAATGTAAAATCTTTTGGATAGAAGAATAGCACAACGTATTTGCCCTTGTAGTCAGACAAAGATACTTCCTTTTCTGAGCCGTCAGGCATTACAGCATTGGCCCTGAATTCAGGGGCGAGTTTATTTACAAGAACAGACATATAAAAAATAATAGTTTTTAAATTAATGAGGGCGATCATTTTGCCCTACGGAGTGATGATATTGCAACAAAACTCGTGAGAATTTCTCACTATGTTATGCAATACATTCTGGCTATGGATGTTATGAATCCAGGGCCGGGAATTTAGACTGATATGCCTTTTTGTGGACTAAATTATGCAGCAGGAATGCTGAGCCAGAAAACAGTCGTATTATCAGCACTGTGAACCCCTAAATTCATTTCCATTTGGCTAGATAAAACAGCAGCTGTGGTCAGTCCAATTCCGAAATGTGAACTGTTCTTTGAACTATAAAAAGGGTGCCAAATTTGTTCCAGTTTATCAGTTGGTATAGTGGTTCCAGAATTTTTCACTAAAATATCGACACAATTTTCTTCAATTGGAGAAAAATCACCCGGATTATGGATTTCCATGGATGCTTTTCCGTTCGCTTCGCTAGCTGCATCGGATGCATTCGTCATTAATTCGGACAGAATATTTTTTAGACGTGATGGATCTGCATTCACTTTGGTCACTTGTCTTGGGCATTGAATACTTATTGGAATGCCCTGCTTATTAAAGGGTTCTTTGAGATTATCTTCGAGCATCGGCATGAATTCAGACAAAAGTAGTTCTTGCTGAGTAATTTGTGAACAGCCACCCGCTGGAAGGATTTGCTCAGACAAATTAGATGCATTTTTAGCCGCTTCTTTCATGTGACTGATGTTTTCTATAACTGTTTCATCCAGAGCTTCATCCATCATTATTAGGCTCGAGAAACCTTGAATAACTGCGAGTAAATTATTGAGTTTGTGAGTCATACCTCTCAGCAGGAGGGCATAGAATTCGGAATTTCCTTGGTCTAAGGGGGTAAATTGATCAGCAAACGTGAAATCAGATTTTGGAGTCACAACGCCTATTGTATTTTCCATAAAAAATATAAGTTTCCACAAATTAGTTGTTCGTGGCATTTTAGCTAGTCGAAAATATAGAAAAATTCATAGCCGGACGTGGGGCGCATCTCCCACGTATTTCTAGCCGATATGAGTTGTCGGGCTTCAACCAGTCCCAAAAGGGGACCAGTAGCCGAGGAAATTTGCTTTAGAATAATGGTGGGAAAGTTTGTAATAAACTACTGACAAGGGAGAACCCATTCAGCCCCAATTCCCAATCCATGAAAAACGAAACGATCAACGACGCGCCGGCGCTTCAGGACGCCTACCGTGCCTACAAGGACAATGGCGGCAGCATGAAAGCGCTCCTCACGTCGTTGTTGACGTCCGACGCGTTTCTTTATCGGACCGTCGCAAGAAGTAATCCATTAGGATTTATTGGAGTCTGATTTCATTTGCAGCTGAAATTTTCAGTATTTCAGAACTCATGCTTGATGGAGGAATGGTTTTTATCATGAGTTCCCCTTCTTCACCGAAACCACAAGCCTTCCCTATAACTTTTTTGCCGTTTGGAAGTGTAACTTGAATGTTTTTACCATGAATTACACTCAATTCTTCAATTTGATTTAAGATGGCATTAAAATTGTTTTTACATTGCCCAATCTCATTATGAATTGAATATAATATAGATTCGGCAATTTGCTCCCGCATAAGAGGTTTTGCATCATTCTCTATGCGCAATGAAGTTCCAGGAACTTGGAATTGAGGATTCAGATCTTGAGGGACTGAATTAACATTGATGCCGATGCCGATGATGACTGTGCCAGTAGTATTAGATGGATGACATTCAACAAGGATGCCCGAAACCTTTTTGTTCCCGATGTAAATGTCATTGGGCCATTTGATTTGTGGCTTAAATTCAGTACTTAGAGCCTTACAGATCCCAAGAGCAGCGGCATGTGTTAGGCGGCTCCAATGTGATTGAGCCAGATCTGGACAGATCGCTATTGAAAAGAGTAAATCCTTGGAGCGTGGAGATTCCCATTTTCCTCCTCGCCGTCCCTTACCATCACTTTGCCATTCAGTGAAAAGAACGAGTCCTTGGTTCGTCAATTCAGGATTTCTTTTTACTATATCATGCGTTTCCGCATTAGTTGATGCGCATTTGTCTAGGCTTTTTATGGACCAATGAATACCTTTATCTGAAAGATTATTTGCTATTTGAGCAACATTGAGTTCCTGGAGATTACTCATTGTTGTTGGAAATCCATTGCAAGATCAATGGCTTTAGCAGAATGAGTGAGTGCACCTACCGATATACGATCAACACCCGTCTCGGCAATTCCCATGACCGTTTCAAGATTAATTCCACCGCTAGCTTCAAAAAGTATGGTGCCATTGGATAACTGAATTACCTCAGATATTTGTTCTTTGGACATATTATCCAGCATGATCACATCAATGTGTTTTAGACTAAGAAATTGAATGACCTGAGAAATTTCATCAGCTTCTAGTTCAACTAATGCATCAGGATACATTTTCTTAAATTCATTGATCATAATCTGCAGTGATTCCATCTTCATATCCGAAGCAAAATGATTATCTTTGAGCATCGCCATGTCATAGAGGCCATGCCGGTGGTTATATCCTCCGCCTGCTACTACTGCAGCTTTTTCAAGTACTCGCATTCCTGGAGTTGTTTTACGAGTATCAAGTATTTTGGCTTTGGTACTTGCGATTAATTCAACATACTTCTTAGTCAGAGTTGCGATTCCTGAAAGACGTTGAAGAAAATTAAGTGCAGTACGTTCAGCGGTGAGAATGCCGCGGGCAGGTCCTGAGGCAGTGAGGATGATTTCGCCAGCAATTACAGATTTTCCAGAAGGAACTCTGACTGCAATATTAATGTCTGGATTTACTTTATTGAAGACTAGGGCTGCGATTTCTGAGCCAGATATGACACAATCCTCTCTAGCAATAATTTTGCCACAAGCGATAGCGGTTTCGGAGATAAAAAAATTAGAGGAAATATCACCTCTTTGTCCGAGATCTTCCTTGAGTGCTAATTCAATGATAGAATTTGTTAATGAATTATTATCGGAATTCATTTGCCGATAGGAATTAAAGTCAGTTTAGGTGAAAACACATCATCCTGACTCATTGGGTCAGTCACCATTCATATAATTGTTCCTGCAACTGAGTCAGCGCTCTAAGAGTCACTGACTAATCGCCATAATTTTTTCCTTTTCCTGCCTTTATCATTAACCAAATCAATGCAACTGAAACCACAAAAAAAATAGCAGATGCCCAGGGGAAGAATGAACCTGGTTCAAAAACGGCGTTCGGCGCAGTAGCATCTATGGCTTTTTGTTTTATGTTGGCAATCAATAAGGGATCCATTTTATCAGGAATTTATATTTTTAATAGTGCGTTAAGATGAGCCAATGTCCAGTAAGTTATGTTATAGGTTGTGGGGAATCAAAGCATTTCACGGCTCTGTATTTTTAATCAAATCACTTCCAAAGTAGGGCCTGAGGGCAGTTGGTATTTCAATACTGCCATCTGCTTGTTGATAAGTTTCAAGTAATGCGACATAAAGTCTCGGCAATGCGGTTCCGGAACCATTCAAAGTATGTGCAAAACGATTCTTACCTGTTTCTGCATCCTTGAAGCGTAATTTCATTCTTCGTGCCTGATAATCTTCAAAGTTTGAACAGCTTGAAACTTCAAGATATTCATTCTGACCTGGTGCCCAGACCTCAAGATCATAAGTTTTCGCAGCGCTGAAGCCAATATCTCCTGTGCACAATTCAACGCGCCTATAGTGAAGCCCCAAAGATTCGAGGATATGTTCAGCATCTCCGGTCAAGGACTCCAACTCTGCATAAGATTTGTTCGGATGAACAATTTTAACCAATTCAACTTTATCGAATTGATGCATTCGTATCAGTCCTCTAGTGCCTGTTCCAGCGGATCCGGCCTCGCGGCGAAAGCACGGAGTATAGGCAGTATACTTTATAGGCAAGTCATCTTCGGACAGTATTTTGTCCCTTTCGAGATTAGTTACCGGGACCTCTGCGGTTGGTGCAAGAAAGAGCTGAGTATTTTCAATCCCATACATATCCTCTTCAAACTTGGGTAGCTGACCAGTGCCGATCATGCAGTCTCTTGCTACAACAAATGGAGGACTAATTTCGGTGTAGCCGTTTTTTGATGTTTGTTGGTCGAGGAGAAATTGAATTAATGAGCGTTGTAATTTGGCTCCATCGCCTCGGAAAACTGCAAAACCACTTCCAGCTACTTTGGAGCCAGCCTCAAAGTCAATTAGACCGAGTCTCTCGGCAATTTGAACGTGATTTTCTAATTCATTATGGTGCTCCTTTTTTTCTCCACTTTCCTTGATTAATGGATTTGCATTTTCATCATCCCCTACGGGACAATTTTCGTGAGGTGTATTAGGTAATGATAAGAGTAGATCGTTCTGAGTTTTATCCGCTTCTTCGACCTGGTCACTTAGGTTCTTGAGTTCGGCTCCGAGGTTCTTGACTTCAGCTTCTATTTTGGAAGTATCTTCCCCGGCTTTCTTTTTACTGCCAATTTCTTTTGATTTGGAATTCCGTTCTCCTTGGAGCGACTGTTTTTCAGTTTCAAGGTGCCTTCTTTTTTCGTCACACTCCAAAAGCGCGTCAATGAGTTCAGAAGCATTTCCTCCGCGATTGCGGATTCTTTCTTTGATAAGTTCTGGTTCTTCGCGGATGAGCTTTATGTCAAGCATAGGGCTGAAGTGGGTGTAAAAGAAAAATAGGGAAAGGACATTGACTTTGATCCGATTAAATATCCAGCAATTATTAACTATTTTAGTTCTTCTAGCTTATGTGGATTTTTGCATATTTCCCTGATAATTTTCGATTTCTTTAACGTATTCCGTTTGTTGTTTTCAGGCTTTTTGTCCAGAAAACTTTCAAAAATCAATGACTATGGAAGTTGTTTTTTTTCCAGAAGTAGGGTAATTGCCATTCTTGTCAAACGAATCGACATTTTCCGGACGACACAGGAATAAGACTTTTCTTGTTCTTGTGGGCACGTTATCAGGCATTGCGGCGGCAATGAACTCGGTCGCCTCTTCAGGAAAATCACCTACTATTTTAAGTCTTTTGGGAATCATAGTTCTCTGTGCGTTTTCCGGAGCTGTTCTTTTTCCTGTATTGAGGATGTTTCTTGTTCGGATCGCAAATGGAATAGGGACTAGTGAATCTGCCCTGAAAAGATATGAGTCAGCCAGTGCATGGCCCTTTTCAATTTTTCTTCTATCATTTCTGGGAGCCTTTGGCGTGCAGTTTAATTTTATCAGTACAGGAATTCTTTGGTGTCTTTTCTTATTTGCGCAGTGGCATTGTCTGAACCGTTGTACTGATGGGAACATTAGCCAAAATTTATTTCAATCACGCTCGACTCTGGCTGCATTGTTCATGCTGTCAGGAGTGGCCGCATTGATTTATCAAGTCGTATGGCAGAGACTCCTATTTACATTGTTTGGGGTTAACATTGAATCTGTGACCCTGATCGTATCTATTTTTATGTTTGGATTAGGTGTCGGAGCCATTGCCGGGGGTTGGTTATCGGACAAGTTTTCCAAGACGCTTCCTGAGCTTTTTCTTTGGATTGAGATTGGAATTGCAATTTTTGGATTTGTTAGTGTTCCTCTGATTCATTATGTGGGAAATGCTGCTTCCGGGTTGAACACATCAGGCATAGCTGCCGTGGTCTATTTGTTACTTTTCTTTCCCACATTATGTATGGGCGCGACCTTACCAATACTTGTTGCGTATCTTCACCGAGGGAAGGCAAAATTAGGCTCTTCTGTGGGGCTTCTTTATACTTTCAACACGGCGGGTTCTGCCTTGGCTTGTTTCTTGACTGCCGGTGTTCTTTTCCGTTTCTTTGGTCTTACAGGCTCGGTTTGGTTTGCAGCTTGTTGTAACTTAATGACCGGTCTTTTGGTTTTTATTTATTGTAAAAAAAATTCACATAAGGATAACCCGGATCCTACAAATTAACATGTTATCCAATAAAAATATTCATTTTATTGCATTGTTTATTGCATTGTTGAGCGGTGCGATTTCCCTTTCTCAAGAAATTATTTGGGTAAGGGTATTGAGTTTTGCTACGGCGAGTCGACCTGAAACCTTTGCGTACACCTTGGGAAGTTTTCTCATTGGAATAGCGATTGGAGCAATGATTGGGCGTAGGATCTGTATTTCAAAACAGAACTTCATCTCATCCGCTGCCTGGATGCTTGGACTTTCATCGTTTATTTTTTATTTTTCATTGCCGCTCGCCGCCAAAATGACTTCGGCTGATCATTATTGGCCTGTTCTTGGCATGGTATGTCTTACTGCAGCTGTTGCCGGTGGAATCTTTCCGCTTATATGCCAGTTATCAGCTGTTCAAGGATCTGCGGGGAAAACAGTGTCTGTGGTATATCTGGTTAACATTATCGGTGCAACGCTAGGGTCTCTTTTTACTGGATTTGTTTTGCTCGATAAAATGCCATTGAACCAGGTTGCAGGGATCACGGCAACTGCAGGTGCGATTGCTGCCGCATTAATTTTTGTGATGTCTAAAGCTACTGTCTCGATCCGGTTCAGAGGAATAGCTTTTGCCTTGGTTGTGGCTAGTGCCCCGATCTTTCTTGGTAAATCAATTTTTTCAGGATTTCTGGAGAATTTGCAATATGAGAAAAAATACCCCAGGGACCAGCATTTCAAAAAAATAGTTCAGAACAGGAGCGGCATCATTACTGTTGATGATGCATTAAATCCGGGAGATGCAGACGTTGTTTATGGGGGAGGTATTTATGATGGTCGATACGCTATAGACCCACGGTCTCCGAACGGTATTCATCGTTGCTACATGATAGCAGCCCTTCACCCGGAGCCGACCCGTGTCTTGGAAATTGGATTGAGCAGTGGGTCTTGGGCTGCGGCGCTATTAAGGCATGAAGCTTTGGAGGAGTTGCAGATTGTCGAGATTAATCCCGGATACCTTGACATTATAAAAGACTATGAGGAGCACAGGAGAATAATTGAAAACTCTAAAGTTGAGATAAATATTGATGACGGACGCCGATGGCTGCGACGTCAGCCTGATAAAGTAAAGTTCGATTTCATGCTAATGAACACTACGTTTCACTGGCGGAGCCACGCTTCAAATTTACTTTCTGTGGAGTTTTTAAATTTATGCAAGAAGCACCTTCTGCCAGGAGGGGTTGTGTTTTATAATACTACGGGCAGTGATGAGGTTGTCCGTACAGCTGCCGAAGTCTTTGAACATGTAACGATGGTCGGCAATTTTGTAGCGGCCTCTGACAGCCCATTCAGCATTAATTCAGAGCAAAGACGTACAAATTTGCTTCGATTCAAGGATGATGACGGATCTCCGACCTTTTTAAGGACAGCCGAGTTTCGATCTGAACTTGACCGGCTAGTTAAAATGGAATTGCCAGAACTAGGAACTAGGATGCGATCTTCCAAAGAATTTGATGTGATCACTGACGATAATATGGCTTCGGAGTTTACTAAGAGGAAAGGGTACTGGTTTTCTCAAGAAAATAGCTGGGCAAATTTATTTCGTAAACTCAAAGAGAATTAATGAAGCTGTCCCTCATTGCTGCGATGGATGAGAGAAGGCTCATTGGTAGCATGAACGGAGGCCTTCCGTGGCAGGGCATTGAACAGGACAGGAAACATTTTCGCTCTTATGTTGAAGGAAAAGCATTACTGCTTGGGAGAAAAACTTTTGAGGAAATGGAAGGTTGGTTTGATTCAGACCATAGTCTTTATATTCTTACAAGGAACCGGAATTATGTGCCGAAAATCTCCGCAAGAGTCGCGTTCTCTTTTGATGAAGTAATCAGTCTGGCTGAAAAAGAAGCCGTGAGTGAGCTTGTCGTTTGTGGTGGTGCGGCAATTTATGAACGAGCTATCAATTCTGCAGATCTAATCGTTCTTACAATTATACACACTACATTTACGGTTGAAGGGACACCTAAATTTTTTCCTGATTGGGACACTAAAATATTTAGTGAAATTTCGAGACAGGAATTTGCCCCTTCCGAGAAGAGTGATTTTGGTATGTCTATCGTGCATTTACAATCTTAGCGATTTGAGTGCACCTTTTTTCGAGGCCAATGGGTTTATCATAATACCAAGTAATGCCATAGAGCCTATTGTCCGTTTAACGAACCGTGATCTGTGCAGTGCTACTGCCATTCTTAGTGCTGGCTCTAATCAGATAGGTGCCTGGGCTAAGAGTTAGGTAAGGATCAATCAGGGAACGGCCATTCACTTTCCATCTAGTTTGATGGGCATCGGATGACAGGGTGATTCTTTGCTGATCAGCAGGTATTTCATGATCTATAAGAAAAATGGAACCGTCACTGGGGCTTAGTATCCTTGGTCCTCCTGTGAGTGGTGGCCTGACTTTGGCCGAGAGATAATTATCCTTTGTCGAGCACCAGCCGGCATATTCTTCAGGCAATTGGATATTACCAGTCGAGTCATAAAATTTCATCGAGCCTTTCGAAGGTTCAGTTCCTAGCAGAAATATTTCTTCTATCAATCTTTTTGTATGCTTGCAAGGCAAGAGTCCGGTAAGACTATCAATCTTTATTCGCGCAGTTGTACTATTAGCCAGAGGTTGTGATCCTTTGGATTTTGCTAAATAGATAAACATTTCTTTCCATGCCGGGGCAGCACTTTCAATGGTCAGTGAACCATCCATGGTCCTGCCATTCAGATTTCCAAACCACACTGCAACTGTATGATTTTTATCATAACCGACTGTCCATGCATCACGATATGAACTGCTTGTTCCTGTCTTGACCGCTGTACGATGGTCCTTGATGTGTAGGCTGGAGTGCCGGCCGAATGAAGAGGACCGAGCCTCATTATCAGCGAGAATGTCTGTAATGATTGTTGCTGATTCCTTGGAAACTATTCTCTTAGGTTTGATCATTGTTTCTTCAGAAAAAACAGGAGAAAGAACTAGACCGGACCGGGCAATATTAGAGTATGCCGAAGTCAGGTCGAGGAGCCTAATCTTACGATTACCTAAAATAAAACCAGCTCCTAGATTATCGATTGATTCATGCGTTTTTATTCCGAACCTAGTTGTAAAATCAAAACTTTTCCTTGGCCCTGTAAGGCTCAAAGCATAGACTGCGGGAACGTTCAATGATGATGCGAGAGCATGGCGCACACGCACGGGTCCACTGAACTTGCGGTTGAAATTCTTTGGTTCGTAGGCTTTAAATTTAGAAGAAACAGAGTCTGCAGTGTCAGGCAATAAGCTTGAGGCCGTGAAATTCCTTTCCTCAATACCCAATAAATAAACGAAAGGTTTTAGAGTCGAGCCGGCCTGTCTCCATACTAGGGACGCATTGTATGATTCTTCTGATGAACCGTCATTGGTGCTTACAGATGAAATTGCACGAACCTTTCCTGTGGCATTTTCAATCACAACCATTCCCGCATTGCGGACACTGTGTCGGTTCAGTAAGTCGAGTTGTTTTGCAAGTATATCATCGGCTCTTTTTTGAATTGACGAGTCTAGGGTTGTCAGAGTTGGTTCATTTTTGGAGATAGTGTTGTTATTTTTTAACATCGCTTCCACGAAAGCCGGCGCTGATGATGGAGGCAATTTGCGGTGAACCAGAGGAGGATTAGCAGCTAGCCTTTCGGACTGTGCCGTCGTTAGTATGTCGAGCGA
>TARA_B110000116_G_scaffold272427_1_pt1 | contig 10669 bp, 6 predicted proteins | sample TARA_B110000116 | Tara Oceans TARA_B110000116 (sample SAMEA4397355) | marine metagenome | biome: Polar Biome; feature: [ZZZ] marine water layer (ENVO:01000295); material: water (ENVO:00002006), including particulate matter (ENVO:01000060) such as... | depth 199 m
CCGGCGGGCTTAGGCCCTTGCGGGTTCGAGTCCCGCTCCCGGCACTTTGAGTGCTTTTGTAACGCCATGTTACTTGGATGTTTGTTGGGAAGTCTGACTGCACTTCAGGATGAGTACTAAATTTGATAGGTTTAAATTCTAAGTTTACAGGTATACGGATTTTCTAAGTTCTGAATGTAGTTGAACTTGGAAATCCATCTAATGCAATGCATGGTTATCGGAGAACAGATGGCGGACAAAGTTACTAGTGACAAGGACACCCTGACGATTCGCGACAATCGAACTGGAAGTGAGTATGAAGTAGATATTCTTGAAGGTGATGTTATAAGAGCGATGGATTTGAGGGCAATCAGAGTAAATGATGATGATTTTGGGATGATGACTTACGATCCCGGATTCTCTAATACAGCTTCGACTCGTAGCACTGTGACTTATATAGATGGATCAAAAGGGATTTTGGAGTACAGGGGATATCCGATCGAACAGCTCGCTGAGCAAAGCACTTTTCTCGAAGTAGCCTATCTCATTATACACGGCGAGTTACCGCAAACCTCCGAGTTGGATAAGTTCACATACGAGATTAAGAGTCACACAAATGTTCATGAGAACATTCGAAAAGTGATGAATGGTTTTCGCTATGATGCCCACGCTATGAGTATGCTGATTAGTTCTGTGGCAGCTCTCGGTACTTTTTATCCTGAAGCGGGCCAAGTCAGCGACCCTGAACTTCGTCGATTGCAGATCCAGAGACTGGTCGCAAAGATGCCCACTTTGGCAGCTTTTGCCTATCGGCATCATGAGGGTATGCCAGCTAGTTATCCGAATGACAAATTGTCTTATACTTCTAATTTTTTGAACATGCTCTTTAGGGTTCGTGGGAACCAAGAAGAACCGAATCCAGTTTTAGAGAAAGCTCTAGATATCCTGTTCATTTTACATGCGGATCACGAACAGAATTGTTCTACTACGGCGATGAGAACTATAGGGAGCAGCCGGTCGGATCCCTATTCAGCACTATCCGGAGCGATGGGAGCTTTGTACGGGCCATTGCATGGAGGAGCAAACGAAGCTGTTTTGAGAATGCTCCAAAGAATCGGTTCAGTCGACAATATTCCAGATTTTATGGATGGAGTCAGGCGGAAAGAAGAACGTCTAATGGGCTTTGGGCATAGAGTGTATAAGGCATATGATCCACGAGCTAGTATAATCAAGAAAACTGCTTCGGACGTATTCGAAGTGACGGGGAGGAACCCGTTGTTAGATATAGCCTTGGAGCTCGAAAAAATTGCTTTAAATGATGATTTTTTCGTCTCAAGAAATCTGTACCCAAATGTTGATTTCTATTCGGGATTGATTTATCAGGCGATGGGATTTCCTGTCGAAATGTTCCCAGTTCTGTTTGCGATTCCAAGAACTGTAGGTTGGTTGGCTCAGTGGGAGGAGATGCTTGAGGATAAAGAACAGAAGATAGCGCGTCCTAGGCAGATTTTTTTAGGCTCCGAGAGACGAGACTTTGTACCCATTGAAAAAAGATGATATTGCTCTGTAGAACGATGTCTCTGAACTGATCTGATATGTTAGTAGTTCCTGTTGACGTCTCCTTCCAAGGTATCAATGGGTTGATATCTTCTTATTGGATAGATTCTATAGAACCAGCGATACTTGATCCTGGTCCATCGACCTCGCTCGAAGGTTTGAGGAAAAGTCTGGAAGATCTCGGCGTCAAGTTTTCTGATATCCGTCATGTTCTACTGACACACGTCCATCTCGATCATGCAGGAGGAGTCGGACATCTGATTTCTGAGAACCCTGGAATGCATGTGCATGTACATCCGGAAGCTGTCTCTCACCTGCTAGATCCTAGGCGTTTGGTAGAGAGCACTAGGAGGACTTTTGGGAATTCGCATGATCGTTTATGGGGAGAAGTTTTACCGATAGATCTGGATAGAGTTTGTATTTGGGATTCCCCGACTAAATGTCCAGTGCCGAATATTCGATCCTTCGCTACACCTGGTCACGTTGGTCATCACGTTTCCTATCTTGAAGAAATGGATGGTTGTTTTTTAGCAGGAGATGCTCTCGGGGCGATTTTTACTAAAGGAGCTCCGGTGTATCCTCCGACTCCTCCACCGGGAGTGGATGTGGCACTTTGGTTAGATAGTCTTGAAGAAGTTGAAAAAATCCAAGCAGAAAATTTTGGAATTGCACACTTCGGAGTTCACTCTGATTTCGAAATGCGCGTATCGGAAATGCGTGAAAGGTTAATTGCTTTCCAAGATCGAGTTTATGCCGAGATGAACCAACCGAGAGGTTTTGATCGGGAATTGTTCGAAAAAGAAATTCGTCAGGAAATGTCAAAGCATCTACCGCAAAAAGATGTAGACAGTTACTTCGATATTTTCTCTCCTTCGGCTGATTGGGATGGTATGCAATTCTACCTTGAGAGAAGACACCTCGGAAATTCCTAGCTGAAGTCTTTAGACTTTGGTGGGAATCTCCTTAGCCCTTTTAGGTAATTGAAAGCTCCATTTGTTTCCTGAGGTGGTGTTTTGGTTTTGTAGACGTCGAGTCTTTCTATATCGTAAGCTAGTACGTTTAAGGTAGTCTCGGATTTTTCTAAGTGTCCATAAACAACTAGAAATGGTTCTGTACCTAAGATAGAATAGGATTTCTTATACAACTTGGGATTCACGACTACATTTATAAAACCATGCTCATCTTCTAATGAGATGAATACGTATCCTTTTGCAGAGGAAGGCCTTTGTCGGGCTACAACAATTCCAGATACTTTGACAGGATGACGGTCGGATAGTTCACACAGACGATCACTAAAAATTGCTTTACTGTCTAATTCCTTGCGGAGAAGTGATAGTGGGTGAAAACCTGCAGAGAAATGAAGCATACGGTACTCCATGATTATTTGTTCAGTAGTCGTAAGTTCTGGGAATGTGATTGCTGTATTAGGATCCTCTAGTCTCAGCTCGGTCTGAATCCGTTTCTTCTTTACTGTCCTAGATTTAAGATTTTCTCTAGGTCCCATCCACAACCCTAACTGCCATAAAAGTTCTCTTCGAGTCAATCCGAAATCCTTAAAACCTCCAACTAGAATTAGATTTTCGATCGTGTTCCTGTTCAAGGAATCAGGCATTCTTTGCAGGAATTCTGATAAAGATCTGAATGGTCCGTATCTTTGTCTTTCTGTTATTACTGATATTGCAGTTTTCATCCCCCATCCTTTTACTAATCCTAAACCGATTCTCAAGTCCGAGCTTTCTGGGGTGCACTTGTCTTTACTGAGATTAATGTTTGGGAGAAGGATCTGTATTCCCTTACGTTGTGCATCTCTACTTAGTGCATCTAGCGAGTAGAATCCCATGGGTTGGTTGTTGAAGAGAGCAACGTAGTATTCAGTGCTATAGTAGTGACGAAGCCAAACCGATTGGTATGCTAATAGACTAAATGCAACGGCATGAGATTTGGGGAATCCAAAATCGCTGAATGCCAATATTTGTTGGAATATTTTTCTGGCTACGGACTCGTCAATGTTCTTTGATTTGCAACCTTTTTGAAATGCCTCCCAATATGATTCTATAGATTGTTTAGAACGTTTTCGGCTCATGGATCTTCGCATGCTATCAGCCTCTCCGTCCGAGAACCCCGCCAGGTGTCGACAGATTTGTAATACTTGATCTTGAAAAACAATTACACCTAATGTTTCTCCCAGAATTTCTTCTAAGATGGGGTGTTCGTATTGGATAACATAATCGGAGTTGTTCCGTAATAGTTCGCGTTTACGTGTATACATGTTGATTCCTCCACCTAGGATAGGACCCGGGCGAACGATAGCAATTTGAATGGCTAAGTCGTTAAGATCACGAGGCTGTATACGACGACCCATTTGTATTTGAGCTCGACTCTCTAGCTGGAATGTTCCAATCGTTTCACCTGAGCAAATTTGATCGTATATCTCCTGGTCTTCGAAATTGATACGAGAGAGATTGGGAACATGAGGGTGTCGGTTGGAAATCAAATCGATGGCTTCATCTACGAGAGAGAGCATGCCTAAAGAGAGGAAGTCGATTTTTATAAATCCAGCGTCATTACAGGAGTCTTTATCCCACTGACAAAGGATTCGACCTCTTTGGATACTTGGTTCTAGGGGAACCATCTCTGTGAGGGGACGACTAGAAATTATCATTCCACCAACATGTTGAGAGATATGGCGAGGAAGACCGAGTATATTTTTGACAAGCTGATGGAAAGTCTTCCACAGTGGAGATGTAGTTTTTAGGGAAAACCCTGGAAGAGGCCTGAGGATTTCTGAAAGACATTTTTCTGGATGACGTTCTACGGATTTAGATATCTTTGTTAATATCTCTATTGGGATCCCTAGTACTTTTCCGACTTCACGGATAGCAGAGCGTGCTCGGTATGTAGAAAATGTACATACTAGAGCAGCATGGTCATATCCGTATTTTTTGTAGATCTGGAGAATCAGTTCTTCTCTGATGTCTCGTGGAAAATCAAGATCGATATCTGGCATGGTCTGCATGTCTTTATTGAGGAAGCGACCAAGGAATAGGTTTGATTTAACAGGATCTATATGAGAAAGACCGATGAGATAGCAGATGATGGAAGATACCGAAGACCCTCTTCCTCTTCCTGGAGGCAGTCCGCTCTGATTCCTTGGGACACCTGTCCGTAATTTTAAAGAAACTTCTTCAGCAAGCTCTATAATCTCACTATAGACGAGAAAAAAACCTGCCAGATTATGGATATCTACGAGTGCAAGTTCTTGGTAGAGGCGCTCACGGGCTTCACTCGCTAATGGTGATCCTTCATAATAGTTTTCCAGTTGAGACAAGCATTTAAATTTGAGTGAGTCTAGAGCTTTTTTTTGACTATTCTTCTGAAAATCTGGAAAAGTATATCCGAGATTTTGAGTAAGATCGAAATGTGCACATTTTTCTGCTATTTTTAAAGTTTGTTTCAAGGCGTCGGGACGATTTTGGAAGCGATGGAACATCTCTTCTGGAGAAGCAAGATAGAATTGGGCATTTGGACGTCTCCATTTGTGGGATCCATCTAGAGTAGTTCGATTTCGAATGGACACTAAAACATCTTGGATTCGACTTCGGCTTGGATCATGGTAGTGGACATTCCTAGTGGCCACTAGGGGAATGTTGAAGCGATCTGCTAGGCATCCAAGACTTCTATTCCTATACCTGTCTCCTTTTCTTTCATTATCTTGGATTTCAATAAATAACTGATCTGGATTTAGGGAACCCTTAAGCTTTCGAACAAGAATTTCGGCGGTATTGAAGCTGTCTTCAAGTGCTATCGAAAGTGGTCCTTTACGACAACCGGTGAGTATGATTAGTCCTTCTGTTTGAGTTAATAGGGAAGAAAGAAGAACGTGAGGATGGGAGGAATGTTTTTTAAGGTGCGCTTCACTTATCAGTTTACAAAGATTGGAATAACCTACCATGTTTTCGGCTAGAATAGTTAAGTGACAATCCTTAGATAGAATGTCATTCTCTCCATCGGGTCTGGTTAATGAACCTAGTTTTTTGGAAACATTGCATATGTCCAGTGCGATCGTAATTTCAGAGCCAGTGATTGCATGGATTCCATTTTTGTGTGCTTCTTGTGCGAATTCCATAGATCCGTATAGCCCATTGTGATCGGTTAGGGCTATAGCAGGGTATCCCATTTTCAAGGCTTCAAGTATTAATTCTTGGGGATGCGAACTTCCATCTAAGAATGAAAATCCTGAGTGGCAATGTAATTCGACATAAGGGTGCTTAAGCATGGGTATTCGGTTTTTGTTCGGGTAAAAAGAAAGTATAGTTTGTCTAGTTGTTTTGGGCAATGAAAATCAATAAACTCTCTGAATCGGTGAGGAGGAAGATTATGTAAAGAGAGGAGATCGATGGACGAACGTATTCTTGTAGCGCTGTTAACAGATGTATTTTTAGAAGATTCCGATCATTTGCGACTTAGAGAGTATTTACTGGAAGCTAAAAGTTCTGGTGCTACCCTGGCCGTTCTTCCAGAACTCCCTCTTAACCCTTGGTCTCCAGCTAACCGTGAGTCTATTAGGGAAGACGCAGAACCTTTGGGCGGATTGCGTCAGCAGGTATTCTCCAGGATGAGTTCAGAAATAGGTATTGCTCTACTAGGAGGTGCCATTGTAACCGATTCGAAAACAGGAAAAAGGTATAATACAGCCCTTTTTTATGATCATAATGGACAGTTAGTAGGTCAATATCGTAAGATTCATCTTCCTGAAGAAGAAGGTTATTGGGAGACTTCACATTACATGCCTGGAACCGATCCTCCAACGGTTATTCAGATATCTGAGGCTACTATAGGTGTTCAGATTTGTTCTGATATCAATCGTCCACAAGGATCCCAGATCCTTCGTGCACAAGGTGCAGAATTACTTTTGGTGCCACGTGCGACACCCAGCGAAACGTATGAGCGTTGGAGGTTAATTCTTAGGGCTAATGCTATTATGTCTGAAGTTTACCTTATATCTGTAAATCGTCCATTTTCTGAGTTTGGGGTAGATATTGGCGGTCCATCTCTAGTAGTTGGACCTGATGGCGAGATCCTTTTCGAAGGGACTGAACCATTGGCAATCGTAGAAATAGATGGAAATAAATTGAAGACTATAGGGGCTCAGTACCCAGGGTATCTACCTCGCATGGTTGACGTGTATGCTCGGGGTTGGTCTGAACTGATTGATAGCGAGTAAGAAAAGAGTAGAGTTAGGATTATCTTATGAGAATCAATGTGCTCTAAGATCTACTGACTATACCACTTTTGTGATAGGAGGTCTTGGAATACGGTTATTATTAATCCATTCTCTAAAACAGTAGTGAAGTATTTTCTAGATATCTGTTCTCGCCACCATTCGTCGTCTATTCTCCATTGTTCTTGAATAACAGAAATTTTTAAGCGTTTTCTATTTTTAGAGTAGTAATATGTGGGCAGTCCAGTTTGATCTATATCGATTTGAATGGGGAGGGGGGAGTTAAGGATACGCAGGCGGATGCTATGATCATGGCGTTTGTTCTTTTTCATTTGAGTTGGGGGAATTGATCATAGTTATGCTCTTGATGATTCGAGAATATCTGTGGCCAGGGTAGGGACATCTAAATATCAAGATTCAATAGAGCATGTCGTCGTTCTGGAATACGTGACAAAGGGTCAATTTCTACTATACGGTAAAGAGGAGAGAAGCCCATTCTCAACTTCATTTCCTTTATAGCTTCTCGCAGTAAAGGTGGGATTGTTCCTTCTGTTATTGTTTTATTAGGGGATATTTGCCAATGGACTTTCTTGTGATTGAAGAGGTGTTCTTGTGGTTCGAAAGTACAAAGCTGAGAAAGCTCCAGTATAAGTTGCTCTATGGGGGAGACGGGTGGAGAGAGAAGTATACGGTCGTGCATAGTAAGGTAGATGTCTTCGTGTGATATCGAGGGGGTTCGCAGTATGTGATTTAGCGACCAAGACCCTCCTTCCCACAAAGCTGTGATGCGAACGCCCTGAACACTTTGGTGCCGGTGTTTAAGTTCTTCTAAGGCAATTCCTAGGAGCTTCGCTAGAGATTCGCAAAGAATCTCGATATGTCCAATTGGTCTATGGAAGTCTATCGAATGACGGATAGACTCAAGAGGCTGATTAGGTCGGACAAGATCCACCTGTTCTCCATTAGCCCACATTCGTGCTTTTCTTCCCTTTTCCCCAAATTGTCTAATTAGGGCTGCCGTCGAAAGAAGACTTAGATCACCAAAGGTTTGTATGCCTAGTTGTTCGAGGCGTTTAAGCATAACTCTATCAATCGGCAAGAGAGAAATAGCAGAAGGTCTTAAGAATGAAATCAATTTTTCATCTTGAACAATGAATGGTTTATTGGGCTTGGCTTTTGTTGCAGCTATCCAAGATGCAAATTTCCCTTTAGCCCAGCCAATTCTTATAGAATCTACTAATAAATCAGGAAATTGTTTTAGGTGTGTACGTATATTTTCTTTTACTCGGGAGGATTGGGATTTATGAAAACTCTTTAATCCGTCTACATTGATGAAGAACCGTCCATGTTCGGTAAATTCTACATCTGGGCTGATGTGGCAAAGGGCCTCCAGGATATTTACTTGCACGCTACTGTAGTAATCGAGATCGGGCTCCAGCACTATTAAAGTTGGACAGAAAGAGAAGGATTGAGAGATAGATTGGTTTGAGTATATCCCCATATCTCGGGCTTGCCTCGAACATTGCCACACGGTTCGCTTGCTGATTTTTTCAGGATTTAAGAGAGCAACGGGAGTATTATGTAGATTTGGTTTACGCATAAGTTCCAAGCCAAGTTCGAACATTGGAACCCAAATACATAATGTTTGTCCTTTTTCGAGATGTTTAGTCATAGGATATTTATGGGAAGCTTCCGTATACCGAATAAAAACCGAAGATAAAGATTATCTTTTATTTTTTATTATTAAGCAAGGGATGAATCAAGGAAGATTTCTATAGTCATTGGAATATCGTGAATCCCCGACTATCTTTTGGCCTGATTTAGGACGATTTTTAGGTCAAATCGGATATCTGAATGTGTACGGATTACTATGACTGTAACAGAGGGAAACGATACTTAATGAGCTCATCACCTTCGATTATCTATACCTGGGCGGATGAAGCTCCCGCTCTGGCTACTTACGCTTTTTTGCCGATTATCCGTGCATTTGCAGGTGCGACTGGAATTAGGATAGAAACACGAGATATTTCTTTGGCGGGAAGGATCTTGGCTGTCTTTCCAGATTTTCTTGATGAAGATCAGAGGATCGCCGATGATCTTTGCGATATGGGAAATTTGGTTGAAACTCCTCAAGCGAATATCATTAAGTTGCCTAACATTAGTGCTTCTGTTCCTCAGATGAAAGTTTGTATCTCGGAACTTCAGGAAAAAGGTTACCGATTACCGGACTATCCAGAAGATCCAGATAATCAGGATGAAAAGGAGATTAAAGCACGCTATGACTCAGTAAAAGGAAGTGCTGTAAATCCGGTACTCCGGCAAGGAAATTCTGATCGACGGGCTCCTGATTCGGTCAAGAAATTTGCAAAAAACAATCCGCCGGCTATGAAAGATTGGCCGGGCACCTCCAATACACATGTGGCGACAATGGATTCTGGGGATTTCTATCATAATGAAGTTTCGGTAACCATAGCTGTCCCAACAACTGCAACTGTTGAGCATATCGATGTTGACGGTGACAAGACGATTTTAATAGAGTCTCTTGCTTTGGAGGCTGAGGAAGTGTTGGACTGTACTTTCATGAGCAAGGACGAACTTGTCGATTTTCTTCGCGACGAAATATCGGAGGCAAAGGATAAGAAAGTCTTATTCTCTTTGCACATGAAGGCGACCATGATGAAGGTTTCTGACCCTATTATCTTCGGTCATTGTGTTAGGGTATTTTTTGCAAAGGTTTTTGAAAGTCATGCCACTAGACTGACTGAACTGGGCGTGGATCCGAACAATGGATTGGGCGATCTATTGGATAAGATTAAAAATCTTTCCGAGGACGAGAGAATACAAATCCAGGATGATATTGACACTTGTTATCGTGATGGCCCCGACATTGCCATGGTCGATTCCAACAAGGGTATCACAAATCTGCATGTGCCTAGTGATGTTATTATTGATGCTTCGATGCCACCCATGATTAGAGATTCTGGAAGACTATGGAATGTGGCGGGGGAGCTCGAAGACTGTAAAGCTGTAATTCCAGATTCTAGCTATGCGGGGATATACGACGCGGTTGTTAGGGACTGTCAAAACTATGGTCAGTATGATCCTTCCAGAATGGGTAGCGTTCCAAACGTTGGCTTGATGGCTCAGAAAGCGGAAGAGTATGGATCACATGATAAAACTTTTGAAATCAAAAGTGCTGGGACTGTTCGAATTCTAGATGAAAACGGTGTCGTCTTGCTCGAAAACGAGGTGGGTGCAGGGGATATATGGCGTGCATGTCAAACGAAGGATATACCAATCAGGAATTGGGTGAAGTTGGCCGTTCAAAGAGCTCGGGCTACAGGTGTGCCTGCAGTCTTCTGGCTAGATTCTTCCAGAGCTCATGATGGTCAATTGATACGCAAAGTTCATACGTATTTAAAGGAACATGATATAGATGGACTTCAGATAGAGATTCTTTCTCCTGTTGATGCTATGAATTTTTCTTTGGAGAGGATACGAAAGGGTCAGGATACGATCTCGGTTACGGGTAATGTATTGAGAGACTATCTCACTGATTTGTTTCCAATTCTTGAGATAGGCACAAGCGCTCGGATGCTTTCCATTGTGCCTCTTTTGAATGGGGGAGGTCTTTTTGAGACTGGGGCTGGGGGGTCAGCACCGAAGCATGTCCAGCAGTTCGAATCAGAAGGTCATCTGAGATGGGATTCTTTGGGCGAATACATGGCTTTGGCATCTTCGCTACAATATTTAGGAGAGCAGTATGGCAATGTAGCGGGCAATATTTTGGGGCAGGCTCTTGATAAGGCGATAGGAGTTTATTTGGATAATAGTCGTTCTCCTGCCAGAAAAGTGCATGAACTGGATAATAGAGGCAGTCTTTTTTATCTGACATTGTATTGGGCTGAAGCG
>TARA_B110000116_G_scaffold168635_1_pt1 | contig 10639 bp, 8 predicted proteins | sample TARA_B110000116 | Tara Oceans TARA_B110000116 (sample SAMEA4397355) | marine metagenome | biome: Polar Biome; feature: [ZZZ] marine water layer (ENVO:01000295); material: water (ENVO:00002006), including particulate matter (ENVO:01000060) such as... | depth 199 m
ATTTTTCATCAAGAGTTGTTTCTTCGCCTCTAATACCCATCAAGACTGCCCTGGCACCCATGTACATAATGCCTGTTCCTGCGAGGAAAAAAGGAGATGAGAATGCCAACATAAAGAGTGATTCAAACGGATAATTTGGATCAATAACCCCATCGCTAATCATCATGAATGGTACGAGAGCAAAAGGTAATCCGAATGACACGAAGAATAGTCCGAAAATAATTGATACGACACGAGGGACCGTGTGAATTTCTGAATTCATTCGGCCACCGAATCGCTATTACGACCACTCATCAAAGTCGTCTTTCGTGGCCTTCTTCCACTCGCGATAGTGGGCCTTGCAGATTGAGATACGGCGAGACTGACCATCAATACCGCCCTCACCCCAAACTTCGGCGGCGCGATCGAAAGCAAGCCTGCGCCCGCCGATTTTCTTGTCAGCGAAATTCTCGCAGCCGGCAACATCACAGCGGACTTCGCCGACAAATTCCTTTTTCTCGCGCTTACCGGTTCGTCCGGCTGCTACATCCGCGGCTGTTCGCTTCTTGCGTGCCTTGGACTTGAATCCCATGATTTACCCAGCCTGCGCACCGATTAGAAGGTTGCCTCGCCCCATGCGATGTCGAACGGTCCACCCTTACGTGCCAACGAAGCCTTGCGGTCTGGCCCGACTCCGACGCAAACCACTGAAATTCCACTCAGTTGCTCGATGCGATCGACAATGTTTCTGGCCGCATCGGGCATTGCTGCGAAGCCGCTGCCTTCGGTGCGGCTGCGGTCAGCCATGTCGATCCATTCCTCGTCAGACATGGCAGGGAATCCAGGATGAGTCTCGTAGACAGCGACGCATCGATCGAGATCTTCGGCAAGCGTAGGGAGGTAGGAAATGGGCTTGCCGTCGAGTTCGTAACCGACGCATATCTTGATTTCGTCAAGTCCACCGAGCACGTCGAGTTTGGTTACGACGAGTCCAGAGTAACCGCTAGTGCGGTCGGCGTCCTTGAGTGCGACGATGTCGAGCCAACCGGTGCGCCGAGGCCTTCCTGTTGTCGTGCCAAACTCGTGCCCTATCTGCGCCATGTGGTGGCCAGGGCCCTCTTCGAGAGAGAGTTCAGTCGGGAATGGACCGTTACCTACTCGAGTGCAGTATGCCTTGGTGATACCGAAGCACTCGGTGACGTGTCCGGGATGAATGCCTGCCCCGTGGCTGGCATTCGCCCGACCGACCACGCTTGAAGTCACGAAAGGATAGGTTCCCTGGTCGATATCCAGCATAGCACCCTGTGCGCCTTCGAGAAGTACATTCTCACCGTTGCGTAGAGCCAGGTCGACCATCAGACCAGTCGGCCTAATCGCTTGACCAAACCTATCGAGAATCCACTGCAGGTCTGCAGTCAGTTCGTCAGCACTAACTTCAGCCTCAACCTTGACTGTCTTGAGTTGCGAATTCATCCTCGAAACCGTCTGCTTAATTCGCTTCGGGTCGGCAAGTACACCAGCGATGTCAACAAAGCGAATGCCGACCCGCTCAATCCGATCGCGATAAGCCGGGCCGATTCCACGACCAGTAGTCCCCACCACCTTGTCAGCACCATCATACAATCGATGGAAAGGAAGGATCACGCTGGCTCGCTCGCTGATGAATAGCCGCTCGCCATCGGGCCGCTCTCCCGTGAGTGCCTCCCACCGTCCAAGTTCCTCATCAAGCACCCACGGATCGACGACCATACCATCGCCGAGAACCAAGTTGCAGTGTTTCGCAGTCACTCCCGAAGGGATCTGGTGAAGCTTGAGTGTGGTGTCTCCAACAACAATCGTATGACCCGCATTATTGCCTCCTTGGAAGCGAACAGCCCACGTTGATTGGGGGGCTAGTTGGTCTATCGCCTTGCCTTTCCCTTCATCGCCCCACTGGGCTCCGAGTACAACGGTCGCAGGCACCGTAATCAATGGCTCTGTGGAGGGTGTATGAACCCATTGGTCCGACTATGACTGACGTTCAGCGACCGGTTTGTGTTGGGAATGGATTATGAAGGGGAGTCAGGTCGGCGCGCCTGTATGGCTCAGCGCTTTCCCGAAGCCGAGGCTCGCCTCCTGAAGAAGTGGATTTGCATGAAGTGCAGCGCCACTCACCGCGGCACCAAGGTCCGCGTATGCCGCAAGTGCGGTTACACAGGTCTTCGCTTGAAGGCAAGCGAGCGCCGTAAGGTTTGATTGAAACAGGATCGAATCGGCAAGTCCCGATTCGGTTGCTTGATTCTTCGTCTTCATCCGTTTGTCAGATTTCGTAACGCCTCAACGATTTTCAACATAGCCCGTGAGGACTTTTCATGTTCGACTCGGCTCTGGAGGGTTTCGCGCTGAGCATTGGGCTAATATTGGCTCTAGGACCGCAAAATGTCTTCGTAATGAGACAGGGCCTAATGCGCTCTCATGTATTTGCTGTATGCTTGGCATGTTCAGTATTCGACGCCTTACTAATTACAGCGGGAGTCCTCGGTGTGGGGAGTATACTAGCAGGAATTGAAGGAGCGGAATTTATGATAGCAATCGGAGCATCGATCTTCTTGATTAGTTATGGAGTATTGAGAATAAAATCTGCAATGAGCCCCGTCGGGATGTCTACAGAGGGTGAGGGGGAAAGTGATCTTGCTCCAACCATAGCTGCAGCCGCAGCTTTCACATTCCTCAATCCGCATGTGTATGTAGACACCTTACTGTTGATTGGAGGCACCTCAAGCAGGTATCTCGGGGATGAGAGAGTTGCCTTCGGAATCGGTGCTGCCACCGCCTCATTCGTGTTCTTCTTCTCGCTCGGCTACGGAGCTAGGAGCCTCTCAGAGGTTCTGAACAAACCCAAGGCCTGGAAATACATCGATCTCTCAATAGCCTGTATTATGTTCATAATCGCAACTGCAATCATGCATCCCCATCTATGATAGTAAACTCTCTAGGGCATCGAACAGCATCCCTACTTCCTCCTCGGAGTTGTCGATGTGAGGAGATACACGTAGGAGCCCAGCTCTGCTGGTGACTAGAATCGAGTGCTCGTCTTGGAGTCTACGAGCGATGCTCTCACTGCTTACTCCCTCGGGCATTCTCAAGCTAACTATGGCGCTTCTCTCGTCTTCCGACATCGGGGAGACGATGCTGAGCCCAAGCCTATTTGCTCCCTCGATAACCTTGTCCGCTAGGCCGATATCATGCGCCCATACCTTCTCTGGACCAATTTCGTAGATCTCATCCACCGCCGCGGCCAGCCCCAGCGCGGCTCCAAAGTGTATGGTAGTATACTCGAATCGGCTGGCGTCTTCGGGCAGAGTCAACCTATCGGCCTGCAGGTCCCAGATATCGTTGTGGCTCCTGAAACCCAAGAGACCAGGATAGAGATGCGGACGTACGGACGGAGAGATGTAACCAACGGCTGCCCCATAGGTCCCACGCAGCCACTTGTAGCCAGATGAGACAATCACATCAGCCCCAGTTTTGGCCGCTTCTATTGGCACCATTCCCAACGACTGCGTGGCGTCTACCACTAGTAACGCACCTACCGAGTGTGCGGCTTTGGCAAATCGGCTCAGGTCATACCTCTGACCGCTGGAGTACTCTACATGAGAGAGTGTGACTACTGAGGTTCTCTCATCGATTAGGGAGATGATGTCTTCTGGGTCGGTGTAGAGGTCGGAGTTGTGGTCTGCCAGCCTAACCTCTGCCCCGTTAGCATCTGCGACCCTTGACCAAGGATAGACCGTCGAAGGGAATGAAGCTCTCGTGGATACGATATTGCTACCGCTCTCAGGGGAGACGGCCCAAGCAATCGAGCAGAGTAACTCGGTCGCGCTGGAGCCTACACAGATATCCTCAAGGTCGCAAGAAAGCAGTCTGGCTACTGCCCTTCTCAGAGGCATCATACCATTCTTCTCGGCCTCACCATCGAATTCCGCAGCGCCCCCTCTAGCCAGAGCATTCGACCACTCCATCGAGGCCTTGTGTGCCACGGGAGAGGTGGTCGCTACATTGGCAAAAGACAGATTGATCCAATCAGGCAAGCAATCCCCAGTAGACGCTAGAGTCTAATGGTATTCAAGGCTCAGGAGTCTCTGACCTCATTCAGAAGAGCTTCAAGCGCTGTTTGAATCTGCAAACACAACGGGCCGTAATGAGCCGGTAGATTTGCGTCGTTGAATATATCATCCAAAATACTTGCAGTCATTCCGAGACGGACATCAATCTCCTTGTCCTTGTTGAGAAGCCACTTTTGCACCGCGTCGCGAGACGAGTTGCGGATGTTACGAGGGACTTGAGTGTCCTCAAGTTGGCCGAGAACTTGTGCGATTTGCTGGATGCGACTCTCTATGTTCGACATGCGATGCCTCCAACGGCCGCCCCACCTGCGGTCCCTGTTTAAGCGCATCCCCAGACAACTGACTTTGAGTGCTCATGATTCCTCGCACCAGGTTGCCCAAGGCATGTCTGTATTGGCTTCTCCTGCGCCTTCGCCCTCGGGACCTAATGCGATGATTCCGACTTGTTTGTCTGGCGCGATGAGGGTATTGATGCCCCATTTCATCGTGGCAGCGAGCGCACCGGTTGAGAGATCATTTCCGGCTCGGATGCGCTCGTGAACTCGGTAGGAAAGTAATGCTTGAGTAATCGCTTCGCCGATACCGGTGGAAGCGACGGCGAGGTCGCCCTCAGCCCAAAATCCACAACCTGGCAGAGGAACATCGCCGACACGACCAGGAGGTCGGTAACTGCATCCACCGGTGCTTGTTGCGGCAGCGATTAGACCGGTTGAATCTCGAACGATTACGCCTACTGTGTCGCCGATCTGCCCCTTGGGAGAACGCCCGACCACCGGCGCATTCGTGTGACCTCGCTCGTCTGCCCACCGACGTGCACCCACTCCAGATAACCCATTGATTTCCTCGTCTAGCAAGTCTGCACATATGCGAATTGGATTAGGTGTATTCTTCATTGCGACAACAAAACCGAGGCGTCCATCGCTAACATGCAGTGAGGCATCGGTTAGAACCGAGCCATCTGTTCGCATGACCCCCCCCGTTCCAGCATTGAAGACGGGATCATCCTCAAGAATCACGCAGCCTTCAACTGCGGCTGAAATCGCATCGCCGCCAGCCGCGAGAACTTCTCTCACTCGCGCGAGACTTGGTTCGAGATTATTACGGCGGTCTGGACCAGGTCCAGCACCGCCGTGCACGACTGCTGCGCACCGTATTGACTCTCTTTGACTCGACTCGGCCTCATCCAGCATACAACCACTCAAGCCGGTCACGCAGCAGTCGGATTATCTCGATTTTGATTGAAGATGGCATCCTCAGCCTTCCATCCAGAGCTGAATCTGAAGGTAATCGCACTAATCAAAGCCAGAATACCACAGATTCGGAAGGCTGTGTGATAGTCGAACAAATCAGTGCGTGAAATCGTCAAATCCCACATCACACCGCCACTGCTGACTCCAATCAGAGCCGATAAGGAGCGAAGGCTCTCTGAAACTCCCATTACCGCACCGCGCTCGTCGCGGGCCGAGAGGTGTGTGAGCATCGCCATGTTGCTCGGAGTAACCAAGCCATTGCCGAATGACACCAAGAATACGGCCGGTAGAAGGGTCAGGAATGGATAAGCCGCAGAAGAGTACGGAATCGCAGCTAGACCAGTTCCCGCAATGACGAAACCTGCGGCCAACAATTTCGATGACCCGAAACGGTCGGTAAGTGGTCCGATCAGTTTCCCTTGGGTGATAATTCCAATGACTCCAATTGTTGAGAAAATGAGGCCATTGTCAGATTCACTGAATCCGAGGCCACCTTCTGAAGGATCCATCATGGTGAAGAGAATGAACGTGACATGCATGATAGTGAAAGCCATCCAGAAGAAAGTCAGGGACCAAAGAACTGGAGAAATCACTGGCCGGGACAGCATTGCTGGAATCTTTCTCATCTTCTGAAGTGCGGAGAGCCGTGGCTTTCCTTCATTGTCAGTATAGATTTGCTCCGGAGTTCGGCTCTCCGGAAGGAATTTGATCGCCATAATCAAGCCACTGAATGATAGAAGTGAGGAGAGTAGGCAGGGAAGAAGATATGGGTACGTCTCAAAAATCGTCGATTGGAATGCGGTGGTCCAAGTCCATTCGGCTGGCGATGATAGGAATCCACCGATGACTGGACCCAGCGAAAAACCAACTCCAAAGGCAACGCCGAGTAAACCTTGATTTTTTGCGACATCCTTTGGTTCGGTGATATCAGCGATATATGCGCGTGTCACCGAGACATTTGCATTGAACAAGCCGCCGATTAATCTCGCGAATAAGGCCATCATCAGAGTATTTGAGAGCCCGAAAATAATCATCGCGATGGTATTGCCCATCAATCCAATCATCAAGACTGGTCGTCGACCGATTCTGTCAGACAACGAACCCCAAAATGGAGAGAAGATGAATTGAGCGAGGGCGTATGCCGCCATCAGAGCGGCCACCCACATTCCGATCTTCTCGCCAGGCTCAGAGAGGTCGTCAACCATGTAAGTGATGAATGGAATAATGATGCCTATTCCAATCATATCGACGAGAATAACGAGCATCAGAATCCAAATCTGATATCGAGTCGAGTTCTTCTCAGTCATGTCTTGAGCTCCTAAATAATGACAGAAAATTATCGGGGTCTGAAAACCCGTATCCCAACAGAGGAAAGTCAGGCTGAAGGTTGGGAGTCGGGACCACTAGAGATAGTGTCGACAACATTTGCGAGGCGCTCGACGAGACTGACCTTTTCCTCGGCTCCGACGAGTGCGTGTTGGAGTACTTCGTCGAGTGAATCGACTGGGATAATCTCCACCTGAGACTCATACTTCTCATCGATGAGCACGTCTTGCTGGTTACTTCGCGGGATAATGACGCGCTCGATTCCTGACTTGGCGGCGGCTTCTATCTTCGCAGAGACACCGCCGATTGGCAGAACCTCACCACGGACCGTAAGCGAACCTGTCATTGCGAGGTTCTGATCGATTGGAACTCCCTCGAAAGCGCTAATGATTGCCGTCGCCATGGTAATTGAGGCACTGTCTCCGTCGACATTGTGGGTGCCGGGGAATTGTACGTGGAGATCGAAATCTTGGATGTCCTTGCCGGTCAGTTTCTTGACTACTGCGCTGATGTTAGTGACCGATTCCTGAGCAAGGTCCGACAGACCTCCGGTTGCGATAACTTTGCCTGACCTGCCCTGTGTTGGGGTGACCATGGCTTCGACTGGCAGGACAACTCCTGAGTAGTCCGAGAGCCCTGTGTCGGCACCTAGGACAGCTAGTCCATTGACGCGTCCGATGCGCACACCACGATTGACCAGCATTGCGTATTCCGATTGACGATCGAGGTAGCGGTCTGCTACTTGTTGCTCGAGAGGCTTTGCTATCATGCGCGCGCGAGTGACGTGAACTGGCTCTACGAGTGATGCGTTCTCTTCCGCTGCGAGATCACCTGCGATTCTGACTAGGCCGCCGAGTTCACGAAGTCTCAGTGAGAGTTTGCCTCTGCGGCCGCTACGGCGCTGAGCTTCCTTGAGGATTAACCCAACCGCCTTTGGTGAGAAGTGTGGAATTGCCTTGCCCGAATCCTTGGATTGTTCGTTGCGAACTTCTTGTGCGACGAATCTTACGAGACGGCGGCGATTGGCCTCTGTATCTCTCATGTCGGTGTTGACATAGACCTCGTAGCCGTATCCGCGGATACGGCTGCGAAGAGCAGGATGCATATTTTGGATACTGTCGAGATTACCTGATGCGACGAGGATGAAATCAGTAGGCACCGGCTCTGACTTGGTCAGTGCACCACTGCTACGCTCCGAGCGGCCTGAGATAGAGAGTGCTTTCTCCTGCATGGCGACGAGGAGTGCCTGCTGCTCTTCCATTCGCAGCATGCGAATCTCATCGATGTAGAGGACACCCTTGTTGGCTCGGTGAACCGCTCCGGGTTCGACACGCTCGTGAGCAGGAGTTGCAAGGTCGGCACCGGATTGGAAGGGATCGTGGCGGACGTCCCCAAGAAGAGCTCCGGCGAGGGTTCCGGTGGCGTCGATGAATGGGACCTCTTCGTTTCTATCGTGTTTGACGAGAAGCTTCGGAATGTTTCCTTCATCGCCTGATGTCATGCGAGTTCTGAGGAAGAAATAGCCGAAGACAAGTAAGAATGAACCAAAGATGAAAGTAAGAATTTCGCCCGAGGAAATCGTTGCAAGCAGGAGAGCAGCTCCGACGACGAGGGCGATGAATAGCAGTGTGCGATTGGTGCGCTCTCGCTGCTGCTTGATGTGGGCGCGGCGCTCGGAGATAATGCTCGATCCGCGGCCAGCAGGAACAGTCCGGATTCTCGGCTCATTCTCATCCTCATGATTGCGATAGACGAGAATATCTTCGAGTTGCTCCTTTGGGAGGAACTCGGTCATCGAGCGAGCCAACATCGACTTGCCAGTACCTGGCTCGCCAACCATGATGATGTGTCGACGCTGCTCAGCGGCCTTTCGGACAATGATTGAGGCCGCTTCTTGGCCGATTACCTGATCGACCAATTTCTCGGGGATCGGCACTTCCTCGGTCGAGACGATATCGAGGGCATTCGACCATTCCTCGACCGGCGTTTTGCAGATAGGATCCTTGGCGCTGGCGACACCGAAGGCTGCACCATCCTCCCACGACTCAAGTGGGTCAACCGGCTTTTGCTCATCGCTCATCGCACATCCCCTCGGGATTTATCCTGCTCATCGCACCTTCTTGAAGGTGCCCAGTCGCGAACTCGGCCCAATCAGGACTGTTCGCGGCGTCGAAGGTACTCCTCACCGTAGTGATTCCACTGTTGCATTGTCCAACCCGCGGGCAGTCCCTCAGGTGGTAGAGGAGGAGCCATTCCAGGTGGTACTGGAGGAGCCACAAGCGGGCTCACTTGGGGTTCATCAGAATAGTCGTATTCCTCATGGTAATCGTAGACCTCTGCACCGACACCGTCACGGCGCTGGCGCTGTAGAACAATCGCTAGACCGAGAACCAAAGATACGGCAAGCAGTAGCCCGATTGCCATGACTCCTACAGTCATGACTGAGAGTGTTCCCTTGTCCACATTTTCAGGCTCATCCTCAGGCTCCTCGGGAATCTCTTCGACTGCCTCTGTTGCGTATGCCTTGAACGAGTCAGGGGTCGACCTGTCAAAGCCAGTTGAGTCAACTGCGTCAACGGTGAGAGTTACGTAATCGCCGACCTTCAACCCCTCGCCGCTATTGGCAAGGACGATGAACGGTCCTAAATTATGCGAGACACCAAAGTCGTTGCAAATTCCTGTGATGCTGTTACAAACGCTCCAAAGGACCTTAATCTCAGAGAGTTCAAGAGTTCCTACGTTGGCAATTGAGACGCTTGGATTGGAGCTGTAATCGGTATTGTCCATAGACACTGCTAGGTCCCCGTAGCCACTGGAATCGACCCACAGTAGAGGAAGATCATTGACTACTTCGACAGTGATTATTGCAGCACTTGAGGCTCCGTGTCGGTCCTCAGCAGTGATGGTAACCATCTCTTGACCGGACTCGCCCCAACTCATTGTGGCGATTCCTGAAATTGGGTTGTACTGGACTGCTCCCGGCACGAAAGTCGTGACCGTGACCCAGATTTCTTCTGATGGATCATCGACGTCCGAGACCATTGCTAGAATATCGATATTCAGGCGCTCACCAGTCTGTACAATCAGAGATACATACTCACCGAGTTCGATGGCTGGAGCATCGTTGATATTGTTGATGTGGAAGGTTATCACGGTGTCTGATTCCTTAACTCCATCAGAGGCGCGGACGACGATTTCAGCCATTCCGAAGCTATCGTCGTCAACCGATTCAACGTTGAGTGTTTGACCATTTATCGAAGCAGTCATCAGTGATTCGTCACTGACACTCACAACGCTGAGAGTTAGTAGGCCAGTAGAAGTCGGGTTGCCATTATCGTCAGTATCCGTGAGGAACTCAGTCAGTGAAAGACTGGCTGAACTGCCTTCATCAAAGGATTGTGTAGGCACCCCACTCCATCGTGGTTGGCCGTTCTCGATGACGTTGAACATGAGAGTTCCAGAACTGAAGTCCTCGCCGTCACCTAGTGTGATGAAGATACCTTGTGAGATCGGAGTGCCGCGACTGTCGTAGACTATCTCATCGAAGCTCACGGTGATTTCGAGATTGAGTGGATCAAACGAGATGAATTCGTGAGCATCAGAATCGATAGTGAGATCAGAGAGGGAAGTTTCAGCATCACTGACCATTCCAACGATTGAGACTGTCTCAACAGTCTCGACCTTAACTGTCGGAATGCCAGCGTAACCGTTATCTCCGGCACCGAGAATCTTCGGCATTGCATTGCGCAATTCGAAGGCGTCAGTTGTTACTTCCCAATCAGATGACTGGCCGCCTGCATCTGTCCACTGCATGCGAATATCGTAAGTTCCTGACTGGGCATTCATTGGAGCAGAGATAGTGTGTATGTAGCGTGCATTTCCGCCGCTACCGATTAGATCTATTGCTGAAATCCAGGATGTGTCCCATGCGTCATTACCGCTTGGTGAGTATTCCATCACAGCGGTCATTGTCGACAT
>TARA_B110000116_G_scaffold266917_1_pt1 | contig 10580 bp, 9 predicted proteins | sample TARA_B110000116 | Tara Oceans TARA_B110000116 (sample SAMEA4397355) | marine metagenome | biome: Polar Biome; feature: [ZZZ] marine water layer (ENVO:01000295); material: water (ENVO:00002006), including particulate matter (ENVO:01000060) such as... | depth 199 m
GCCACGCGCCGCGCACCTCGGGCCTTAAGTACTAGAGTGGTGGATTCATTGGGGGAGGGTAGATTAAGAATTAATTAATCTGATATAAGATCTTCTGCTAAGGTATGATCAATTACTAAATGAGACACAAAGCCACCTTTAAGTGCTGCAAGAATAGCATTTTTTTTATCCAAACCAGAAGCCACACACATTCTAACTGGGACTCGCTTGATCTCCTCAGGTGAGATACCAATAATCCGAGCACTGTAATCACCGGACAAATGCTGACCATCTTTATCAATAAAATGACCACATAATACAGCTCGAGCCTGCCGGGCTTTAAATTCTAATAACTCTTTCTTATTTGCAATTCCAGTTGTAACGACAACTGTATCTGTACCCATATCGCCAACAGAGAAAATAATTTTGTCGAGTCTTTTTAGTCTAAGTAACTGTTCTTTAACGACATCTTCTCGTTTTATGGCGTCAGCTAAATTTTTACTTGAAAGAATGGCGGGCGCATGAAGAGTATAACATTTAGCATTTAAGCGTTCAGAAATTCGTATAGTGCTTGCTTCTGAGGTCATAAATTCTTTCGAGCTCATCGAACCTACTAATTGACAAACGCTAAGGTTGGCTACTCTATTTAAATTTGTTGGCATTTCTTGAGCTACTGATTGAACAGTTCGACCCCATGCAACTCCAATACAATCACCATCTCTGATCAGTTCATTTAATGCTATAGCTGCAGACCGAGTAACGCCTGAATATGAATTTAAGTCCACTCCATTAAGTTCGGATTGACTAACATATACATCAACTAAATTATATTTTTTTCGAATTGACTGACTTAAATTAGAAACTGGGTAGTTTGACCCTTTTATTTGAATGTCCACAATTCCTTCGTCACGACATTGCTTTAGATAGCTGATTATTGTTGCCCTAGATAGCCCCAACCTAACCGCAATTTCTTTCTGATTTAAGCCATCCTTGTAGTATAGTTCAGCTACTATTACTAAAATACTTTTATCATTTCTCAGTTTACCTTTCGAAATGATTAAATGCTTCTTCATTTAGCGTAACTCTGCCGATGTATTTCCACCATCAACTGTAATTACATGTCCAGTAGTTCGTTCCATTCCAGCTAAAGAGACAAATACATCAGCGACATGTTTCGCTTCAACTTCTAACTTTAGTAAATTTCCTGCCATATAGGTGCTTTCATCTAATTTTCTTGCCTTAGCCCTCTCCGAAATAAATTCGTCTGTTAATAAGCCTGAGCGAATCCTATCTGCATTTATCCCATTAACTCTTATTCCACTGTCTCCTAATTCCATTGCAAGCTGTCGAATTAAGAACATTGTGGCAGATTTTGGTAAGCCATAAGCACCAAGATTCAAACCTGGGGCGACCGCTTGTTTGGAGACATTAAATAAAAGCTGACCTGAACGAGCTTGATTTTTCATCACTTTTGCAACTTCAATTGCAAAGTTTTTATGAGAAAAGAAATTCATTTCAAAAGCTTTTCTAAATATATCATCATCTAGCTCTAACATTGAGCCACTATGAGCGGTACCAGCATTTGAAACCAATATATCTACACCTCCAAAATGAGAAATTGCTACGTCTACAGCGGTATTTGCAGACCCTTTAGCTGTTACGTCCACGCAACATGTTTTGTGCCACGGACCTAGTTCTGCTAATGCATCTTCTAAATTCGCCTCATTAATATCGACAAGTAAGCAATTAGCCCCTTTAGCGGCAAATGCTTTTGCAGTTGCCAAACCAATAGCACCAGCTCCACCGGTGACCATAACTACTTTTCCTTGAAATTGAGGTGGTTTACCTTTCCCAAGTTTGGCTTGCTCTAAAGACCAGTATTCACAGTCAAACATATCTTTTTCGTTTAGGGGATAAAATCCACTAAGATCCTCACCAACGGCCCTTACACGAAGATTTTGTTCAACTAAGTCCGCTGCTGCGCTAGCTGACTTCGAATTGTCACCTATTCCTAGAATACCTACACCTTCTATCCAGGCTTGTTTTGGATCAGGTTTTAATTGTATTTTTTTTTCAGATGAATTTGGCGCGTTGCGAGCAAAGTAATCCCTATACTCATTTTTAAATTTGGTTAGTTCCACTTTTATTGCTTCTCGTCCAGCAGACCAGACTTCCTTTCTCAAAAGTAGAGGTCTCCCTTTTGTTCTTAATACATGATCAGGGGAGGCCATACCCCTTTTCGACAGTTCTTCAATATCTGGTCGTTTTAAGAAATCTAGTACGTCTGCACTGTTCCTAAGATCAAATATGGGCATAGGGCTTTCAACGGTACCAGTTTCTTCTGCAATGAGTCCTCGGAGTACTGGTAGAAATGAAAGATTTCTTGAGAGTTTGCTAATTTTGTAAGAAGTTGGCTTCTTTAGATTTAAATATTTCGCTACTTCATTGGTATGTGAAATAATTAAATCATAACTTTTTTGTGCCGATGGACCAAACGTAAAGTGACCATGATTGAGTAACAATAAGCCTTCGACTTCTGGGTTCGTATCATATATTTCTGCAGCTTTTTTTGCTAAGCCAAAACCAGGCATAATGTACGGGACGATCGCAAGTCTGTCCCCAAATATCTCTTTGCAAATATCTGTCGCATTTGGTAAGTTAGCTAGAATAAGAAATGGTGTCGCGTGAGTGTGATCAACGAATTTGTGAGGTAAAAACGCATGTAAAAGTGTTTCAACCGATGGATTAGGTGAGGAGCTATCTAGTAAATTACTTCTTTGAATATTTACCATATCTTCATCAGACATTAGATCAAGATTCCTCAATTTCAGCAAAGGTTTCAACCAGACCCCAGGCAACCCTGGAGCTTCAATAACATCTAGGTCCCAACCAGACCCTTTCACATGTAAAACTTTCTGAATATTTCCAAATAAATCTGTTCGATCAACTTTAACTGAAGTGTTGCCACCTCCATGCATTAGAAGATCGGGATTTCTTCCTATCAGTCTGGAAGTATAAACTCTTTCTGCTAAATCCTGGTCGGCTGGTAAATCACCTGCCTGCTCCCGCCAATTATTTGCCTCAGTATTATTATAAGAATTTACTATCATTATCTAACCTTTTGTAAGTTCGGGAAACATATTTGCTAACCCTTCTTTAGAGGCCTCAGAGACACCCCTTTCTGTTATTAATCCTGTTACTAATCTACTTGGCGTAACATCAAATGCGGGGTTTCCAACCATTGTTCCGTCTGGAGTGACTTGGACTGCTTCGAGATTCCCTTTATCTGTTTTACCAATAATTTGGATAACTTCATCTTCTGATCGTTCTTCAATAGGAATTTCTGATATCCCGTCGCTAATAGTCCAGTCTATTGTGGGGGAAGGTAAGGCAACATAGAAGGGAATTGAATTATCATTCGCGGCTAGCGCTTTTAAATACGTACCAATTTTATTACAAACATCTCCTTCGGATGTTGTTCGGTCAGTACCTGTAATGACGAGGTCTACTAAGTTATGCTGCATAAGATGTCCGCCCGCATTATCTACAATATATTGGTGTGATATTCCATGACTTGCCAACTCCCAACTGGTGAGAGCTCCTTGATTCCTGGGTCGAGTTTCGTCTACCCAAACATGAATATTAATTCCTGCATTAAAGGCATGATACATAGGGCTTGTAGCAGTTCCCCAGTCAACAGTTGCGAGCCATCCAGCATTACAATGCGTTAAGATTCTAACAGGTTCATTATCCTTCTTTTTTGCTGCTATTTTCTTAATAATCTCTAATCCGTGAGAACCAATTGAACGATTGATTTCAACATCCTCATTACATATCTCATGTGCAAGTTCCATAGCGATAAGAGCACGGTCGCATTCAGGCAACGGAAGAAGTGTACTTTTACATCGATCAAGTGCCCATTTAAGATTAATCGCAGTCGGTCGAGTGGAATGTAATTTACCCCATGTCTTCTCTAAAGAATTGTCAGATGGATCTTGCTGCATTTGTACCGCCACTCCGTATGCTGCGGTTGCACCGATTAGAGGAGCGCCGCGAACCCACATATCTCGGATTGCTACCTCGAAGTCCTTAAGAGATAGCAACGAAACAATCTTAAATTGGTGGGGCAACCATCTTTGGTCAATAATCTTAACATGATTAACTTTTTGATCAAACCAAATCGATCGATAGTGGGTCCCATTAAATTTCATAGAAAATTTTCCTGATTAAAACGTCTAGCAATTATAGACAGTGCATTAGTATCAATTATAGCTTCACGATTTAAGATCAATTCTTTCCCCATCATTAGAGCTTTAGCTTCCAACCTACTTCGAATAGTTTCATCTTTTATGTCTTCGAAATCCGCATTATGAGCTAAAGATAAAATTCGCCGATGGATTTCTATACCAGATATGGTGAGCGCATCGAACCAAATATTCTTTAGGAGCGCGTCCAAAGCTTTTTCAGAAGATTGACCTTGATCTTCAAATAAAGATTTAGGATAAAGAATTCCGTTTCGTTCTGTTTTCCAAAGGTTAGTAAACTCATTTGTAAAAACTTCATAAAATTTTGTAATTACCTCTAGTATCCAGTCTTGAAATTTTACTAAACTTTCTGAACTTCTGTGTGCGGGTTGACTGATGTAGGCCATTAAGAAGTTTGAAATTAGCATTCCAATATCAAATCCCATAGGTCCGTAGAATCCAAATTCGGGATCAATTATTTTTGTATCATCGGTTGTACACATTACTGACCCTGAATGAAGGTCACCATGGCAAAGTGTTTCTGTATTAGAGGAAAATTTCATTAAGGCATCCTGTACTTTTACTTTCAGGTTAATATTTCCTCTTATTTGCCCTATAATCTTTTCTAGGCCAGGTGTGTTATGGTTCATTTTTGCATCAAAGTACGGGTCGGTAAAAACTAAGCTTTCAGTAATATCGCACAATGCACTATTACCCAAAAACAAGGCCACATCATTTTTCTTATCACTTGTATCCATCGATAAATCGGAGCCACGGAAAAGAGTTCTAGCGCAAAACAATCCTAACACCTCAGAAATCCCAGTTACGTGTTCACCAGCAATTAATTTACCGCGAAGAATTTTGTGAGGGTGCAAGAACTCCATTACAATTAAGGCTTGGACTTTATCAAAAAAGAATACTTTAGGTACTGAATTCGGTGCACGGCTATTTTGTCGTACGAGACTATTATATTCAAAGAATGCTCTAGTCAGAGGAAGAGGCCAGCTATCCCCAACTAACCGAACATAGGGTAAAGCTTGTTTTATAATTAAGGAGCCTTTGTCTCCTTTAAGAATAAATACTAGGTTTAGATTACCATCTCCAATTTCGGCGGCCTTCCATTTTGAAGTGTCTGATCCCAGTATCGACGTGACAGGTTCTATTAAATTTAATCTTGATACTATTGTTTCAAGTGTTAATGGCTCATATTCAGTTGATGTGGTCATGAAGTCATAAACCTTTTTTGATTTTGGATTAAAAATTAACAGAGCTCAGTTTTATTTTTTCGTAATCGCTAACAATTGTCAACTAGCTTGACTTTTGTGAATCTGAATATAGGCTCGCATAATTGGGGGAACTGTATGTCAGCTGTCGCTTGTCAAATTATTTCAATGTCAAAATCTTTTGGGGTTAATAAAGTCCTAAGGAATATTAATTTAGATTTATTCTCAGGTCAGGTTACTGTTCTTATGGGAGCCAATGGAGCAGGAAAATCTACCTTGGTTAAAATATTATGTGGAGTTCATAAGGCAGACTCAGGTACAGTTAAACTTTTTGGGAATAATTTTCAGCCTAGCTCGCCGTCAGATGCTTTTAAGAAAGGTATAGTGACGGTTCATCAATCGATAAACGATGGAGTTGTACCAGACTTAGACATCGCTTCCAATTTGATGTTAGATAAGCTGGGTGATAGCTCCTGGGGCTTTTTTGTTCGAAATAGACAATTAAAGAAAGCTGCTTCTGAAATAGCAGCTTCCATGGGAATTAAATTTGATGTTTCGAAGCCTGTTCGGGAACTGGGCATAGCGGACAGGCAATTGATAGCAATTGCAAGAGCCATGGCACAAGATCCAAAAGTGTTAATTCTAGATGAACCCACATCAGCATTATCCGTAGCAGAAGCAGAAAGGTTATTTAAGTTAATTGAAAGGTTCCGCAAGACTGGTGTTGCTATATTATACATTTCTCATCGAATGGGGGATATTAGAAGAATAGCAGATCGTATTGTTTCTATGAGGGATGGCGAAATAGCCGGCCTTTTTGAAGGAAAGGCATTAGATTATGAAGGTGCAATAACAGCAATGTTGGGCCATAGTATGACCGAGTTTAATGTAAATGTAGAACAAAATGGTCCCTTAGTTCTAAGTTTTGAGAATATAAAAATTGAAGAGAAAAGTCAGCCCATAAATCTCTCCGTACACAAAAATGAAGTTGTGGCTATAACTGGTCTCTTGGGGAGTGGAAAAAGTAGGCTTGCTGAAATTTTATTTGGACTTCGAAATCAGCTCTCCGGTATTTTAAAGTTAAATGATAAAGAATATTATCCAAAGAGTCCAAGAGACGCATTAAAATCTTCGGTGCATATGAGCCCGAAAGATAGAGCAACAAACGCAATCATCTCAGATTTTGATATAACTGGAAATTTAACAGTTCCATTTTTAAAATCTTTTTCATACATGTCATTCATACAGGGGAGAACTCAAAGAAATGCCTCAGATGAAATGGTAGAGAAGATGGGCATTGTATGCCAATCTAGTTATGACAAAATTGGGACATTATCTGGTGGTAATCAACAAAAAGTAATCGTGGGACGCTGGCTGTTAAAGTCATGTGATCTACTAGTTTTAGACGAACCTTTTCAAGGAGTTGATATTAAAGCAAGAAGGGATATTGGGTCCTATATTAGATCATCGACAAAAGACCGTGCAACTCTAGTGTTTGTATCAGAGATTGATGAAGCACTTGAAATAGCAGATAAAATTATAATAATGAGTGAAGCTTCCGTAGTTGGAGAGCACATTAATCATGAAGTTGATTTCCCAGCCTTGCTCGCAGAGTTTTCCGGGAAAAAAATCAATCATAACCAACGGTATTTATGAATGGAATATAAAGAAAAACTGGTAGATTTAATTATAAAGTATGGATTTTTATGTCTATTACTGGGACTACTTGTGTTTTTTAGTCTTTTCTCAAATGGGTTTGCGTCTCCCCGTTCAGCAGTTTTCATTTTTCAATCAGTAGCTATTACAGGAATATTAGCACTCGGCGTTACTTGCACGCTGGTAGTTGATGGTTTTGATTTATCAATTGGTTCAGTGGCTACATCCGCTTTAATGCTTTCGGCATATATAATGGTTGTTCTAGAATATAATGGGCTAATTGCTGTGATTGCCTGTATCGCCATGGGTGCTATTGTTGGGTTAGTTAATGGTTTGTTAATTGTAAAAATGCGAGTACCAGATTTATTAGCCACTCTGGGTATGATGTTTTTACTAATTGGTTTGCAGCGAATCCCAACAGAAGGGCGTTCAATATCTACTGGAATGCGGATGCCTGGTGGAGAAGTTACCGAAGGAGTTTTCTCTCCAGGGTTTCTTTGGTTGGGTAGGCATCGGTTTGACTTTTTCTTAGACAACCTCATTCCTATGCCAGTTATTGTATTTGTAGTTATTGCTTTTTTAGTATGGATATTTTTACAACTGACTAGGCATGGAAGATTAATGTATGCCATTGGCTCAAATGAACGCGCCGCAGCTTTAGCGGGAACCAACGTCAATAAATATAAGATCATCGCATACATGATCTCAGGGATGCTTGCAGCAGTAGGAGGAATTTTACTTTCTGCTCGTCTAGGACGGGGGGATATAGCTTCTGGTAATAATCTTCTTTTAGATAGTGTCGCAGCCGCATTGATAGGTTTTGCCGTATTAGGAGTTGCAAAACCCAACGCTTTTGGAACAGCCATTGGTGCATTATTCGTAGGAATTCTTTTACAAGGTTTAACTATGATGAATGCACCATATTACACGCAAGATTTTGTAAAGGGGGTCGTTTTGGTTGTCGCCCTACTTTTCACTTTTGCTTTGACATCACGAACACGTGGTGGGGGGCATTAACTAAATATACTTACACATAAAAGGGAGATTATAATGAAACTATTTAGACGACATATTTTAAGTTTATTAGGTGGGGCCTTACTTACCTCTTTAGGTTTAACCTCGGCTTCAGCAGGAGATATGCCAGCGCCTTTTGATAATCCTGGGGATGTTAAGATTGCTCTGGTTAGGTATCTTTCCACGGGCGATTTTTTCCAAGCTTACTTGAGTGGTGTTGAGTCTCAAGCAAAGGCTATTGGTGTTGACCTGAGAATATTTGATAGTCGTCAAGATGCGGCTCTTCAAGCTGATATGGTTGACCAAGCAATTGCTTTAGGCGTCCATGGGATAATTATTCAACATGGATTAACTGAGTCTATGAAAGAAGCAGCTCAGCGAGCGGTTGATGCAGGAATAAAAGTTGTAGCTTTTGATGTTAACGTCGAGAATTCAGCGATTCCTCAAATAGAACAATCTGATTATTTACTTGGAAAACTAGCCTTGGAACAAGCTGTTAAAGATAATGGCACAGAATTTAAAGCTGGTTATGTCTATGTCCCTGGTATTGCTCCATTAGATAGAAGAGATAAGGCTTGGCAGGATATTAGAGCCAAACACGCTGGCATAGAAGAAGTTGCTGTTTTTGGGACACTTGATAATCCGATAGCTAATTCTATTGCAAACCAGGCAAGATCTATTTTTCAAGCAAATCCGGATATTACTGTTGTTTTTGCTCCATATGACGAATTTGCAAAAGGAGTTAAAATCGCAGTAGATGAAGCTGATTTAACTGACCAAGTTAGTATTTATTCAGCGGATGTTTCTACTGCGGATATTTCTGCAATGAGAGAGCCAGGTTCTGCTTGGGCTGCTACGGTTGCGACAAACCCTTCAGTAGTAGGAGAAGTTTCTGTGCGGGCTTTGGCAATGCTACTGGCTGGTGTTAACCCAGGGCAAAGTGTGATTGTTCCACCAACCCTAATCACTCAAGCTTTCTTGATTGAACAAGATATAAAAAATATGGGTGACTTGGGAGAAAAAATGCCTCAATTCCAGCATGCTGATGTAGCTATGCCGGCTTGGATGCCTCAACCACAACGATAAAAAGTTAGGGCCCCGCGTTGTTGGGGCCCGTAACTTACTAATGAATTAATCTTAAAAAATTGAAAATAAAATGTAACTCGAGCAGCTTCTGAATCTTGAGTAAGATTTGTTAAAACATTGACTACAATATTGTAAGATTTATTCTTGCTGAATGGTTATGGATTGTACCTGTAATTATAATTTAATCTGGTTCATATTTAGAAACTAGATCTGTGAATTGCTGATTACTGATATAAATAAGAGTATCTAAAGAGTGTATAAGAATAAATAAGAAAATATTAACTGGCTAGATTCCTTACGATTTCTAAGAGAATTTTATGAGTTAATATAGTTCCGCAGTTCCTCTATTTCGAGCTTGTAATTAGTTAATAGGTATTTTAACACATCACCGATCGATACCATCCCTATTAGATTCATCTTGTCTAGGATGGGTAAATGTCTAATTTTTTTTTCTGTCATGATGGCCATTATGTCAGCTGCGCGTGAGTTAGCGTTTCCTGCAATTACTGGGGAGCTCATAATAGAAGTTACCGAAGCTGATTTGAAATCGATTTGGTCGTTGTTAATTTGGTTTACTATATCGCGCTCAGATATTATCCCGACAACTGTGTTTGAAAAGTTTAAAATTGGTAAGGCTCCAATTTTTTTTTCTGTCATGATTAAGATAGCGGTGGCAATACTGCTGTTCACCTGAATACTAAAACAACCTCTTTTTATTAATTTCTCGACTAATATGGACATTGTAACGACCTTTAAAGTACTATTCTATATAAATATATATATTATTAAATAAAAATAGATATAATATATATATTATTAAATAATTCAATATATAATATAGTAACCTGGAAATTCTGGTGGACCTATTTTAGATAAATATGGAAATATAGTTGCTGTTGCAGTTGCTAAGTTAAGTCTCAAAAAGATTTTGAAAGATTATGGAGTAATTCCAGAAAACACTAACTTTGGTGTCAAGGCATCTGCTGTCAGAAATTTGATGGAAGGCAATGCAGTTCCATTTAAAAGTCCAAACACTGTGGTGGTATCCATGCAAGAATTGAATAAGAATGTAACTGATGGCACCGTGTATCTAACCTGTTGGATGACTACAGCGCAGATTGAACAGATGAGAGCTAAAAAGGTTTTGTTTGAAGCTTGATTTAAAGGTCAATACATATGATAGAACTCGCTGAAAGTAAAATTTCTTTCAATGATTCAAGTGGTTCACTTAATAAAATATAATGGCTTACACTTGGTCGAACACAATGCGAAATCCGATGTTACTGGTGGAGCTGTCTGGGGAATTACCGGTGCGGGCTGCGATGCGGTAGCGGGTACAATAAGAGGCGTGGCACAAAAAGCTGCCGCCTTTGATCAA
>TARA_B110000116_G_scaffold62236_1_pt1 | contig 10573 bp, 9 predicted proteins | sample TARA_B110000116 | Tara Oceans TARA_B110000116 (sample SAMEA4397355) | marine metagenome | biome: Polar Biome; feature: [ZZZ] marine water layer (ENVO:01000295); material: water (ENVO:00002006), including particulate matter (ENVO:01000060) such as... | depth 199 m
ATTTATCCTTCACGGATGATTATGAGGGGGGTTTGAGAGAGTAAGTTTGAACCACATGAGCCTCTCGGACATGTTCATGGAGACCTTTGAGGTTAAGCGCGGGATGGCTAAGAGTGTATCAGAAGACGGTGGGTTGGAGGCTCTTGCAGGCAAATATTTTGACAATGTAGAAACCTCTAGTGACAACGGTTTTGAAGGAAGATTTGGAATCTTGTTGAAAGTCGCAGGTCATTACAATGCTAAGGGCCAGTTAGTAACTGATGTTGAACAGATGAAAGGTGGTGACCTAGAAGAATTCCTTTCGGCTGATGGTGGCCGAGAAAAAGCAATGGATTCTCGCCGACGCTGGTCGGAATTCCTTGATTCTGCAACTGGATATTCACCAAAACAGCGGGGAGACAAAGCGAAAGAATCAGCCAAGAAAGCATCCAAGGCAAAATCTGCGGTTTCACAAGCACGTCATTTCATGAAACTGTCGGATGTAAGTGATGAAAAGTCGGCTTTGGCTGAAGAATTAATCACCGAAATTCAGGCATGCCTAGACAGGGGCGACTTCACCCGCGCCGCAAGCCGTGGCGAAAAACTAGGAAAATTATTCTGATGGTGAAAATGATGGAAGACGAAGACCTCTCTCCGCTTTCAGCAGAGCACAAAGAGAAAGTCTTGTCCATGTTCACCGATGCTGACGAGGTGGTTGGGGTAAATCACCTAGTTGACTGCCTTAGTAATTCCACTTCACATGCAGGAGATGGCATCATCAGAGCCTATGTTGGATTTGAGCCATCAGGAAAAGCCCATATCGGCTGGAAAATAATTGCACAAACTCTCAGACGCTTACTCGATGCTGATGTAAACGTACTAGTCTTCCTAGCCGATTGGCACGCGTGGGTCAATGACAAATTTGGCGGAGATATGGACAAAATCCAGACTACAGGTCGCTACATGGAAGAGGTGTTCAGAGCCCTTCTTGGACACCCAGAAGAAGGCGATGGAGCTGGCCAACTGCGGTTTCTCTACGCTAGTGAACTAATGGACTCGGGAGATTATTGGGCGCGGGTATTGAAGTGTTCAAAGAATATGAGTTTAGACAGGGTACGTCGCACTTTCAGCATAATGGGGAGAGCCGAGGATTCTTCTGATGGTGACCTGTCAAAATTCTTCTATCCAGCAATGCAAGCAGCTGACATATTTGAGTTACAGATTGACATCGCCATAGGGGGCATGGACCAACGCAAAGCACACATGTACATGCGACGGGTTGCCGACCGCCACAATTGGCTGAAAGCAACCTGCGTCCACACACCAATTCTGTCAGGACTCAAAGCATCAGGAGCACGAATGGAATCTTTTGACCACAAGATGAGTAAATCAGACCCCTCTGGAGCAATCTTGCTACATGATGATGCCAAGAAGATGCGCAAGAAGATGCGCAAGGCATACCTTGACCCACAAGACGAGAAATCACCTGTTTACGAGTTAGTGGAACACATTGTTCTCCCTGAGTTAGGAACATTGACTGTCACGCCAAAACCAGAATACGGAGAGCCTAGCACATGGGACAACCTAGAATCCCTAAAGGCCGCCCTAGCGAGCGGGGAAGTTCACCCCTTAGATCTCAAATTCGGGGTCGCTGACGCTGTTGCAGAGACTTTAGCGCCTCTAACAGCACATTTCGATAATAAACCAGAACTTCTAGATGAAATCAATGATATCACTGGAAATTGAATTTTCAACTTCTAGGATTTCAAATTGACTGCCTATTCTGCCATGATGCATATTCATGTCGGGAGAGGGTTCTAATGCAATGGGCTGGCGGATTTGGATTAGTGGTTAGCATGGTAAACGTCGGAATCGATGATATCGCAATCCATTTCCCAAAAATTTACTTCGATATGAAAGACTTTGCAAAAATGAGAGGTGCAGACTATGGTAAACTCAATCGAGGATTAGGCCTCTCAGCAATGTCTGTCCCAGACATTCACGAAGATACTGCTACTATGGGTGCAAATGCTGTCACCCGACTAATTGACCGTAACGGATTAGACCCTAATGACATCGGAAGAATGTATTTGGGTACAGAATCTGCTTTAGATGGTGCAAAACCAACTGCAACATACATCTTGGATATGCTAACCCAACGATATTCAAAACAATATGGTGAAGATTGCTTCCGTAACTGCGATGTTGTTGACATGACATTCGCTTGCATCGGCGCGGTGGATGCTCTTCACAACACACTTGATTGGGTCGCTCGTGGCGGCTCAGAGGAAGGAAGAGTAGGTGTAGTAGTCTTCTCTGACAATGCAAAGTATGACCTTGAATCTAGTGGAGAGTATACACAAGGAGCCGGTGGTGGTGCAATTCTTGTGCGTCACAATCCCCGCCTCATAACTATCCCAGATACATGGGGGATTTCAACAACTCCTGTCCACGACTTCTTCAAGCCTCGCCGTGAAGTATCTCTCACCTCAATTATTACCCATGTAGTCCAACTTGCACGTGAAACTGGCGAGACACTCAAAGATGGAGTAGCCGAGAGGATGATTAAACATCTACCAGAATCTACCGTTCGCCGACTCGGTATATTTTCCCACGGCGAAGAGAAAGTGCAGGTTCACCGTGATGAACCGGTTTTTGATGGACAATTTTCCAACCGATGTTACCAAGAAGCTGTGAAAACCGCTTTCTTAGACTTCCAGCGCAAAGCTGTGAAGAGTGGCCGCTATAATGCTGAAACTGATGAAATACTTACAGAACAATGGATTCGGATCATAATGCATCTACCTTATGCTTTCCAAGCAAAGAGAATGTTCCCAGATGTGTTCCGCCACGACCGCAGAAATGAACCAATATGGCAGGATGTCATTACTGAGATTGGTGAAGAACCAGACCGAGCAGAGTTTGAAGACACCCCAGAAGGAGAGAGCGAGTGGGATAGGGCACAAGATTTGTACCGCAGAGCAATTGCAAAGACTAACCTATACCAAGAATTCCAAAATACTAGAATTGAGAAGGCTCAACGCGCTTCAAGCCTAATTGGAAATCAATACACCGGTTCTATTTTCCTAGCCATAATGTCAACTTTTGAGTCTGATTATGAGGATAATGAAAATATTGAGAATAATTATTTCGGATTGTGTGGGTATGGTTCCGGAGCAAAAGCAAAGGTGTTTGAAGGAAAAGTTTCACCAAAATGGCGAGAGATTGTATCCCGCTGGAACATGTTTGAGAGAATGGCCGGCCGAATCGCCATTGACCAATCTACTTACGAAGAACTACACAAAGGGCTTCGGGAAATTTCTGTTGTTGAGCCAAAAGGCGAGTTTGCCCTTGTTGAAATTCAATCCGAAGGCGCCTATGAAGGTGCCAGAACATATCGTTGGGTCGCTTAATTAAGTCAATTAAACCCAACAAAACTAATTTCACTAAGTGGAATCAGACTTCATCTTGGTAAAGGTTGTCTAAATAGTCCATATACTCATCAGGAGTAAGAAGATCTTCTTCATCTAACTCATCTGGCCGGATATTCATCAACCAACCATCAATATACGGGTCTTCATTAACTAATTCAGGACTATCCTCAACTTCGCCATTCAATTCTACAACATGACAAGCAACTGGAGCATATATCACATGTCTGCCATTTGATGTTCTTAGAGTTGCTAAGGTTTCCTCTTCCAAAACTTCGTGACCACTAGCACCAGCATCTCTGGCACCAGTCCCTATTTGATCTGACTCGTCATCATCATCATTAAACTCATCATACTCATCAACATTTGACTGCTGAGCAAGAACTACTCTAATCATATCCCCAAGTTCTGCCTGAAGAAAATCGGTAACACCAATTTTGAATAAATCACCTGTTTCTTCGTCAGAATCTAACTTTTGATACCAAAGGTGGCCTTTGGAATATTTTCTGTCATCTAAAATCTTAAATTCAATATAATTGTCCTCTTCTGTCATTGCTGCCCCTCCTTTTGCCGCGCCGACTTTAGCCTCATATTTAACGATTTGAGTTACAATGCCGAAATTTTAGCAACAACCACCTCATAGCGACCCGTTATGAATAAGATGCGGCTGCCCCAACCATAGGTGAGACAGGTGGACTTCAGAGAAACTGACGAACAAAGCATGATTCGAGCCATGGTTAGAGATTTTGCCGAATCAATACTCCCACCAACCATTGATATTAGGGACAAAGAACAGATTCCTCCTACTGAAGAATGGCAGACATTTTGTCAAGAAACAGGCCTACAGGGAATTACTATTGCAGAGGAATACGGAGGTATGCCAGTAGATGATATTAGTGAAGCGATTATCATTGAAGAATTAGCTCGCGTAGATGCCTCGTTCTCAGTATTTTATTGCGTCCATGTTGGACTTTGTTCCAAGACCATTTCACTTCACGGGACTGATGAACAGAAGCAGAAATATTTGACTCAACTAGCGGCTAATAAGGTGGGTGCATATTCACTATCAGAAGCCGGAGCCGGTACTGATGCAGGCGCCCTTTCATGCAAAGCAGAGTTGTCATCAGACGGTTCTCATTACGTTCTGAACGGAATGAAAATGTGGGTCACAAATGGTGCATCAGCAGACATTTATGTTCTTTTTGCAAAAGTAGTTGAGCATCCAGAATATGGTGTTAAGAAGCATGGTGGAACCACTGCTTTTATTGTTGAAAAAACGTTTGATGGGTTTACCGTTGGTAAGAAGGAAGACAAACTGGGAATCCGTAGTAGTGATACATGTAGCCTAGTACTTGAAGATTGTAAAATACCAGTAGAAAATGTACTTGGAGAGGTCGGAAAGGGTTTCTCAATTGCCATGAATGCATTGGATAATTCACGCATTGGTATTGCCGCACAAGCACTAGGAATATCGCAAGGAGCATTTGAGGCATCACTGAAATATGCTCACGAAAGAGAGACTTTTGGAAAGCCGCTGGCAGCCCACCAGATGATCACCTCATACCTCGCAGATATGGCTACACGCATCGATGCTTCCCGCCTCCTAGTATACCGTGCCGCACATGCAAAACAGTTGCACTACGAAGAAGGTGCGCCGCGGCACACCAATGAAGCAAGCATGGCAAAACTGTTCGCAGGGGATACCGCAATGTGGGTATCTGAAAGGGCTGTACAAATTCACGGTGGGTACGGATATGTCACCGAGTTCCCTGTAGAGAGATTCTTCCGAGACGCAAAAATCACTCAGATTTATGAAGGAACTCAAGAAGTTCAGAGATTAGTAATTGCTCGAAATCTAAAATGAATAGATTTACGTTCAAAATATTCTATCATTCGAATTCTTCGGATTATGGCCATCGTAACTGTGGCCAATCATTTGGCTCGCTATCTTGCCAATCAATGTCGTTGAGCATCGATTGTAGTTCATCCTTAGACGATACGTCATGTTCTACTTGTAAGCGGTGAAGATATTCCTTCAGTCGTCCAAGCCTAATCCCTGGCGGCAAGCCAGTATTATCTGCAATCCAGTGGCCATCGGCCAAGGCAACATCATTAGCCTTATTTTCTTGAAGTTGGTCAAGTGCAGTTCGAACATTTCCAACACCTTTAGTATCAATTGCAATTTCACAGGCTAGTTGAGTATCAAGTCCTTCACCAAGAACAGCTCGGTAAAGACGAAGTTGTGTGACATCATTTTTATTCGGTAAATTACCCATGAATCCTCTCAATTCACTAACCCGCTTTATTATCGCTTTAGGCATGGTCAATCGTCTCAACAGGCCGGCTGGGTTATCAGCCCGAAACATGATTGCCAATCGGGCTTCAATCACTGAATTATCTGAATTCATCTGCAGAGAAGATTGGCCATTCAAATCAAATGAATGGCCATTGAAAATGATATTAAGAACGTCATCAGATTCCATCCTTGCCAATACATCTGCCGCGCGCACACCTGACAAAATTCGGCGTAATTCCTGCCAAATCCGCTCTACGCTGACATTTTTCAACATTTCGCAGCACTCAAGAAGTGCCGCTGAAAGCATCTCATCAGGCTGCCACAACCCACCAACCCCTTGGTCCATGAATCGATAAGCACGCATTACACGAAGGCCATCTTCCTCCAACCGAAGTGAGGCATCCCCTACCGCCCTAAGGACCCCATTTTGTAGATCCTCAAGCCCATTATATGGGTCATACAACTCTTTTCTAGCCAAGTCAATAGCCATGGCATTGATAGTCAAATCACGTCTTTCTAAATCAACTGCAAGTGATGTGCCAAAGTCAACTGATTCCGGTCTTCTCCCATCAAGATATTCTTGGTCGCACCTCAGGGTTGTCACCTCAAACAAGTCGGACCCAGCGTTTAGACGCACTGTAACCGTACCGTACTCTACTCCGGTCTTGATTGACTTAGGAAAGTACTCCAATATCTGATTTGGTTCAATATCCGTTGCCAAATCATAATCGTTAGGTTTTACTCCGCTCAAACCTTGGCGAATACTACCTCCTACGACCCATATCCCAGCACCATTTTCAGCAAAAATTGAGACGATTTTTAGAAGGTCATCCGGTAGAGACTGAACCCAAGATTCCAACTGCATAGGCAAGCCTCTACCACTGAGGTCTGCAAGCGCCCCTTTGGGCAACGACTTGACTCTCGCGAACTGCTCCACAAAGTAACGGGGGGCGGCAATTGCTTTCAAGGGGAATGGCGAGTCGAGGCTATGGAGGTGGAACTAGTTGCGATTAAGTGGCTAAGGCCTCACGAAGAGACTCGCCCCAAAAAGGTCAAAGAATTGGCTAGAATCACAAAAAAATGGGGTTGTTACACCAAACCTTTGCTAGTTGATAGAGAGAGTGGCGCTATACTTGATGGGCACCACCGCCATGCTGTTGGCAACATTCTAAATCTAGTTCGATTACCTGTGGTTCTTTTTGATTATATGGAGGATGATTCCATCACCGTGGAACCTTGGCCAAATTGCGGTCTTGAAACTCTATCGAAACAAGATATCATTGACATGTCTATTTCTGACGAATTATACCCTGCAAAAACTAGCCGTCATACTGCAAGTTGGAACAGTCCCCCAATCGCAGAATCTCTGGAACGTTTAGCCAAATTGAATGATTGAAAACGGCCTAAACATGGCCAAATTATCTGTTCAAGATAATATATCTCATGGGACTAAATCTTCATGGTGGCCAAATCCAAAGTCTTCAAATGTCGCATCCGGGGCACCTGGGTGTTGCATCTTTGTCTCTAGTAATGCCATCATGGTGGGCCATAATGGCGTCAACCATTCTGATGCATTCGCCAACAAGTCAAAGAGTGGATGTTCAGACAATTCTTCAGTTAGTTCATCAAAGTGAATGAATATATCATTCTGATCTTCATCACCAACATCCCATAAATCGTCCTCAGCATTAGCAACTAGCGCAACTGGTGGTAAATTCTCTGGGAGTTGCCGTAACTCCGCGGCCAATGTTCGCAGACAATCGGCCTCATCATTGTCAAAAACACCCAACTCCGTTCCGATTTCCAAAGCATCCTCAAACAGGCCTGCAAGTGATCTAGAATCTGTAGATTCGGCCTCAGTCTCACATATATCCACTGGTCCGAAAAGTACGCCACCTAAGTCTGTATCAAACAAATCACCTTGCTTTTCTCGCTTGATTAGTCTTTGAGCTATTCTCCCTCCAAGAGGCGCGATCACAAAACCTCCATCGGCAACTCTGTCCTCAACCCAAGTTGGTAATTCTGTAAGAGACCCTGTCACTAATACACGATTCAACGGAGAAGGGAGATTAGGAGGGGTGTGGTTAATTTGCCTCATTTTACGAGTGTGGAAAGTTGCATCACTATCAAAATCCTTGAGATGATTCCGCACATGTTCAATCACCTGCCTATTTGGGTCTACAACGGTAACCCCACCATCTGGACCTACAATATGCCCAATTAACGCAGCCAAGTATCCACCTTTAGCACCTAAAAGCAGAACTTCATCGCCTTCATCTAATTCCAAGTGGTGTAAAAGAGTGCATATCATATGTGGTGCTGAAATTGTTTTGATACCGCCTTCATCAGTTTCAGTAAAAACTAGTGGCCTATCATGGTAGAATGGAGTGGGGTCATAGTTACTAAATGATTCAATATCAACTGAAAGCATCGCATCACGAATCGCTGGAGACATTGGTACATCAGCGGCTTCAAGCCGCGCCAACAAGTCTGATATCTCACTCACGAACTAAGCCACTACAGTCCTTACACAAAAGGCTACGGGGTCGCGTGGTTCATAATGGAGTGGTTCTTCGGCCTATTAGTCGGGCTCGTGGTCTAGCGGTTATGACGTCGCCTTTACAAGGCGAATATCGGCGGTTCAAATCCGCCCGGGCCCATAATAAAATTAACTAGGATGAAATAAATTACAACTTTTTCGAAATTGATTAAATCCAGACCTAAATATTGTATCACCACTAATAGTCTGAGATAATCTTTCAAAAATGACGAAATAACGCATTATTTGAAGATTACATCATTTTTGTCCGCCCATATAGTCAAAAGGCTCCGCTCCGGCGCCTAAAACATGGCACAAGACGCCTCAGTGCTAGCAGGTTTACTAGCCCGCCGTATCAAACGGGCAGAAATGTTCATCGCCACGGCAGAATCATGTACAGGAGGCATGATTGCTTCTGCCTTGACTGACATCCAAGGCGCTAGCCGTTGGTTTACTCAAGGCTGGATTACTTATTCAAATGAATCAAAAATCAAACAACTTGGAGTTGATGAAAGTATTTTCGTTCCTGATGAAGAAACGGCTGGTGCCGTCAGCTCAGAAGTTGCTGAGGCAATGGCAATTGGAGCCGCTAAGAAATCAGGCGCTGATATGACAATAGCTGTAACAGGAATTGCAGGACCAACTGGTTCTACCGAATCAAAAGAAGTTGGCCTCGTTTGGGTAGGAATTTATCTTTATGATAAAGTTACAACGAAGTGCGCAGAATTTGGCCAGGGTGACCGTCACAGCAACAAGGAGGCTTTCACCACTTTTGCTCTTAGAGTTGCTTTGGAAGTATGGGGGGAACACCATGAACAACAGAACGCAGAGAGTGAATCTTCAGATGAAGATGATTCAAAAACGCCTACAAGCGTCCCTGCAGCCCTAAATTTACTAGACGAGGGGCCCCAAACAGGAGACTGGCATGGAGATGTGGCTTGGTCAGAAGGTGATGAAGAGCCTAAACCTGATTCTGGTGAAGACACAGCGATACCTGATTCCGATATCGTTTGGGGTGAAGAGTAGGTACTCTAATTCTAACTCATTCAATCTGAGGTTTATTTTTCAAGCGCAATTGCTTAGAACATCCTCGTCCGCCTTGAAGATATGGCGGGCGGGAGTTGGCGTAAAATCTCATTGGATTTACTCGCGGCGCAGTTGTTTCCAGCGGCAGACATCAGTGAAAGATTGTTAGCGATTGATAATCTAGACCAATTAATTTCTATTGCAGTTGATGAAGGAATTACTGGATTATTGACCAATGAAATATTATCAAACCTTGAACAAAAGTCTCGCTCTGCAACGAGCGATCCTGAGAAAGATGATGAATCTGATTCGCAATCTCAATCTAAAGATTTCAACGAGATGGTTCCGGTTCTTGATGCAGCAAAACAAGATTTGAACAACAAGCCTACACAGGGGCGAGTCCTCGCCCCGATTAGTCCATCTGAACCAAAACCAGCGGACCGTCCTCACGGACTTCCACATTTCTCTCTAGATGGTTTCCCAATGCTAGCAACCGATGTTGATGTCGAGTTAGATGTTCACTTTGACATCACTGGAAAAAGTACTACTGAAGGGAAACTAAGTGACATTATTTCCCATTTCAATAGTCGTCTGGAAAAAATAAAACGGATGCTAATTACATCAGGTAGATTACCAAATAGGCCGATTGAAACTAGTCAACTCGCCCGCAACAAATCGCGTTATTCAAACAGTAACAATACCGCTACAATCGTCGGACTGATCAATGATGTTAGGCACAAAGGGGAAAATCTCCATTTCAAAGTTGAGGACATTAGCGGCGAGATATTTTGTGTTCTCCGACCACCGCGCGCTATGGATGATTCACCCGCTGCAAAGCGGCGAAACACCATCGCAGTTGCAGGTCTAATGGAAGACGATGTTGTAGGAGTAACAGGCTTCATCAATCCAGGTAGCAGAGACATGCTGATAGTCGAGGATGTTCATCTTGCACCAATGACAAGGCACACAAAACGATGTGCTGAGGAGAACCAAGCGGTATCTGCTGCTTTTATATCAGATATTCATGTTGGATCCAAAACATTCCTTCACTCCCAATGGGATAAATTGGTGAAATGGTTTCACGAAGACCCACTTGCGAAGACCATCAAATATCTAGTTCTCTCAGGTGATGCTGTTGATGGAGTAGGGATTTACAAGGACCAAGACAAAGAATTAGAGATTGTTGACATCTACCAACAGTACGAAGAAGTGGCTCGTCTAACCGAGTTATTACCCGATTGGGTGGAGACCATCATCCTGCCAGGTAACCATGATGCGGTGCGCCCTGCTGAACCACAACCA
>TARA_B110000116_G_scaffold240272_1_pt1 | contig 10508 bp, 8 predicted proteins | sample TARA_B110000116 | Tara Oceans TARA_B110000116 (sample SAMEA4397355) | marine metagenome | biome: Polar Biome; feature: [ZZZ] marine water layer (ENVO:01000295); material: water (ENVO:00002006), including particulate matter (ENVO:01000060) such as... | depth 199 m
CATTTTGGATCCATGAGAGCTATTAAGGAAGCCAAACCTGTCGATATAGCTACAGTTTCTGGATTTAGTGGAACATTGGCGAACAGAGTATATACTTACTTGAATAGCTTTAAATAAGGTTGAATAGTTACAGAACCAGTTGTAAGGCTGAGATTGCTCGGTACCAAGGCTGTATTTACATTAAAATATTCAAATCAACTATCAATTGAGGAGCTAATTGAATGTCTTTTCGTTCTTTGTTCTACCCAGTTATGGGCTTGCTACTGTTGTCGAGCAACCTGTCATCTCAGGAATATGAGCCCGAGATCACCGCGAATACAGCACGGTGGTCTGGCCAAATTGGTGATGCTTTTGAGTTAGGGGAAGGGGAAGAGCGGGATGTAGCTTTCCAAGCAATTTTAGGATTGATTGACATAGCCATCACAGAAGGAGTCGAGGATCAAAATCCACTGGCTTATCTGCAGAAAGGTCAGGCGCATATGTTTAGGGGTGAATTTGCTGAGGCAGATGTGGCTTTCGACGCTGCTGAGGAGCTTTACCCTGATTATTTCAATGAAGCTGGGATGGGTCCTGTAAGTACTGGAGAAGCTCGAAATGGTGCATGGACTATGGCATTTCAAGAAGGGGCCGCTTATTTGGATCAACAAGATTTTTCAGCAGCCGTCGAATATTTCGAAATGGCTAATGAGCTCTACTCAAGACGCCCTGAGGGATTCATGAACTTGGCGGTTGCCCTGCAGAGCACTGGAGATATCAACGGAAGTATACAAGCTTGGTATGATGCGGTCGGTGTCATGGAGAATCCAGAATTTACCCCAGAGGACCCACAGGATGCGGCACAGTGGAGCAGTTACTTGCCCATGTCGAGAGGGAACTTAGGGAGCCTTCTGAGTAGCATACCCGAGAGATCTGAAGAAGCCATAGATATTTTACAGTTAGTGGTTGAGGATGATCCCTCCAATTCCAGCGCTCAGGGGACGTTAGCCATGCTGCTCGCTCAATCTGGAGCAGGGGATGACGCCATGGCTATTTTTGATGAAATTCTCTCCGATGAAACCGGCAGCTGGCAGGATTACTATAATGCGGGAATCACACTCTATCAGGCTGAAGATTGGAATCGGAGTGCTTTGGCATTTCAGAAATTATTAGTACGGGCACCCATGTTTCGTGACGCAATGGACTATAGGGTCTGGTCCTTGTATCAGTCTGGGATGTATGCGGAGCAAATCGAAGTTTCTACAGCTCTATTAGAGATAGATCCGAACAACGAAACGATATTGCGTTTTCATTATCAAGCACTTTCTCAAGAGGGTCGAGGTGAAGAGGCGCAACCAACCCTCGAAAGACTCCTTGGACTCCAGTTCGCAATGGATGCACTGACATTGGCCCCGGCACAGGAAGGGGGCTCGGTCTCAGGATATTTGATCAATAAGGCGGTAGATCCAGGGACAACTATTAAACTGATATTCACCTACTATGATGGTAGTGGCGAGGCTGTCGGGACTACTGACGTTGAGATTGAAGCGCCCAGCCTAGACGGCGAGACAACATTTAATGCCTCCTTTGAAGCTGATGTTCCTGTTCTTGGATATTCTTATGAGGTTGTTGAGTAAAATTCAATCTGGAGTTTTGATTTCAAGTGATCAGGGAGCGTGTTATGACGTCTAGGAAATTCGCGATCGGGACCTTTGTCCTTATGGCTGTATGGGGCTGTGGAAGCGACGTAGTTGATATGAGCCAAGCTCCAATTGAAGACAGAGATTTAATCCGAATCATGCACGATGCCAGAACCACTCATTATAACGAGAACGATATTGTTGCCCTCATGGGTACTTACTCCGAAGAAGCTGTAGTTCTAACAGGTACTCTGCAGGTAGCTTCCGGCAAAGATGCTATTCGAGATCAGATAGGAACAGAAATGGCTGAATCTCAAGGACTCAGTAACGAGTTAGAGGAGGTTTTGTTATTTGATAATCAGGCGGTCTTGTGGGGTTCCTATTCCTGGTCCGGATCTACATCCGGGGAAACCTCTGGTCCATATTTGTTGGAATTAGAGAAAATTAATAGTTCCTGGAAGGTGACCCGAGAGATGTGGTCTCACGATCGAGATCCAGGAGAAGATCTGACTTGGGATGTTATCCCAGAAGATTTTGATGGCGATACGGAATGGTCAGATGAAATGAAGGTCTTGGAAGACCTCTACAATCGAGGAAACTCAGCTGCGTTAGCGGAGTTGTTTTCAGAAGACGCTTTAGTTGGTATTCCCAATTTTCCGGTTTTGGAGGGAAGGGAGAGTGTTGGGACATTCTTTCAAAATGTTTTAAGTAAATCTAGTGAAACAGTGATGGATGTATCGGTTCGGTCAGCGAACTCGCTGGACGAAGAGAATGTCATGCTTGTCGGCTACATAAAAATAGATGGAAATGGAGGAGACGCTACCAGAGGCCGTGCACGGTTTTTGGTTTTGTTGGAACTTGCCAATCCGTTTGAAGTAGACGCTGGAGAGGATGCTGAATGGCATGTGCGATGGATGGTCGCCTCAGGGAAAGAGTTGTTTCCCTCTTAGTTCATTGAAAATTGAAATCTTGATGGTTGCGATAGTACCATGATTATCAGCATGTTGATGCAAGACTTATTTTACAAGATTCCCGAGGTGTCCTAAATGAAAATAAATAATTGGTTTTTCCTGACTGTATTCGCTGTTCTTTTTTCGACCTCTGTCAACGGCCAAGACGTTCCTTGGTCTCCACTTCAACGTGGAAGTGACAATATGGACGTTCTCGGGCACTTGCCTCTTGGCCCCAGATTGTCAGTTGCAGACATGGACATAGAACAGGAGATGCACCGTCCCTATGCGTATGTGAGCCGAATGGTCTATGGATTTGAGGGACCTAAGGGTATGGACATCATTAGTATCGAAGATCCAGAAAGTCCAGAATTGCTTTACGAGTGGAGGATAGAAGACCAAGATTTACATCAACGAACAGGCGGGATGGATGTAAAGCATTTTAAATGGAACGACCGATATTATGTGGTACAATCACTGCAATTTGGGCAAGGTGGTCCCGGAACTGATTTAGGTGCTGTGATATTAGATGTCACTGGGCTTCCAGACCCAGCATCTGTGAGTGAAGTTGCGAGAATTGAAACTCCGGATCTTCCAGGTGGGTTTCACAACATTTTTATATATAAACACTCTAATGATCGTGTATATCTTTTTACTACAGCTAGTGCTCCTGGGGCCTTAATCTACGATTTGGGAATGATTGTGGATGGAGATCTGGAAAATTCTAGAGTCGGTATGGTTCCAGTTCCAGAATCACCAATGGGATCTGGAAGCGGAAGAGGCTATCACGATTTCTATGTGGGTTATCACCCTGATACTGGAGAAGACCGTTTCTACGGTGGTGGAACAGGTGGATACTACATCTATGATGTTTCGAATCTAGGGTCCCCAGAACTTAGAATAACCTTGACTGGAGTCAGTGGGGTCAATTACGGCCATACCTTTACGCCCAGTCCGGACGGACGCTATGTCATCGCCGAGACAGAGTATCAGTATGCGCCGTTGAGGATCTTCGATTTGCAACCAGCGTTAGATGGAGAAGTGCAAAATATTAGAAGCCCCATATCGGCCTTTACAGCGAACTGGAAGAACCTTGTTCATAACCACGAGGTTAGATGGCCCTATGTCTTTGTGTCCGGTTATTTGGATGGTCTGCAGATCTTCAATCTTCAAGATCCTGAGAACCCAACCACTGTAGGATTTTACGATACCTATATTGGCCCACCAAATCCTGTCAGATCTGCAATGTTTAATGGAGCATTCGGTGTGGACGTCAGGAACGCCGATGGTCTGATTGTGGTAAGTGACATGTCTACAGGTTTGTGGACTTTTCGGATGGGGGGATTCCAGGGTTGGAACGGGGAGCACTGGGGAGTACCAGACATTTCTTCCGCTCAGAAGTGGGATCAATCTTTAGTTAGTAAACCGATCAGCCAGTAGGTGAAGGTTTTCGATTTGGACTTACTATACAAAATAATCGTCCCATTCTTAATGTTTAGTGGGATTCCGAAAGTGACGCATGCCTCTGAGCCTGTGGTCGGCTGCCTAGACTCTTCTGTGCCATATTATGGTTTTTCACTCGTCACTACAAAGAACATCCCTGGAACTGGTCTTGGTAAAGGATCTGTTGAGGTAACCTTTTCAGAAGAGTCCCCCTTCGGGATCTCCATTACTGAAAATGGTAGCTATCAGTACGATCTCAGTATTTCTTTGGATAGAATTAAATTAAGAGGAGCAGGTGAACTGGTAGCCTGGGTTACAACTCGGGACTTATCGGAAATACAAATGATTGGAACACTTGATGAATATCATCGTATCAGGGGCTCCGTTGCATGGAATAAATTCCTTGTGGTGATAACACTGGAACCTGATGGCAATCAAAAACTTGACCGATGGCAGGGGCCGGTCGTATTCAGGGGTATGTCTAAAAGTGGCATGATGCACACTATGGTTGGGCATGGTGCCTTGCAAGAAGAGAATTGTCGTGCCTACGGTTACGACAGCTGATTTTGTAGACTTCCCAATGAGTAATTTTCGAAAAGAAGTTTTGCTGGTCTGGATGTTTTTTATCTTTAATGCCAATCATGCAACTTCCCAGCACATGATGCACACCATGGATTCGAGTGGTGGTTGGCGGATGGTCCCTATGGACATGTCAATGCCTATGTTGCCAGGGTTGGAGGGTGCTGTTCCAGTCGTAAGTCCATTCTTGCCTGGATCGGGAATTGATTTAGCATCTATTCCACAGGCTCTGCCTTCTGAGATTGTACGGCTAGGGGACGGGGATACCCTGGACCTGGCAGTTTCTATGGTTCGAAGAACTATAGAAGATATTGAAGTAGTGATGTTCGGCTACAACGGACAATATCCGGGCCCACTGTTGGAGGTCGTTAAAGGATCAACAGCGATCGTCAAAGTAAAGAATGAGATCGAAATGCCAACCACAATCCATTGGCACGGTGTACGCTTGGACAATCAATTCGATGGAGTTCCAGGTGTCACTCAGAAACCGATTGAAACTGGTGAGGATTTCATATATGAAGTTAAGGTGCCAGATGCAGGCATGTACTGGTATCACCCTCACGTACGGGAGGATGTGCAACAGGACTTGGGCCTCTACGGAAACCTGTTGGTGCGATCACCTGACCCACAATATTACGGACCTGTGCATCGGGAAGAAATGCTTATAGTTGATGACCTGTTAATGGATAGTAAAGGGACATTACCTTGGGGTAGCGAGTCAGCCACTCACGCCCTCATGGGCAGATTTGGAAATGTCATGCTCGTGAATGGGCAAACAGATCACGAGCTTAATGTTAAGGCCGGGGAAGTGGTCAGGTTTTATATAACGAACGTTGCCAATTCCAGGACATTCAACATTACCTTCGAGGACTCCAAGATCAAACTGGTAGCTTCGGATATAAGTCGTTATCAGAGAGAAGATTGGATCACATCTGTAGTTATCGCTCCAGGGGAGAGGTACGTTATTGACGTACAGTTCGGCGATCCCGGAACTGCGGTCATCGCGAACACCATTCAGGCAGTAAATCACTTTAGAGGTGAGTTTTATCCTCATGTAGACACTTTGTCGAATGTCACTGTATCCAGCCAGGAGAATCGGGAAGACCTGAGCGAATCATTCGAATTGCTTCGAGAAAATCTAGAAATGATTTCGGAATTAGAAAATCTTGAACGATACTTCAATGAGCCACCGGATTACGAACTGGAAACATTGGTACGGGTGCATAACTTACCGACGCCAATTGTCATTTCTATGGAATCAGACACCCTCTACGTTCCGCCTATGGAATGGAACGACGCTATGCCAATGATGAATTGGCTCTCTACTGCTGAGCAAGTCGACTGGATCCTGAAAGACACATCTTCAGGCCTGGAAAATAGTGATATACAATGGGAGTTTGAGCAGGGAGATTTGGTCAAAGTCAGGATTTTTAATTCGCCTGATTCATTCCATCCCATGAATCATCCCATTCATCTCCACGGTCAAAGATTTCTAGTCTTGAACAGGGACGATATTCGGAATCGAAACCTGGTTTGGAAGGACACGGCGATCCTTCCAGTCGGATCTACAATGGATTTGCTTATAGAAATGTCTAACCCCGGTGAATGGATGTTTCACTGTCATATAGCCGAACACTTGCATGCGGGCATGAGTTTTAATTTTACAGTGAAATAATGTTGATCGCGGGAGTAGCTCAGTTGGTAGAGCACCAGCTTCCCAAGCTGGGGGTCGCGGGTTCGAGTCCCGTCTTCCGCTTTAAGGTGGGGAATGAACATGAGATTGCCAAAGCTTCTTAGTTCTGGGCCATTGATAGTAGAAGGAGAGAGTTTTCGAAAGCTTGTAAAGAACTCCTTGTATCGATAGGCTCGTCTTGCATTAGTCCTGTTCCACTTGGAGAGATTCGCTAAATCCAGAGATCCAGCCAGTGGTGCCTGTTTCTGTACCAACATAGAGATAATTTCCAAAGTGCCCCAGTACTTCTATTCCGGAACCTGCTTCGATCAATTCTATCATGGCGGCAGTGGTAGCGGGGCTGCGCATCAAGGGTGTCGACTTTTCAAGTATATTGGTGCGCAAGGGTCGTGAAGTGTTCTCTGTAAGTCTCGATGCCACAAAGCCAACTTGGTTGTCGGGCAGGAGGACTCTATCCCAAGTTCCTGTAGATCCAAGTACTAAGAAGGAAGTATGTTTTTCCATTTGGCGTACGATGTCGGATCTGGAACTAGGAGAACCCCGCAGTCGGATCCCCGAATCTATGGTTCGAGACCAGCTCCCAAGGTTTTGAGTATCATCAGATTCCAGAACTGGTAATCCAGGTGGTGTATAAAGAAAGTAGTAGGGGTCTACGGGGCCTTCTCCACGACGGTAAACTCCGAAATGGAGATGTGGTGGGGTCGTACGGGCATTGCCCGTGTTCCCGACAAAACCAAGCAAGGTGCCCGGATCTACTTTGGCTCCTGGCACAACTACTTGGCTGTCGAGGTGTGCGTAGTATATGGAATTGGGACCTTGATCTCTTACCCAGACGACTTTTCCACCTATAGGGGTATCTTCAACTCTAGATACTTGTCCCGTTGTAGCTGAAAGCACAGGAGTGCCCCTGGGTGCGAAAATATCTACTCCGTGATGTTGGCGTCGACCTCCGTCACGTTCCACTCCGAAACTACTCAATATGGCTCTAGTATTGCGATCTTGCACAGGAAACGCCATCGATCCTTCCGTTGTTATTCGAATACTGTATCGGCCGTCTCTTAGTAGTTCGGGTTGTATTCTGACCACGTATTGAGCTGCTCTAGGTGACACGTAGTTCAGTGGTTGGTGGGTAGATGCGGTCGAAAGCACTGGAAGAGGCTTGATGGATTCATCGGATTGAAGGCGGTATATGTCGACGAAGATCCGGAAAGGTGGATCGGTGTCCGAAGTCACTAGCACAGAGAGTTGTTGGCCTCTCTTTAGAGACACTTTGTATCCCCTGGCTTGTGGAAGGTCTGCCGGGAAAAATCCTTCTTCTTGGTAGGGGGTGCCTATGGGAGGTGCTTCCAAGACGGAGGATTCGCCAGCCTCAAGCCAATCTAGAGCGAGTGCCGTCTCGTTTAAGCCCGCGGCAATCAAAGACTCCAGGTATGCTTCATGTGGTGTCAGATCTCTGAATTCATTTTGAATTTGGTCAATTGTTTCACAGCCAAGGAAAAATCCACAAGCAGTCCCCGTAACTAATAAGAACTTCGCTGCTTTATGCATCAGGTGAGTTTTCTTTGGTGTTTCTGTTATCATTATTTAAGTTAAGACGGTTTAGTTTATAGAAGCCCGCTCACTAAAAATACGTTTTGTTAGCCATTTTCCATAGGCTTACTGTGTAAATAAGACTTTTGTAATAAAGTACTGTAATCTTCAAACACTTTTAACATTTGGTAGAATATTGATTAGAATAGCAGAGATTGAGAGTGGTAGCATTGCAGATGAACTCCACTTGGAGATCGGTACTCGCATTTTTCGAATCAACGGTCAAAGAGTCAGGGACGGGATTGATCTCACATTTTTGTTGGGAGACAACCTCCTCGAACTAGAGACGATTGCACCTGACGGAAGCTGCACTGTCCACGAAATAGAACGTGAACCTGGAGAAACTCTAGGGGTGCTGCCTGAACCTGATAAAATTCGAGAATGTGGAAACAAATGCGTTTTTTGTTTTATTGATGGAAACCCTGAAAACGTAAGGGATACTCTGTGGATAAGAGACGATGACTTTCGACTCTCATTTACGTATGGGACCTACGTTACGCTAACCAACCTGGGCGACAAAGGACTACAGAGGTTAGTGGACCAAAGGATCAGCCCTCTTTATGTAAGTGTGCATGCGACCGATCCAGATCTTAGGACTCGCCTCCTCGTAAACGATAGGGCAGGCCTAATTATGGAACAACTAGAATTTCTTCTTGACAATGGACTGAATGTCCATACTCAAGTGGTCCTATGTCCCGAATGGAACGACCGTGAACACCTTGATGAAACGATGAGAGATCTCTACAGACTAGGTGAGGGGATCCTTTCACTTTCCGTGGTACCGGTTGGCCTTACGAAATACAATACAGGTGTTGTAAGACCATTGTCGGTTGCTGAAGCCGCATTGGCAATTGAGCAAATTGAAGTACAACGGGAGATAGCCATACCGGATCGTGGCTACGGCTGGGTATATGCGGCGGACGAAATGTTCATGAGGGGCGGAAAGGATTTTCCTGCCGACAACTATTACGATGATGGGGCACTGACAGAGAACGGAGTGGGAGCAGTAAATCAGTTTGTCAGAGATTTCGAGACTGGTCTCGAGGAACTCCCTGAATTACCGAACCGAAAAATCCGAGTAATTACTGGTACTTCTATGCAGGGGCTATTCTTAGACCGAAAACAAATTTTGCAGGAAAGAACGGGTGCGGATATAGAAATCGTAGGTGTGGTGAACAAATTTTACGGTGACACGGTGACTGTGGCTGGGTTGCTTGCTGGACAGGATATCAAGGAGCAGGTCGGAGAGACCCGAGAAGATGAGATTATTCTGTTACCGGCGGATGCGTTAAATGCCGATGATCTGCTTATAGACAGTATGACTTTAAATGATATGAGAGAATGTCTGACACCTGCCACTGTTAGGACAGGTTACGAATTGACTGAATGCCTGAAAGATCTCGATCAGTAGGTATGGCTTCTAAATATCCAGTAGTCGCAGTGGTGGGGAGACCAAACGTTGGCAAATCTACTTTTTTTAACAGAGTGGTTGGCAAACGGATAGCGATTGTTGACGACCAGCCAGGTGTGACTAGGGATACAAACTTTTTCAAGACTGACTGGGCCGGCCGTGAATTTTTCCTTGTTGATACAGGTGGAGTGGTAGAGGGCAGTGATGATTACCTGGACAAGGCTATCCGGAAGCAAGTTTTAGCCGCACTGGATGAAGCAGACCTCATTCTTTTTTTAGTGGACGGACAAACCGGAGTTCATCCACTGGACGAACGTTTGGGTGAAACCCTGAGGAAAGAGCGCCGCCCCGTTCTTTTAGTGGTCAATAAAATGGACGGGTTCCCGGAAGATATGAGTCATTTAGATTTTTGGAGATTAGGTCTCGGTGAACCCATCCCGGTTAGCGCTATATCAGGAAAAGGTTCAGGAGATCTACTCGACAAGGTCGTTACTGGACTACCTTTAATGTCCAATGAAAAGGGCACTGAAGAAGGATTGCGAATAGCTGTAATAGGCAAGCCTAATGTCGGCAAATCAAGCTTCATTAATTGCCTCTTTGGAGAAGAAAGAGTTCTGGTCGATGACAAGGCCGGAACAACTAGAGATCCAATAGACACAGTGTTTCGTTACAACGGAGAGGATTTAGTTTTTGTGGACACCGCAGGTTTGCGTCGCCAATCTCGGATAAAGGAATCTCTCGAATACTATTCAGCCTTGAGAACTGAAAGGGTGGTTAGAGAGGTCGATGTTTGTCTGGTGCTTATGGATGCGACGGAACCGGTTCATGTTCAGGATATAAAGATTGCAGAAAAAGCCTGGGCTGCTGGAGCTGGATTAGTGATGGTCATTAATAAGTGGGATTTAGTACAGAAAGATCACAACACATCCAGTAAGTTTGAAGCGGAGCTGCGTAATAGAGCTCCATTTCTACAATGGGCCCCAATCATCTTCACGTCTGCCCTGTCAGGCCAAAGAGTGCGTAAATGCTTAGAGGCTGTTCTAGAAGTTGAACGTGCAAGAGGTCGTAGAATTTCTACTTCAGAAGTAAACGGTGTTATAGCAAAAATTGTGCGACATCAGCCTCCTCCACATAGTCGTGGACGTGCTGTAAACTTGAAATATGCAACGCAAATATCTGTTACCCCTCCAACATTCTTGATTTTTTCCAATCTCCCAAAAGCTATT
>TARA_B110000116_G_scaffold256681_1_pt1 | contig 10485 bp, 8 predicted proteins | sample TARA_B110000116 | Tara Oceans TARA_B110000116 (sample SAMEA4397355) | marine metagenome | biome: Polar Biome; feature: [ZZZ] marine water layer (ENVO:01000295); material: water (ENVO:00002006), including particulate matter (ENVO:01000060) such as... | depth 199 m
GTTCAAAACCGTAATAGCAGATCCAAAAAATAAAAAAACGCACCAAAAGATTCTACCTGAAGAGAAGTCAAACGCTCTCGTTGGAAAGTATGTTGGTGAAGAAATAGATGGTATTTTCTTAGACTTACCAGGATACCGATTGAAAATTACTGGAGGATCGGATAAATCTGGAGTTCCAATGCGTGGAGATATTGACGGCAGTCAAAGAAGACGTTTACTAATGAAAGATTCCGTAGGATTTAATCCAGTACACGATGGACAAAGAAAAAGAAAACTAGTCCGAGGGCGCACTCTAAGTAGTGAAGTCTCTCAAGTAAATTTGAAAGTTGTTGAATATGGACCTAAAACTATAGAGGAGTTATTGAAACCAGAGGAGGCTTAACTTGACAGCATCCCCTCAACCCGAAATAAATATCGGAATGGTGGGGCATGTAGATCATGGAAAGACCACCCTTACTCAGGCGTTAACGGGCAAGTGGACTGATCAACATAGTGAAGAGATGAAAAGAGGCATATCCATTAAGTTGGGATATGCAGATGCAGATTTTTATAAAATAAAAATGAAGAATGGTATAGAATATTATACTTCCCAACCTGATAAAAAAGAATTCAAAGGAGGAAAAGTAGAACACCTCCGTACCGTAAGCTTTGTTGATGCGCCAGGTCACGAAACCTTCATGGCAGTTATGCTTAGCGGAGCTGCCATCATGGATTCTGCTATTTTAGTTATTGCAGCTAATGAGACATGCCCACAACCACAGACAAGGGAACACCTATCTGCACTTGAGAATATGGGCTTTGAGAACATTATAATCGTTCAGAATAAGATTGATGTTTGTTCAAAAGAAAGAGCTTATGAATCCTATAATGAAATAAAAGAATTCATTAAAGAGTCTCCGCTAAAAGATTCAACTATAATACCAGTTTCAGCCCATCACAACCGAAATATTGACTTTTTAATAGAGGCTATAGAAGAATTGTTTCCAACACCATCAAAAGATTTGAAAAATGATTTCCAAATGAATATTGCGCGTTCTTTTGATATAAATCGTCCTGGAACAATTCCCAAGAAAATCAAAGGAGGTGTTTTGGGTGGAACAATAAGTGTAGGTCAAATTGAAATTGGAGATCAAATAGAAATCCGTCCTGGAAGAACAACGAAAAAAGGTTTACAACCTATAATCACAAAGGTGAGTAGTTTGCACAGTGGAGTGGCCAGAGACTCACTGGGACCTGGAGGATTAGTTGCAATAGGAACCACACTAGATCCTGCAACAACCAAATCAGACTCATTACTTGGAAATGTTATTGGAAAACCGGGTTCTTTACCGCCAGTATGGAATGAAATAAGTTTGGAAACTACACTTCTTGATAGAGTTGTTGGAACTAAAAATATCCAAAGCGTAGATGAATTAAAGACAAGAGAACCCTTAGTCCTTACGGTAGGTACGAGAACCACAGTAGGCGTTCCAATTACAGTTAAAGACAATATAGTAAATATTAATTTAACAATACCAGTTTGTGCACCCGTAGGTCAACGTATTGCACTAAGTAGAAGAGTAGATGGGAAATGGCATTTGATAGGATATGGAATAATTAAGGAATGAAAACCATTCTAGTAGACACTAATATTATTCTATGGACATTTAGTGGAGGACCGGATTTTAGAGAAGTTATTGCAGATATAGCCCCAAATTATAATTTAGTAATACCTACTTGTATTATGTTAGAATTGAAAAAAATAAATAGTAAAGAATCATTAGCTGCACTTGAAATATGTAAAAAACTCGAACAAAAAAATATTGGAAGTGGTTATGCCGATGATATGCTAATATCAGCTGCAAAAAAAGGACATATTATAGCAACAAATGATAAGGACATTTTAAACCAATTGAAAATATTGAAGCTTAATGCATTAAAAATAAGAGAAAAAAATAGAATGATATTTACCGAAGGTGACATGGCATGAGTAAAAATGAAATACCATCTATTCCAAACATTAATCTTACTAATAACCAAATAAAAAGAAAAAATGAACTTTTATCTAAAGAAGTTAAACAAGTTGTAATTGATGAACATGCTGATTTTACAACATTAATAGATGCTTTCAGTAATTCTAGCTTTGAAGCTCGTAATTTAGGTAAAGCTGCAAAATTATATCATAAACAGATCGAAACTGATACTGCAATCATCTGGTCACTCTCGGGCAGTTTATTTAGCGCAGGTCTAAGGCAAATAACTATTGATGCCATAAGAAATAATTTAGTAGATGCTTTGGTTTGTACTGGGGCATTATTTGAACAAGACATGCTTGAAGCCTTAGGTCATAAACATTATATTTGTGATGTTAAACTTAATGATAGTGAACTTCAAGAATTATACATCGACAGAGTCTATGATCATTTGCTAGATGAGATCGCACTAAGGCAAGTCGACTTGACATTTAAAAAAATAGCTGAAAATATTGAACCAATATTATACTCAAGTCGTGAATTTATGAATCTATCTGGTAAATGGCTAAGCCATGCTAATAACGTTCACGATAGTGTAATGCAGGCTGCCTTTGAAAAGAACATACCTATTTTCATCCCGGCCATAAATGATTGTTCAATTGGAATAGGTCTAGCAATGCAGAATAATGCAAGACCAACTATGAGTATTGATTCAATTAAAGATCTGAAAGAAATTGCTTTCTTAAAGAGTAAATGTGGAGATTCTGGAATAGTGGTAGTAGGGGGTGGCGTTCCGAAAAATTACTCTCAAGATTCAGTAGTGATGGCAGAAATGCTAGGTTATGAAGTAGATAAACATAAGTTTGGAATACAAATTAGTACTGCCGATGTCAGAGATGGAGGATTATCTGGCTCCACACTTAGAGAAGCTATATCTTGGGGCAAGAATGATAAAAATATGGAAGATGTAATGATCTGGGGGGAGGCCTCAGTATTCTTTCCATTATTAGTTGGATATGTATTTCATAAAATGAAAAATAAGAATAGAAAAAGCCGCCATCTAAATGATGTTTTCTAATAAAAAAAATATAAATACGACTAATATAAATACCACTATTATAATAAATTAAAAGGTTAACACTTATGAAAAAAGGATATCGACAACAATTGCCAGATAGGGACCCTCAAGAAACTGAGGAATGGATTGACTCAATATCCTCTATAATAGACATAAAAGGAGATGAAAGAGCAAGGTACCTTTTACAAACGCTAATTAGAGAAGCTAGAGATAGAAATATTGCAATACCATTACTAACAAACAGTCCTTATGTAAACACAATTCCACCCGAATCAGAACCTGATTATCCTGGAGATCAAGCATTAGAAAAAAAAATCCGGAGAATGATAAGATGGAATGCTGCAATGATGGTTTCAAAAGCCAATAAAAATTTTGCTGGACTTGGCGGCCACATCTCTACTTACGCTTCAGCTTCAAGCCTATACGAAGTTGGTTTCCAACATTTTTTTAAAGGAAAAGACAACGGATTAGGTGACTTCATCTACTTCCAAGGCCATGCTTCACCAGGAATCTATTCAAGAGCATTTATAGAAGGAAGATTAAACGAAGAGCAACTGGATCATTTTAGAAGAGAATCTTTTGATGATGGTCTATCAAGCTATCCACATCCTCGACTCATGCCCGATTTTTGGGAATTCCCTACTGTGTCAATGGGGCTAGGACCAACAAATGCCATTTATCATGCTAGATTCTTAAGATACGCCCATGAAAGAGGAATTTGTGATACTTCGAATAGTCGAGTTTGGGCCTTTTTGGGAGATGGAGAATGCGATGAACCTGAGACATTACATGCGCTTCACTTAGCACATCGAGAAAAGTTAGACAATCTGACCTTTGTAATAAATTGTAATTTGCAAAGATTAGATGGACCTGTACGAGGAAATGGCAAAATCATACAGGAACTTGAAGCTATCTTTAGAGGTTCTGGATGGAATGTACTAAAAGTTTTATGGGGAAAAGATTGGGACCCATTACTCCAAAAAGATGAAATGGGCCATTTATTACAAAAAATGGAGAGTACTGTTGATGGAGATTATCAGAACCTCGCAGCATCTTCTGGCGATTATATTAGACAAAATTTCTTTGGACCCGAACCTGAGTTACAGAAATTAGTTGAAGATTTAGATGACAATACTCTCGCTAGACTAAGAAGAGGTGGTCACGATTCAACTAAACTATTTGCAGCATATAATGAAGCTATCAATCATAAAAAACAACCTACTGTAATCTTAGCGAAAACTGTCAAAGGTTGGTCTTTAGGAAAAGCCTTTGAAGCTAGAAATATGACACATCAGAAAAAAGGTTTAGATAAATCAGATTGGCAATACTTTAGAGATCTTTTAGAAATTCCATTTACAGATTCCGAACTAGAAGATATGCCCTATTACAAGCCTTCAGCAGATAGTCCTGAAATTAAATATTTGATACAGCAGAGAGAAAAACTGGGTGGATTTTTACCAAAACGAAATTCGACATACAGTGGTTTCAAAATGCCAAAAAAAGAAGTATTCGCTGAATTTGATAAAGGTACTCCAAAAGAGCAAGAAGTTTCAACCACAATGGCATTTGTAAGATTACTCAGAAACTTGATGAAAGATGAAAAAATAGGAGAGCTAATAGTTCCTATAGTCCCAGATGAAGCGAGAACTTTCGGAATGGAAGCTCTATTTACTGAATTCAAAATTTATACTGCTCAAGGACAAACGTATACTCCAGTAGATTCTAAACTATTACTTAGTTACAAAGAAGCTGAGAATGGGCAAATATTAGAAGAAGGGATTTCCGAAGCGGGGGCCATGAGTAGCTTTACAGCTGCAGGAATGGCTTATTCGACAATAGGTAAGCCAACTATACCATTCTATATCTATTATTCAATGTTTGGATTTCAGCGTGTTGGGGACCAAATATGGTGTGCAGCCGATTCAAGAGCAAGAGGCTTCTTGCTAGGGGCCACAGCTGGAAGAACTACTCTTAATGGAGAAGGATTACAACATCAAGACGGTCACAGTTTGTTGGTGGCAGATACAGTTCCAAGCTGTATATCGTATGATGCTGCTTTTGCCTATGAAATTGGAATCATTATCAAAGAAGGATTAAGAAGAATGTATGACAATAATGAAGATTTACTATATTATCTTACATTATACAATGAAAACTACCAAATGCCTCCAAAACCAAAGAATTGTGAAGAAGGTATCATTAAAGGGATTTACAAATTCAAAAGTGTACCAAAACCAAAAGCTCGTCTAATTGGTAGCGGATCTATAATGCAACAGGTTTTGTCAGCACATAAAAAATTAAAGAATTTAGGTATTGAAACTGAAATATGGAGTGCTACAAGTTTTGGTGGCTTGCGAAGAGATGCTATGGAGTGTGAACGATGGAACTTGTTAAATCCTATGAAGAAAGCAAAGATACCTTATCTTTCAAAAATAATGGGAAAGAACGAATTAGTAACAATTGCCACAACGGACCATGTGAAGGCAGTTCCCGATATGATTCAAAAATGGATGCCGGGAAAATATGTCTGCTTGGGCACTGACGGATTTGGAAGAAGCGATACTCGAGACAACTTAAGAAAATTCTTTGAAATTGATACTGAACACATTGTTGCTGCAACAATAAGCACACTTTTAACAGAAGGAAAATTATCTGAAGCAAAAGCTAAGGCAGCTCTAAAAACTTTAGATATTAATCCAGATACTCCAGATCCTGCAAGAAATTAATTTTACATCATACCTGGTGGCATACCACCCATTCCATCGCCACCATCTGAAGGTGGCCCTTCAGATTGTTTGGAAGCAATGACATCATCAATTCTTAGTATCATTGTTGCAACATCTGTGGCACTGCTCAAAGCTTGTGTTTTTACTCTTAATGGTTCAACTACATTTCTTGATTTCATATTCACTACTTTACCAGAATATGCATCTAATCCAGCATGAGGATTACGACCCTTTTGAGTATGAGCCTTTCTTAATCCCATCAAGGTATCAATAACATCCAAACCGGCATTCTCAGCTAATGTACTAGGAACTACTTCAACAGCTCGTGCAAATGACTCAAAAGCCATCTGTTCACGACCTCCTATTCTAGGTGCATACTTTCTTAATTTTAAGCTTAACTCAATCTCAACTGCGCCGCCTCCGGTAACTATTTTACCATCTCTAACAACAAGAGATACTACTCCAATAGCATCATCAAGATTGCGCTCAATTTCATCAATAACATGCTCACTACCACCTCTAACTAAAATTGTAACTGCCTTAGGATTTTTACATTCAGTTACAAAGGTCATATCGTCATCGCCAATTTTTCTGACCTCCACTAAACCTGCGAAACCTAGATCATCTCCACTAATCGCATCAAGGTTTGAAACTACTCGCCCACCGGTTGCCTTTGCTAAAGCTTCAATATCTGATTTTTTAGCACGTCTAATTGCCATTATTCCATACTTAGCCAAATAATGCTGAGCTAACTCATCAATACCTTTCTGGCAAATCAATACATTTGCCTTTGTCTTTCTTATCTGATCCACCATTTTCTTAATTGAAGCTTCTTCTTGATCTAAAAAAGCTTGAATTTGTGAAGGATCACTTATTTGTATTTTAGACTCTATCTCAGTCTTCTTAATCTCAAGAGGGGCGTCTATCAGTGCTACTTTAGCTTTAGATACTCTGGTAGGCATTCCTGTGTGGACTGGCTCTTTATCCATTATAATTCCTGGAACTAACTCAGTATCTGAAATAGAAACTCCTTGCTTCTTTTGAATTTTTATATTATCACGATCAACGACAATATGCTTACCGCTACCTTCTGAAATCATTTTTATTGCTTTCACAGTTAAATCTGCTAAGAAATCTGCATTTGTCTCTGAAGACTTTCCAGTCATTGAAGTTATTGCAATTGCCTTTAAAGTTGAAGTGTCATTTTTACTAATAGGTCTTGAGATTTTCTCTAATAGTCTTAAAGCTTCTTGAGAAGCTTTTCTGTATCCATTAGAAATTGCAGTAGGATGTACTCCTTTTTCAAGTAACTCTTCTGCATTTTTCAAAAGTTCACCTGCCAAAATTACGGCAGTTGTAGTTCCATCTCCGCATTCAGAATCTTGAGTCTTAGCAATCTCTACAACCATCTTAGCTGCAGGGTGCTCTACTTCAACTTCTTTCAATATAGTAACGCCATCATTTGTTATTACAACATCTCCCATCGAATCTACAAGCATTTTATCCATTCCCTTAGGACCTAAGGTCGATCGAACTGCTTCAGCAATTGCTTTAGCTGCTGCGATATTGTTGTAAGTCGCTTTACGACCGTTATCTCTCTTTGTTCCTTCTTTGAGTATTACTACTGGTGCATTACCTGGTATCATTATCTATCACTAAATGGAACTCAAAGACAGGATATATAAAAATAGGTGTAAAAACTCTAAAATAATGGTAAAAATAACAAAGAAAACATAACTGCAAGAGAAATTGAAATGAAATTAACGCCATTATTATCTAAGAACCCTCTTTTTTCTAAGGTAGCACCCAATAAAGAATCAATTACACATCCAAAAAAACCGAAAAAGGATGAAATATACCAATAATCCACCTTAAAAGAAGAATAGAATGGATGGTTTTCTTCAATTAGTAACAGAAAAGCAGCAAAGGAGAGCATAGAAATAGATACAGAAGAGAGTAAAGAAGCAACAGTTCCTTCTAAAGAAATACCACCATCAGTCCCCGGCACTACCTTCTCAAGAGGATTGGTTATCATGACTGGTTGAGGTGACAATACTCCAATCTCACTAGCCATTGTGTCTGCCATAGCTGCAGCCACTGCTGTTGCAAAAGCCACTAGGGCTTGCTCTGGGTTCAAAATTCCAACGCTATAGAGAATTGCTATTATTGCTGGAACCATTCCATTTGATATAACGTTCCAACCCCCTCGAGTACCTTCATCACTCTCTTCAACACCTAGAGCTTTTTTGTACACTATAGCAAATCTAGTAGCTAAGAAGGCACTACCAACAAAAATAAGCATAATTAATAACCAACTCCAATGCCCTAATGTTCCTATTATAAAGCAAACTAAAAAGGCTAAAGCTGAGCCTCCTTGATCTAATACTTTCTTAAAAAAAGCTATACCTGAAATTAAAATACTTATTATTGTAATCGATAATATTGTTAGCGGTTCTGGAAGAAGAATATCCTCAATCAAGAAACGGCCCTCACAGCCTCTTCAAAATGCGCCTGGAATTCTTTTTTAATTTCTTCTAACCGATTCTTATCCGTAGCTTCTACAAACATACGAATGACTGGTTGAGTATTTGAAGGACGAAGCAAAACCCAACCCCCGTCTAGCCATATTTTAACACCATCAATAGTTTCTACTTTGTAACCCATCGAGGTGAATGTCTTCTCTAAATTATCATTAACCTTAAACTTTATAGAATCTAAACAAGTAAATTTCAATTCTTCATATGGATACGACGGTATTTCATCTGATAAATCTGCTAAAGTCAAGTCAGAATTAGCTATCTGCTCAGCCAAAGTTAAACTGAAAATAAGAGGATCATCGAAAATAAATTCTGTCAACCCAGGTGCAAAGAAATGCGCAGATATCTCCATCGCAATTGCGGCATTATGCTTCTTTAATTCTTCACAGACAAAAACATCGCCAACTCTTATCCAAATTAATTCTCCACCCATTTTAGGAATCTCTTGCTCTAAAATCATAGAACATGGCACTCCGGCAAGTACTTTATTTGATTCAGGAGTAATTAGACTTTTGGAAACAATAATTCCTATTTTTTCAGCAGATACGGAACGTGCTTTATTATCAATAAAAACACAACGGTCTGCATCACCATCAAAAGCTACACCAAAGTCAAAATTACCCTCTTTCATAACTGAGATTAAATCTCCTAAATTCTTTGGAGCAGGTTCTGAAGGTCTATTAGGAAAGGTCCCATCTGGTTCATTATTAATACTAAATGTTTCAGCACCAAGCTTTTGGAATAATTTTTCAACTATTACACAACCGACTCCATTACCTGGATCTAAAGCTATCCTAGTTCCTTTGATACTGCCTACTTTAGTAGAGACAAAATCCACATAATCATCCAATACACTCTCTGTTGATATTTTAGTTATAGTACCAAGCGAAGAGGACTCGATTAATTTTTCTTCAAAGAAAATTCTCTTAATCTCTATATTTCCTTCAGTATATCCAGTCCCATCGGGATGACGGAATCGAATGCCATTGTATTCAGCTGGATTGTGGCTTGCGGTTATGTACACTCCACCAAGATAAGGATTTGAACCTGAACTAGCTTTCCAAGTAAAATAATTTGCAACTGGTATTGGCAACATGCCAATAACGTCAACATCAAATCCTGCTTTAGAAATTCCAGTAGCTACAGCTTCTTGCAACTCTGGTGAACTAACACGGGCATCACATCCAATAGAGACTTTACCACTACTATTTTTTACTCTTAAAAAATTACCAAAGGCTAGCCCTACTCTTTCGCCAATTGAAGCATCAAGTTCCTCACCATAAACTCCACGAATATCGTAGGCTCGAAATATATCTTGGGAAATATTCATTGATACGCCATTTAGGCCACTTTAAAAGAAATGCTCTTAATAGACGCCATAATCCCTATAATTATGGCATTAACCGAATCAACCATGGTAAAATTGGGTTCCGACGCACCAGCATTCAATTTACCCGATACTGAAGGAAATCACATCTCAATAAAAAATTTTGACTCCGAAACATTAGTAGTGATTTTTACTTGTAATCATTGTCCCTACGCAAAGGCTGTAGAAGATAGATTAGTTACACTCGCAAAAAATTACAAAGGACGAACTGATTTTGTCTTAATCAGTTCAAACGATATTGAAAATTACCCTGCAGATTCCCCTGAAAAAATGGCGGAAAAAGCTAAAGAAAAAAATTACCCTTTCCCATATCTATTTGATGAAACTCAAGAAGTAGCAAAGGCATACAGTGCAGTATGTACTCCTGATATTTTCTTATATAATAAACAAAGAAAATTAGAATACAGAGGAAGATTAGATGATAATTGGCAACAACCTCATAATGTAAAGAGGGAGGATTTGAAAATGGCTATCGATACCGTATTAAGTGGTAATGAAATAGGATTTAACCAGATACCATCAATAGGTTGTAATATCAAGTGGAAATAACTTAGGATTCTTTACTATCTTCTTCATCGTCATCCCCGTCAAAGTAGGATTGAACCCTCTCAAACTCCTTCTCAACCCTAACATTGACCTTCAATACCAACATTGCCAGACCCATAACTAGGGCTGTAACGGCTATTGCTGTAATGTACATTCCCTTCAAAGTACCATCATCATTATCTGGCATTATATGAGCCACAGTCGCATTTATCGTGTCCTTCCAAGCCAATGCCACTACTAGACCAAAAGCAGTCATTAT
>TARA_B110000116_G_scaffold259286_1_pt1 | contig 10485 bp, 9 predicted proteins | sample TARA_B110000116 | Tara Oceans TARA_B110000116 (sample SAMEA4397355) | marine metagenome | biome: Polar Biome; feature: [ZZZ] marine water layer (ENVO:01000295); material: water (ENVO:00002006), including particulate matter (ENVO:01000060) such as... | depth 199 m
GTCGCATCTGGATCACTATTCACAAAGGTCTACAAAGGCCTACAAGAGTTCGCTCAGCTTGGACTTATCGACAGCGCCGATACGAAAATGCACATTGCACAGCCGTTCGGTTGTGCGCCAGTTGCCAAGGCGTTCATAGAAGGTCAAGCACACCCGAAACCCGTTGTTCCTGACACCATTGCCAAATCACTCGCTATCGGATCACCGGCCGACGGCATGTACAGCGTTGGTATTGCCAACAAGACCGGCGGATCTGGAACAATCGTCCCCGAAAGCGAAATTGCTGAAGGCATGAAACTTCTAGCCGAAACCGAAGGAATCTTCACTGAAACTGCCGGTGGCGTTGTCATTTCAACGCTTCGCCGACTTGCTCGTGAAGGTGTGATCGGCCCCGACGAAGAAACTGTTGCACTTATCACGGGTACAGGCCTCAAAACCCTTGAAGCTATCGCAGATTCAGTCAAAACTGTAACTATCGACCCGACGGTTCGTTCGTTTGACGAAGTCGTAACAGGAGTGCCAGTTTCATAATGCCTTTCCGAAGAGTCAAATTCACATTCAAGACTGAGAGAATCCAGAGCCCGGTGATTTACGAATTCGGACACAAGTTCGATGTTGTAACAAATATTCGGCGTGCCGATATCGATTCCGAGAATGGCTGGGTCATTCTAGAAATAGAAGGCGCTGTAGATGAGATTGAACGTGGCTTGGAGTGGGTACGAGAGCAAGGATCAGACGTAAGTTCGTTGGACGGCGATATTCTTGCCGGCTAACGTGCTTGAACTGAACTAATCAACACGACATTAATTTGCAACGAAATTGGCGAATTAGCGTCTAACATGTTTGTAGATACATATTGAGCCGTAGATTCGAAATCACATGGCTCACGAGAAACAGGAAAACTGATGTCCGTAACAGTAAAAATCCCAACACCGCTCAGGAAACTCACCAACGGTGAGACAAGTGTGACGGTTGAGGGCGCAACAGTTGGTGCAATAGTCGATTCACTCCAAGTGGCATACCCCGGGATACAGGAACGTCTGATCGATGACGAGGGCGGTCTACGCCACTTCGTAAACATCTACCTCGACGGAGAAGATGTTCGATACCTCGATGGTTTGAACAGTGCCGTTAGCGACAACGCTGAGCTGAGCATCGTTCCTGCCGTCGCTGGTGGAATCAAGTAACTCGACAGCTTCGGCACTTGCTTCTCTGTGCGAAATAGATTCTCAAATCACCCTGTCTAGATCTCTTGGCGGGGTGATTTCGTTAATCGATAACGCTGAGAATCGCTTCTCTTACAATCTCGTCAGGCACGTCGCGGCGAGTCGTGGCTTTGCCCAGACCTTCTAGCAGTACCCATCGTATTGTTCCGCCACGAGATTTCTTATCGCTCTTTGTAGCGTCGATCAATTCGTCGACGTCGAGCCCTGTAGCCCTTACGGGAAGATCGTAACTCTCAAGTACCCTGCGCTGACGATCTACAATCTCTGTGTCGATCATACCAAGTCTCTCGGCGATACTCGCAGCTACCATCATGCCAATCGCCACAGCCTCGCCGTGCAGGTACGTTCCGTAGCCCGACACCTTCTCGATCGCATGGCCCACAGTGTGACCGTAGTTCAGCAATATACGTAGATCACCAGTCTCAAATTCATCGGCCGAAACGATCTCAGCCTTTATGGCAACACTTCGTCGAATTGCCTCGACCGGCTCCTCGCCGTCGAGCGCTCTCATCTGTGGAGCCAATCGCTCGAATGTATCAAGAAGCTGAGCATCCAGAATAAATCCGTGCTTTACCGCCTCTGCCCAGCCAGCAGACATCTCGCGTGCCGGCAAGGATTTAAGATGTGCGACGTCCTGCAACACTAGCTTCGGCTGGTGAAATGCACCGATAAGATTCTTCCCTGTTGGAATATTCACACCTGTCTTGCCGCCAATCGATGAATCGACCATCGCAGCAAGACTCGTCGGTACATGAACAACAGCAACCCCGCGTAGCCAAGTCGCAGCGACAAAGCCAACGAGATCACCAGTTACCCCGCCGCCCATAGCGACAATGATGTCGCCGCGTTCAACTCGTAAATCAGCTAGCCATTCGTACACAACTTGAACTGTTTCGAGGTTCTTGTTCTTCTCACCGATTTCCAGTGCAAGAAGGTGCGTTTCGTAACCACCTCGCTCAAGAGCTTCCTGTGCTTTACGAGTTGGATTCGGGAACATCACCTCGTCAGCGACCAAGAACGCCCTGCCATTCAGGCCTGTTTTGGCAAGTTCAATGCCCAGCTCATCGACAATATTGCGACCGACTACAACTCGGTAGCTTCCTTGAGTTGTATTGACGATTGCAGCAAGGTTCTGGTCTTGGTCAGCCATTCGAATCCGCCATCCCGCTATTTCGCCACGCTTCAGCAATCGCTTCAACGACCTCATCATGAGATTTGGCCTCTGTGTCTACGATCACATTTGCAGTCGAATAAGCATCTTCACGTTCGATAAGCATTTTGCGCAGTTTTTCAATTGGGGCATCGTCGCCAAGTAACGGGCGTAGGGTACGATCTCGTTGATTCGCCGAATTTACAAGCCGCTGGTGAATCACTTCTGGGCTAGCAATCAATCGAACAACCAATCCGGATGACTTCATAGTCTCACGATTTGCTTCCCTCACAGGAACGCCGCCACCAGTTGAAACTATACGACCGCCACGCTCCGCTACCTCTTCGAGTATCTGAGATTCAAGATCACGAAAATAGTCTTCGCCATTCTCTTTGAATATGAGCGGAATTGGCTTGCCTGCGCGATCTTCGATCACGCCATCCATCTCGACAAAAGGCCAACCCAGTAACTCGGCGACGCGTCGGCCTGATCGGGTCTTGCCAGTTCCCGACAGACCAATCAGGTATATGTTCGGCTTGTCGCCGGTAGTTTCGCTCAATGCTTGTCTGTTCCGTGGCTTCTTAGAAACGAAGTTTAGCTGTTGCCAAATTCTTGATGAGATTCGACGTACCCAGCAAAGTTGCGCTTGATCTCGTCGAGCGAGTCACCACCGAACTTCTCCAGCATCGCCTCTGCGAGCGTGAGAGCCATCATTGCTTCACCAACGGGACACGCTCGGGCAACCTGACATATGTCGCTGCGGTTGTAAGCCGCATCTACAAGTTCACCCGTGTTGATATCTACAGACGGAAGCGGATTTGTCATCGTGGCTATGGGCTTGATCGCTACGTTGACGACGATCGGGTTACCGTTCGACATGCCACCTTCGATGCCACCAGCATGATTCGTAATTTGCTTGAACCGGCGTGGATCTGACGAGTCTGGTTCGATCACATCTTGAACTTCACGTCCGGGCTTGCGAGTGTTTGCAAAGCCTGTACCGATTTCGACACCCTTTACGGCGTTGATACTCATCATCGAATGAGCCAGTCGTGCATCCAGCTTGCGGTCCCAGTGAACGTGACTTCCAAGCCCAACGGGCGCTCCAAACGCTACAACTTCGAACACACCACCAATGGTAGTGCGTTCTTTCTTTGACTTATCGATTGCTGCTTTAAATCGGGCATCTGCGTCGGCATCTGAGGCTCGAACTTCAGAACCTTCAACAACGTCCCAATCGACATCCTCAGTCGCTACCGAACGGCCGTCTTGATCGCCAGTAGCAACAGCTCGTGAGTGAATTGAAATACCTATCTCTTCAAGCATCCGACGTGCAATCGAGCCCGCAGCAACTCTAGCTGCGGTTTCCCGAGCAGAAGATCGTTCTAGTACGTTGCGAAGATCGTGTTGCACGTATTTCAGTGCACCGGGGAAATCGGCATGCCCTGGAACGATTTTTGTGTAGACCTTCTTGTCCACATCATCACCTACTTCTGAAACCGACATGGCGTCAGTCCAGTTGGCGAAGTCTTTGTTCTCGATCCACATCGCAATTGGAGAGCCGAGTGAAATACCGTGACGAACACCAGATCGAAGATCAGCGCGATCTTTCTCTATCTTCATGCGACCGCCAGAGCCGTAGCCTTTTTGCCGACGAGACATCTGTTTTTCGATGTATTCCTCAGTCACCTCAAGACCAGCGGGAATCCCTTCAACAATTACTGTCAGGCCAGGACCGTGTGATTCTCCGGCCGTGAGGTATCGAAATGTCGTCATTCGTAAAGATTCCCATTCGCTGTGAGGGTTGTCTGCAAATATCCGTCATTCCAATCGAGTGGAGATATCGTTCTTCTCTAGCTCGGCACGGCTTATTTGATGTTTTGTAGCTTCGATTATAGGTACTTGCCAGAACCTATACCGAATCAGTCGGATTTTAAAGCCTTTTCAATAGCGCTAAACATCGTGTCGACTGGTGCAGTCTTGCCTGTTGCCATCTCGAACCCTTCGATTCCTTGAAATACCAACATCGTCATTCCACCCGCCGGTTCTCCACCAGCTTCTTCGACTTCTCGCAAGAACTTAGTAATTGGGGGAGCGTAGACAGCGTCGTATCCCACGGCGTCGGCTGAAATCATGTCGGCAGTCGCCGGGGTAGCCAATTCGGCGGGACCACCAGCCATACCTAGAGAAGTAGTGTTCACAAGTAAATTCGCATATGGAACGTAGTTAGTAAGCTCGTCACGAGTCATGCCCGTAGCAGTCGGTTTGAATCGACCCTCAGAAAAGTCGTTTGCAAGAGCTTGAGCCCTCTCAACTGTTCGATTCGCAATGGTCAGTCGATTTACTCCAGCCGTTTTCAACGCGTAGATAATAGCCCGAGCAGCACCACCGGCTCCAAATACAACTGCATTTGCGCCCTTGGGGTCGAATCCGGCTTTTTCCTTGAGCGCCCGAAGAAATCCAGATCCATCCGTGTTATGCCCAACGAGCTTGCCGTCGTGATTGAAAATCCAGTTGACTGCGCCAATCGCTTCAGCCGCTTCGGTCAGTTCATCCACCAACGGAATCACATCTTGCTTGTACGGAAGTGTCACGCACGAAGCAATGAAACCACTCTCACGGAAAGTCGCTACCTTGGCTTCTAAATTCTCGGGTAGTACATCCCACGCCTCGAACGTCTCGTCGATGCCGAGTTCGTCCAGTCCAGCCTGCTGGAATATGGGTGATTTAGTGTGTCCGATGGGATGACCCATGACGCCGATATTGCTGCTCATACTTCTCCAAGTCCGCGTACGGAAAAATCTAGTTCGACTGCATATAAGAGTTGAGGATAATTGCGGCCGATGCTGAGTCTATCTTGCCTCTAGCCGATCCACGTGCTTTCGAAGGGGACTTTCCGGTCTCTCTCAACAGTGAATGTGCCTCCACGGTTGTCATCCGTTCGTCCCAAGCCATCACCGGCAAATCGGTCTCTTTGCGAAGTCGAGCGCAAAAAGCATTAACTTTGCGAGCAGCGGGACCCTGTGAACCGTCTAAAGAAAGAGGCAGCCCCACCACGATTCCACGAGCCTCGCGTTCGATCGCAACTTTAGAAATGTTCGAAGCATCCAGATTTCCGGCTGCCTTGATCGCCTCTACTGGTGTCGCAATCGTACCTGTAGGATCGCTTATAGCGAGCCCGATACGAGCTTCACCGTAATCGACTCCGAGTAATCTGCCGTGATCTTTGATGACTAGTCCCCTGTCTGACCGCTTAGAGATTCACGAATGATTCCCTCAGTCGCCGCGAGTGCCTCAGGTAACTGTTCAGCGTTCTTGCCGCCTGCCTGAGCTACCGTAGGATTTCCTCCTCCTCCTCCTCCCATCAAACCCGCTATTGCCTTTGCAATATTGCCCGAATGAATTCCAACTTCTATTGTGTCATCAGTCGCCATGACCACGACCGTCGGCTTGCCTTCGATCACGCTGCCCAAAACCACAACGCCTTTGCCAATTTGGTTCTTCAGATGCTCACCGGTTTTTCGAAGTGCACCGAAGTTAGACGCTGGCACTTCGCTAACCTCAACGTGAATCGAAACATCGCGTGCTTCGATGTCAAAGCTGTTGACAGATTTGTTCGAACTACCACCGCTGACACTCGCTTGTAGAAGCTGTTCTTCAAGCTGTGCAACTTGTTTCCGGGCTTGTGAAAGATCGTTAACCAGCGAGTTGACTCGCTCACCTGCATCAGAAACAGATACACGGAATTTCAATGCGATGTCTTCAAGAGCACCAAATCGATCAAATATTGCTTCTTCTGAAGCAACGCCAGTGATCGCTTCCATTCGACGCATTCCAGACCCGATGCCAGCTTCAGACGTGATTACAAAAGTCCCGATTCCACCGGTGTGATCCATGTGCGTTCCGCCGCAAAGTTCGTAGCTCCAAGGAGCATCGATCTTTATTGTGCGAACTTCGTTGTCGTAGGTGTCACCGAAGAATGCCAGTGCCCCTTCTTCTACGGCCTCACCGTACGTTGTCCAATGAACCTCAACATTTCGGTTTAGTCGAATCTTCTCGTTAACCCGATCTTGCACCGCTTTAATCTGGTTGCGGGTTAGAGCCTTCATATTGGTGAAATCGAATCGCAGTCGATCTGGGTCTACAACAGAACCAGCCTGCCTTACGTGACTGCCGACTATTTCACGCAGAGCGGCATGGACGAGGTGGGTAGCTGTGTGATTACGGCGAATGCGCTCTCGGCGCTCTCCGTCGACAGAGGCGGTAACGCCGTCGCCTATGCTCAATGAACCAGACGTTATCGTTCCGGAATGAACATTGACGTGACCGTATGGAGCCTGTGTGTCATTGATCGTTACTTCGACACCTTTGCCTGAGATCACGCCGGTGTCGCCGACCTGACCACCACGAGCGGCATAGAACGGAGTCTCGCCGAGAATAATGTCGACTTCGTCGTCTTTGTTTGCCGAATCGACAGCTTCGCCATTTTGGACGATAGCTACGATGGTTGTTTTCGAAACAAGAGTCTCGTAACCAGTGAATGGTGTGTCCTCGACGCCAAGAGATTCATATACTCGGGTCGACTTGGCATTACCGCCGAAACCTCCGGCAGCCCGACCTCGCTCGCGCTGGGCTGCCATTGCCGTCTCGAAGCCGGCTCGGTCGACGGTCAGATCTTCTTCTCCGGCGACCTCTTCAGTCACTTCAACTGGATAGCCGTAAGTGTCGTACAGAACAAACGCCTCGGTTCCTGAAACGCTAGACCGCCACGCATCGATGGCATCCGTATCACCGGTTTCAACCAGTCGTTTAAGTTCGGCGATAGCCAAACGAACTCCAAGCGATTCGCCGTCGTCCCCCGCAGGAGTTTTCAGCTTTTCACCATCTTTAAGTAACTTGGCTGCATCAGGTTTTTCGCTTCGGTATTTGACCATTCCTGAAAGCACTAAAGCACCAAATTCAAGGGTTCTAGAGAAGCTATTCTCTTCCTGCTCAAGAATATCTTTGATGAACTCGTAATTACCTAACAGTTCGGAGTAAACATGTCCCATTTGGTCAGAAACAGTTTTTGATATCGACGAAAGCATCGGCGTGTCCATGCCTAGCTCGCGTCCAAATAGCATTCCTCGACGAATCAGACGTCGAAGAACGTATCCCCTACCAGAGTTGCCTGGAATTACGCCGTCGCCGATCAGGAACGAAGCTGACCGTGCGTGCTCGGCGACAACCCGAATAGCTTTGTCGGTCTCTTTGTTCTGTCCCCAGTCTTTTCCAGACAACTGCTCGACGTGGGCGATGATTGGTCTGAACGCATCGGTCTCGTACACATTGGACGCGCCCTGAAGCACGGCGAGCATGCGCTCGAAGCCCATACCAGTGTCGATATTCTTCGCCGGCAGCACTGTGTCGTTACCGTCTAGGTCTCGGTAGAACTGAGTGAACACGAGGTTATATAGCTCGACAAAATCGTCGTGGTAGTTCGGACCCCACACGCCGTTACGAACAGGATCGTCTACTGCCGGAACGTCATCAAGTGACCCTTGGTAGTAGTTGATCTCTGAGCTAGGGCCACAAACACCCTCGTCACCAGCCGGACCCCACCAGTTGTCTTCATCGCCAAATCGGTAGATTCGATCTGCTGGAATTCCCAGTTCTTTCCAAATGTTTTCTGCTTCGTCATCGGTGGTGTAGACGGTGTAGTAGAGGCGCTCTGGATCAAGACCAAACCTATTTGTAAGCAGGTCAAGCGCCCAAGCGCAGGCCTCTTTTTTGAAGTAGTCGCCGAAGCTGAAATTGCCCAGCATTTCAAACATCGTTAAATGAGTGTCATCTCCAACTTCTTCGATGTCAGTGGTTCGGAAGCATTTTTGCGATGTTGTGACACGCGGGTGCGGTGGCTCTTTTTCTCCAGAGAAGTACGGCTTGAACTGAGCCATGCCTGAGTTTGTGAGAAGCAATGTCGGGTCAGCCGCAGGGATCAACGATGCCGAGGGCATTCGAAGGTGGTCATTTCCTTCAAAGTACGAAAGGAAAGCCTCTCGTAGTTCATCTGCTGTCTTTGGAGGGCGGGAGGTCATATTTCTCCGAACTGCGCGCTAAAATAGATCAGAACGATATCGAACAACTGATTTTAGTTAGCGGGCAATTTGCGTGTCAAAGATGATTTACGACATACGAATTTTGACGGCTACCAGTTTGCGTTCTTGAATTCGGTTATAAATGTAAACGACCAGCGTGTGCACTACAGCCTCGATCATGAGCTTTTGATGCCACGGTATGGCAAATTCCATTGCTCAACAGAGCGGTGATTCATCAAATAGCGCTTCGTTCTCCAGCTAAGCCACCAATTATTCATTGTCTGAAATGGCGATGAAGCTATTATCCGGCAGGAAACTAATCGTGGCTTCAAAACGCGGCCGCTCAACTTGGCTGAAGATCAGTCAGGGAAAGCCGTTGCTCGAAACGACACATCTCGATCTTCAGAAATGTTTGAGCAGCTTTCTAACCTGCCAATTTCGTGGGTTTCTGGCGCAGTGGGTCCAGCCGATCGCAACGCTGCCGAAACTCGATCAGATGACCATGGTGTAGCTCAAAACGATGTACTTGCTAGTGATTGGACTGTGAAGTTCGTTTCGCCGCCATGTCGAGTTCACCATAAGTTCTACAACGTAATTTGTAATCACTTGTTGTGGTTCCTGCTCCACCGATCATGGATTCCAACGTTCACCCTTAAGATCGGAGCACAATAGCACGATGTCTGGGAACGAGACTAGAGGGCGGTTAATCAATCGTTCGCTGATCGTATATATGACAGTGCAGACGGTAGACAAATTGCGTTAATTTGTCGTGACTATCAACTGATGCTTGTGCCGGGGATGGTTCGAGAACGTCATCCCAAATCACTGATTCACTTCTCGTTAGAAACCCCGTGGCTGTGGCCTCCGGAACTTGAACTCCTTCCAATAGCATGGCGATCAGAATTGTTAGAAAGCCTTCTCGCCGCTGATGTTGTTTCATTTCCGAGCGATGCCGATATAAATGCCTTTATTGCCTGTGTACGTTCCTATTTCAGTTCGCAATCAGACGATCATCTACCTCAGATCAAATATCGGTCCAGCTCTCTAGTCGTAGGTACGCACAGCGTCCGCCTAAGCGTTTTGGTGCCATCGCGGAGGTCACCAAAATTCAAAGAAGTTGTCAGGTTTCCACAGATCTAGAGATTTATCGAAAACCTAGTTGTCGACGAGCCAATACATACGTTTGTGACAGTCGACCGTTCCGAGCCGGACAAGGACATCGTGAGGTCTGCGCTTACGGCGAACTATCGAAGCGGCAACCCGATCTAATCTAATCAAGCCGTTTCTTGCTGATGCTTACGCCTGGGCCGACTCACATCTCTGCCTTTAAGAGGGTGTTTGAGGAAATTCGTCGAGATGCACGGAAAGTGGACGAAGCGGCAAAGAATTCAAATCTGATCCTGGTCTACGAAGAGAACAACTTCTATCGAGCAATCGTAGCCCTCAGCATTTACGACACGCTAGTGTCGGTTCCTCTGGTAGACGGCGCCGGACAAAACCCACTCGACGGCCCGATTGTGAATACCAAGAACCGCGGAATGATTCTTAGTGAGAACGACGCCACAAAGGGTTTGTTTGGCGACAGCGCTTCGACAGTCGGCATCACGGATATCGACGCTATTTCAGCTGTCATGGAAGCAGCATCATACGAGTCTTCAAAAAGTCGATTCACCAAGTCAGAAGCCATATTGGACAACGTGAGATCGATCCGACCGCGACCGCTAGTCAATTTCTCAGCGAACTTAACGAAGTCGACCACACCCAGTAACGACCCGCTATTCGCTGTCAGAAGTGTCTACGAGCAACGTTCGTGCTTTGATGTCAACAGTTAAAGCATCAGAAACGCGAGAGGCGGTAGCCATCGCTACTGCAGCAAGCAATTCTTCCCGACGTTCAGGCGTCAGTATTTCGCCGTCACGGCTTCCAGTAGCAGAGGCTTTTCCAACTGGCGCTGCCGATGGTTCACGTTGTGGCGGTGCTGGTCGGGAAGAGGAGTCAGATTTAGTAGTTTTCCGAGTACTAACGTCACGAA
>TARA_B110000116_G_scaffold153965_1_pt1 | contig 10481 bp, 10 predicted proteins | sample TARA_B110000116 | Tara Oceans TARA_B110000116 (sample SAMEA4397355) | marine metagenome | biome: Polar Biome; feature: [ZZZ] marine water layer (ENVO:01000295); material: water (ENVO:00002006), including particulate matter (ENVO:01000060) such as... | depth 199 m
CTTTTCGATTATATAAAACGCCATACTGAGGATTATGATGAAAGTTTTATCTCTAAAAAACTTTATAAAGAAAATAAAAATGCTTTTTACCAGCTAAAAAATCGCATTTTTAAGGATTTGAATAAAAGCCTGATGCTGCAGCATCTTCCCAAAGAAAAAGACATTTATATACTGCAATCAGTATTGTTATCTAGAGTTTATAAAAGAAAAGGAGATGTGGAATTATCCTTTTATTATTTAAAAAAAGCAGAAAAAAACGCATTAGAAATTGAGGCCTTTGAATTGCTTGCTATCATTTATGCAGAAATTATTAAGTTTTCTTATGATATGGTTTCCATTGATGTGGAGGAATATATTGCAAAACAAAAAGAAAATAAAGCAAAGCTTGATCAAATTCAAGAAATTGATCAAATTTTAGCTGCCGCAAGTTATAGGATAAAAACGGCACAAAATTTTTCTGGAAAAAATGATGCGGTTCTAAATGTATTGGAAAAAGCTGTAAAAGAATTTGCAAAAAATAAGGACATCCCAAAAAGCCCAAAATTTCGTTTTAAGGTTTATTTAACCATTAGTAGAATTCTATTGCAAAAACACGATTTTGCTGCATTAGAAGATTATTTATTACACACTTATAAAGAATTTTCAAAAGACAAGATTTTCAATAAAACAAATCATGATCACAAACTGATGATGCTAATTTATTTGACCAACTGCCTTTATAAAACGCATAAGCTGAAAAAATCATTAGAATTTGCTGAAATTTTAAGAAACGGGATGGAGGAATATGGCGGATTTTTACGCGATAAGTTTCTGTTTTATTATTACAATGCCTTGGTGATTAATTATTCTGTTTTGGATAAAGTAGAGGCCTTAAAAATATTGGAACAAGCAAGAAAAAATCCTATTATAAAACAGTTGCCAACTTATACTGTTTTTATTTACTTGAATACGGCTCTTATTTATTTTGACCAAGGTAAATATAGGATGGCCATCAAGAATTTATCTCGGCTTTTGCTACATGAAGATTTTGTAGATATCGGTAAATCCTTCCAGCTAAAAATTTATTTGGCATCCCTTATTATCAGCTATGAACTTGGTGATTTTGATACCATTGAAAGCAGAATGAAATACATCAGCAGAATTTACAAAGAAGTGTTATTGAGAGATGATTTTAGCAGAGATGCCAAGCTCATTGATATTATTTCAAAACTAATTTATTGCAATAATTTACATCAGGATAAAAAACTTTTAGCTAAAATAAATACTCTTGTTGCGGAAATTTCGGATGATACAGCTGATGATTTGGATGTGATAAATTATAACATTTGGCTGAAATCAAAATTATAAAAACTATTTCCTATTTTTTAACTAATTACTATTCTATTGTTATTCGTTTCTCAACTGTTCCATCATTATAGATGTAAAAAAGGGGTTCGCTCTTCTTTCCTTTTGTTTCTCTTCCTAATACATCTATTGTTCGTAAAAGTTCTTTTTTTGTAATGCGTTCTTGAATTAATGCAGGGTTTGGCAGAACATATAATGTTGTAATGCTTGTGTCTATTGTGACCGGAGTTACAAAAGAAGGCCATATTACCACTATATTATCTCCTGCTTGCTGATATAATTGTGAGCCCCCATTAAGGACGGTATTTAACATAAAGATACTATCCCCAGGAGCAAGGACGCCTTGAAGTATATTTTGTGTAAAAGTCAATATCTGCCAATTTGATGGAGCTGCATTCACTGGATTAATAGATATATTAGCAGTAATAGAATCCATAAATAATGATGCATTCCCTGTATTGACAAGCCAAAAGTGTAATGAAAAAGGAGCAGCATACTGAACTGTATCAGAATGACTAACTCCTTCTACACTAACAATCTGTGAACTTACAGTTTTAGAAACTAAAACTACACAACATATGAAAACAAGTATCTTCTTATACATTACTTTCTATTTAATAATATATCTTTTTTCAATTGTACCGTCATCATAGATGAAGAATAAAGTTTGATTACTATTTAAAGAGGTCTCGCGTCCTAAAACATCAACTACTTTAATTAGTTTCTTATTAGATGAGTTTATCTCTCCTATGGAAGTGACACTACCCATCTTAGCCCAAATTCCTGATGCTGCATTCCAAATCCAAGTAACACAACATGTATAATACCCAGCTGGATCTGCATAAGTAATACAAGTGATAATTGTATCATAGGGTATTCCTAGAATGTTTTGATAGATAGTATGTGTATTGGTTATACTATCTTCTTCTAATATAGCCCCATTTGGTGCTGTTGTCACCCAATAATCAATAATTGTATTAACATTATTAATCGCCATTGTTATTTGAAATTGTGATCCTGAAGCTGTCATTGAATCACAATAACTAGATGTAGTACTGCCACAAACAACCTGACAAGCAGCTAGTGTAGTATGTTGTCCTAGTCCTGTTCCAGGGTCATAACATCCTGCTGCACCACAATCCCATGAAGGTGTTGGTGTTCCACAAACAGCCTGACAAGCAGCTAAAGATGTATATTGTCCCAAACCTGTTCCAGGATCAAAACAACCTATTGGAGAATTTACAGGACAATCCCAAGAAGGTGTTGGTGTTCCACAGACAGCTTGACAAGCAGATAAAGATGTGTATTGTCCCAAACCTGTTCCAGGATCATAACATCCAGCGGCTGGCGTGCAATCCCATGAAGCAGGAGGCCCATTACCAACAAGTATAGAATCACAATAAACAGATGTACATCCATTAATAATTGTTGAGTCAAAATAAGTAACTATCAAACAAGGTGTATAAATCCCATTGCTATAAGTATGAGTAGGATTTTGCAAAGTGGAAGTAGTTCCATCTCCAAAATCCCATTGCCAAGAAACAGAATAATTAGTTGACCAACCAGACTGAATAGTTGATAAATCTGTAAAGACAGTAGTTGGTCCGTTTTGTATGTAGCTAAAATCTGCTTGACACTGTGCTTGAGTAAATAAAATTGTCAAGACTGATGTAAATGTTAATAGTAATTTTTTCATGATTTTTAGTTTTAGAAAATAATTTAGTGCAAAAATGAACACAAAGTTGTACAAGAAAAAGTGATCAATATGAAAATCTTACTTATTCATCATATCTATTTTATTCATAAATTCCTTATGTTTATTTAAAATCTTAATCTGGTATCCTATTTTTACAAAATATATCTTAATTATTACGCATTCAGCCTATTTTTGTAGCATCCCAGCCTTGTGCAGTTAAGGGGTGCGAACTCCCATCTTTTGCTATAAAATTATTTCCTTCTGATTTGTCAGAAATATGGCCAATAATAGTAAAGTCAACATCCGCTTTTAACTTTTCATAGTCCTTCTGATTAATAGTGAGTAACAATTCATAATCTTCTCCACCATTTAATGCGCACAAAACAGGGTTCAAATTCAATTCTTCCCCTAAATTTATTGCCGTTATATCTAAGGGGATTTTATCCTCATAAATTTGCAATCCAATAGCAGACGATTTTGAAAGGTGTAATGCTTCTGAGGATAGTCCATCAGAAATATCAATCATGGAGGTAGGAATTATTTTTAATTCTTTTAACTTTTTGACAATGTCGATTCTTGCTTCTGGCTTTAATTGTCTTTGTAAAACATAATCGTTCCCTCCTAAATCAGGTTGCATTTTAGGATTTGCTATATATATTTCTTTTTCTCTTTTCAAAAGTTGTAACCCTAAATAAGCTGCTCCTAAATCGCCAGTAGCCACTATCAAATCATTTACTTTTGCACCAGATCTATAAGTGATTTTATCTTTTTCAACCTCTCCCAAAGCAGTAACGCTTATCATTAATCCGGATGTTGAGGTGGTGGTATCGCCACCCACTAAATCTACCCCATAATGCTTACAGGCCAAATTCATTCCTTTATATAATTCTTCTAATGCTTCAACAGAAAAACGATTAGAAAGCGCCAATCCAACCGTAATTTGTTTTGCCTCACCATTCATGGCGCATATATCTGAAACATTCACTGCTACCGCTTTATAGCCCAAATGTTTCAGTGGAGTATAAGCCAAATCAAAATGAACGCCTTCTACTAGTAAGTCAGTGCTTATTAGCTTATACTTATCTCCTATATCAATAACAGCCGCATCATCTCCAACCCCTTTTACTGTGCTTTTATTTTTAATTTTTATACCCTTGGTTAAATGGTCAATCAATGCAAACTCTCCCAATGCTGAAATTGGGGTAGTATTTACTGCTTTTTCTTCAAATAAACTCATGCGCCAAAGATACGTATTATGTTATAAGTTTTTGTACCTTTGCATTCATTTAGATTAAATAAAAATAAGATGATAAATATCAGTGATTCAGCAAGAGATAGATTACTCCACTTACTAGATAAGAAAGAGAAGGAAAATGCCTATGTTAGAGTGGGTGTAGAAAGTGGTGGATGTTCGGGGTTGAGTTACAAATTGGACTTTGATGACACTGAAAATGAAGATGATGAACTTATTGAAGATAACGAAATTCGGCTTTTAGTAAATAAAAAGAGTTTTTTATACCTTGTCGGGACTACATTAGAGTTTTCTGACGGACTCAATGGCAAAGGATTTGTTTTTAACAATCCGAACGCAAGTAGAACTTGTGGCTGTGGAGAAAGTTTTTCCCTATAATAATTTAAGCAAATGAGCGCAAAGAAAAAACAAACGGAAGAGCAGTTGCTTAATGAGGTAACTTCTTCTGAATATAAATACGGATTTACAACTGACATTGAATCGGACACCATCCCAAAAGGATTGAGTGAAGAGGTGGTGCGTATTATTTCTGCAAAGAAAAATGAACCACAGTGGATGTTGGACTACCGATTAAAGGCCTATAAAGCATGGCTTACAATGGAGGAGCCAGAATGGGCAAACATCAATTACAACAAGCCCGACTATCAAGATATAATCTATTATTCTGCCCCTAAACAAAAACCTGTTTTGGATAGTTTGGATGATTTGGACCCGGAAATGAAAAAGATGTTTGACAAATTGGGGATTTCCATTGATGAGCAAAATAAATTAGCAAATGTGGCGGTAGATATTGTGATGGATTCTGTGTCGGTTGCTACTTCTTTCAAAGAAACATTAGCAGAAAAAGGCATTATTTTTTGTCCAATTTCTGATGCCATACAAGACCACCCAGAACTAGTTAAAAAATATTTAGGCACTGTGGTTCCTGCCCGAGATAATTTCTTCTCAGCACTGAATTCTGCCGTATTTTCAGATGGTTCATTTTGCTACATCCCAAAAGGGGTAAAATGCCCAATGGAACTTTCTACTTATTTCAGAATAAATGAAGCGGGGACAGGGCAGTTTGAAAGAACATTATTAATTGCAGATGAAGGTAGTCAAGTGAGTTATTTAGAAGGGTGTACTGCTCCAATGAGAGATGAAAACCAATTGCATGCTGCAGTAGTAGAATTAATTGCTATGGATGATGCAGATATAAAGTATTCAACCGTACAAAACTGGTACCCAGGAAATACTGAAGGAGTTGGTGGAGTGTTCAACTTTGTAACCAAAAGAGGAATTTGCCATAAAAATGCGAAAATCTCTTGGACACAAGTGGAGACTGGTTCTGCAATAACTTGGAAATATCCTTCTTGTATTTTAAAAGGGGATAATTCCATTGGAGAATTTTTCTCGGTAGCGGTTACCAACAATTTACAGCAAGCCGATACAGGAACCAAAATGATTCATTTGGGGGAAAATACCAAAAGTACAATTATTGCAAAAGGAATATCAGCCGGGAAAAGTAATGGAAATTACAGAGGATTGGTTAAGATTTCAAAAGGAGCAACCAACTCCCGTAACTTCTCACAATGCGATTCTCTTTTGATGGGAGACAAATGTGGCTCACACACCTTCCCGTATATTGAAGTAAAAAATAATTCTTCCAAAGTAGAGCATGAAGCCACTACCTCAAAAATTGGAGAAGACCAAATATTTTATTGCAACCAAAGAGGGATTGGAACAGAACAAGCAATCGCACTAATTGTAAATGGCTATTGCAAAGATGTACTGAATCAACTGCCAATGGAATTTGCAGTTGAAGCAAAAAAATTATTAGAAATTAGCCTGGAAGGCTCAGTAGGATAAAAACAAGAAAATGATAAAAATAACAAATTTAAAAGCCGGAATTGAAGGCAATCTCATACTTAATGGGATTAACCTAGAAGTAAAGGCGGGGGAAGTGCATGCTATAATGGGGCCAAACGGTTCTGGGAAAAGTACTCTTGCATCTGTGATTGCAGGAAAAGAAGATTATGAAGTGCAGGAGGGAGCAATTGATTTTGAAGAAGAAGATTTATTGGGATTAAATCCGGAAGAAAGAGCGCACAAAGGGGTGTTTCTTTCTTTTCAATATCCGGTAGAAATTCCTGGGATTTCGGTTTCCAATTTCATAAAAACATCTATAAATGAAAGAAGAAAAGCAAAAGGAATGGATCCAATGCCTACTCCTAAAATGCTTAAAATGATGCGTGAAAAAATGGAATTATTAAGCATCAAAAAAGGATATTTATCACGCAATATGAATGAAGGATTTTCTGGTGGAGAAAAAAAGAGAAATGAAATTTTTCAAATGGCTATGTTAGAGCCTAAATTAGCAATATTGGATGAAACCGATTCTGGATTGGATATTGATGCGCTCAGAATTGTTGCTAATGGGGTGAACAAACTAAGAGCCAAAAACAATGCTACCATTGTCATCACTCACTACCAAAGACTTTTGGATTATATTGTGCCTGATTTTGTGCATGTACTGCATGATGGTAGAATCATCAAATCAGGGGGTAAGGAACTAGCACACGAATTGGAAGAAAAAGGATACGATTGGATAACTAAAGACGCGGATAAAAAGTGGGCTTAATTGAAAACATAAAGTCTTTTTCAGAGAAGGAGAATTTAGGTGCTGAAAAAAATGAAGTATTACAATCCTTTTTAGCAAATGGATTTCCTACCATAAAAGCGGAGGATTGGAAATACACTTCCCTTAAAAAAATTGTTGCTGATGATTTTTTGGTGGAAGGAAATGGAGTTACAATTTCAGAAGAGGATATTAAAAAATACAGTTTGGGATTGCAGCATAAAATTGTTTTTTTGGGTGGAACTCTGATTTCAAAGCCAAGTATAGAGGGAGTAAGTATTTCAGACTTTGCTGAATTTGAAACAAAAAACAGTGATGCTATTTCTGGGCTGAATTCATCCCTTGCAAAAAAGGGATTTACTATAAAGGTGGAGAAAAATACGGTAGTAGAAAATCCGATTGAAATCTTGTTTTTTACAAACACGGAACCCAATAATTTTGTGCAATACCGCAATAGTGTTGTGGTAGAAGAAAATACTGAAATAAAATTTGTGGAGCGCATACAGAATTTGAGTGATGCTAAATGTTTTGTAAATCATTTTACTCAGCTAACGATTGGGGAAAACTCTACTGTGGAATACAATAAAATTCAGGATAATACAGAAAATTCTATTTTGATTGATGCAGTAAACATTACGCAAGAATCTGACTCTAATGCCATTGTAAATACCTTGATTTTTGGAGGGGCATTTACCAGAAACAATTTGAATTTTGAGCAAAACGGAAGTAATTGCGATAGTAATATGAATGGCATCTCCATTTTGGATAACAATCAATTTGCCGATAACCATACTTTTGTGGATCATAAGCAGCCACATTGCAGAAGTAATGAAATGTATAAAGGCATTTATTTGGGCAATTCCAAAGGTGTTTTTAATGGCAAAATCATGGTGCGTCCTGATGCGCAAAAAATTGATGCTTTTCAATCCAATAATAATTTATTATTAAGTGAAAATGCTACTATTGACAGCAAACCTCAATTGGAAATTTATGCAGATGATGTAAAATGTAGCCATGGCTGTACTATTGGGCAATTGGATGATGCTGCGCTATTTTACATGAGAAGCAGAGGGATTAGAGAAAAGGAAGCAAAGGCAGTTTTAACCTATGCTTTTGCCTCTGAAGCGGTAAATAATTTCACGATTCCTGAAGTAAAAGAATTAGCCCAAAAACTGATTGCTGAAAAACTACAAGTTGATTTAGATTTTAATCTCTAATGATTGATGTGGGTAAAATACGAGCACAATTTCCACTGCTTCATCAAAAAGTGAATGGAGAAAATTTGGTGTATTTTGACAATGGGTCAAGTACCCAAAAACCACAAGTCGTTATAGATGCAATTGCTCAATATTACAGCAATGATAATGCAAATATTCACAGGGGCGTTCATTATTTAAGCCAAAAAGCAACCGATAAATTTGAAGAAACAAGGGGTACGGTTCAAGCGTTTATCAATGCCAACAAGAGTTGCGAAATCATTTTTACCAAAGGGACAACCGATTCCATCAATTTGGTGGCAAACGGCTATCGTTCCATGCTAAACAAAGGAGATGATATCATTATTTCGGAAATGGAACACCACTCCAACATTGTGCCTTGGCAAATGTGCTGTGAAGTTTCAGGGGCAACACTCAAAGTGATTCCTATTTTGGATAATGGAGATTTGGATATGGATGCCTTTGAAAATTTACTTTCTGAAAAAACAAAATTAGTAGCAGTTACACATATTTCTAATGCACTAGGAACAATAAATCCTGTGGAGAAACTGATTGCCTTAACGCATAAAGTAGGTGCTAAAATTTTAATTGATGGCGCACAAGCCACCCCTCATACTTTGGTAGATGTTCAGTGGTTGGATGTAGATTTTTACTGCTTTTCTGCACACAAAATGTATGGCCCAACTGGGGTTGGTGTTTTGTATGGGAAAGAAGCATTGTTAAATGAATTACCACCTTATCAAGGGGGAGGAGAAATGATAAAAGAGGTTAGTTTTGAAAAAACGACTTATGCCGATTTACCTCATAAATTTGAGGCCGGAACGCCCAATATTGCTGGGGTTATCGCTTTTAAAACGGCTATAGATTTTATCACGGATTTGGGAATTTCAACCATTGCAAAACATGAAGATACTTTGGTGCAATACGCAACTAAGCAACTTTTAACAATAAGTGGTATGCAATTTATTGGGGAGGCGAAAAAAAGAGCAGCCCTTGTGTCTTTCAATATTGAGAGCTTGCATCCTTATGATATTGGTGTTTTATTGGATAAAATGGGAATTGCCATTAGAACAGGGCATCATTGTGCACAACCGATAATGGAACATTATAAAGTTCCTGGAACTGCTCGTATGTCCTTTGCTGCCTACAACACAAAAGAGGAGATTGATAGTTGTATAACTGCCATAAAAAAGGCACAAACAATGCTTGCTTAAATGGGAACAATTGTAGCAATACAAGCAGAATTAGTGGAAGAATTCGATATGTTTGAGGATTGGATGGAAAAATACGAATACATTATTGACTTGGGGAAAAGCCTTCCAATGATTGATGATAAACACAAGATAGAAGATAATCTGATAAAGGGCTGTCAGAGTAGAGTTTGGCTTCATGCCAATAATGATAATGGGATAATTACATATACGGCTGATAGTGATGCCATCATCACCAAAGGCATTGTTGCTATTTTAATTAGGGTGCTTTCTAAGCAAAAAGCAGCAGAAATAGCAAAGGCAGATTTAGTATTTATTGATAAGATTGGACTAAAAGAACAACTCTCTCAAACGCGTGCCAATGGCTTGCTTTCTATGGTAAAAGAAATGAAATTGTATGCCTTAGCATTAAAAGACAGATAGTAGTATAAAGATATTAGACAAAAGATTTTTTATCAAGTCTAAAATCTCAAATCTAATTAATATGAAAACAGAAAAAGAATTACAAAAAATTGAGGAAGAAGTGGTGGAGGTGATTTGTGAGATTTATGATCCTGAAATTCCGGTAAATATTTACGCTTTGGGGCTTATTTATGATGTTCAGGTGAGTGAGGAATGTGATGTAAATATTACCATGACTTTAACCTCTCCAAATTGCCCAGTTGCGGAAACGCTTCCTCTTGAAGTGGAAGAAAAAGTGAGAGTAATTCCTGCTGTAAAAAAGGTAAAAGTAGAAATTGTTTTCGATCCCACTTGGACCAAAGAAATGATGAGTGAAGAAGCAAAATTAGAACTAGGAATGTTATAAAATGAGTAATGAAATTGTAAATAGAGTAGCAAATAGTAGTTTAATCACTATTGATTTGGCAGATTATGCACCAAAGCAATCTATTGCAGTTTTGGATATCAAAGAATTTCTTTTTGAAGGGATTTTCCTGAAAGAAAAAGAATTCAGAACTGCACTAAAAGAGTTTGATTTTTCTATTTATAAAAGCAAAACTGTTGCCCTTAATTGTAGTGCAGATGCAATTGTGCCTATGTGGGCTTTTATGCTCGTAACCTCCTACTTAAATACCGCTAATTCTGAAATTCATTTTGGAACAAAAGAAAAGGTGTTTCAACAAATTTTTACGGATAATATTGA